>Ga0114974_10002629_pt1 | contig 13788 bp, 12 predicted proteins | sample S_130206_EF_Meta_FD_87318 | JGI IMG/M metagenome (GOLD analysis project Ga0114974, IMG submission 87318) | Freshwater microbial communities from Lake Simoncouche, Canada to study carbon cycling - S_130206_EF_MetaG | ecosystem: Environmental > Aquatic > Freshwater > Lake | place: Lake...
AGTCGATTGCCTTTGGCGTCGGCGTTACCATGCCGGCCATTCTCATTCTGGGCTTTGACCTAGAGCTGACGCGCGTCTTGCTGGTGGCGGTGCTCGGTGGCCTGCTGGGCATTCTCATGATGATCCCGCTGCGCCGCGCCCTCATCGTCAATCAGCACGGCACGCTCAAGTACCCGGAAGGCACGGCCTGCGCCGAAGTGCTCAAAGCCGGTGCATCCGATGAATCGATGGCCGCTGCCGATCCGCAAGCCGAGGGCGCAGGCTCCCGCGGCATCAGTGCGCGCACCATCTTCACAGGCTTTGGCATTGGCCTTGTGTACAAGTCGCTCAACATCGCCTTCAAAGGCTGGCTCGATGCGGTTGGTCATGTGTTCGGCGCACCCTTCAAGGGTGGCTCGATGTCCATGGAGGTCTCACCCGAACTGCTGGGCGTGGGTTACATCATCGGGCCGCGCATCGCCGGCATGATGTTCGCCGGTGGCGCAATGGCCTATCTGCTGCTGATCCCCATGATCCTGTTCTTCGGCTCACAACTGCCCGGCGTGCTGGCACCGGGCACCAAGCTCATTGCCAATATGAGCCCCGGTGAAGTGCGCGGCGCCTACATTCTCTACATCGGTGCAGGTGCCGTGGCAGCCGGCGGCATCATCAGCCTGCTGCGCGCCTTGCCGCTGATCATCGGCAGCATCCGCGCCGGCATCAGCGACATCGCTGCTGCGCGCAGTGGTGCAGCAGCTGCAGGCCGCACTGCACGCGATCTGCCGCTCAAATTCGTCGGTATCGGCATTCTGTTGCTGCTGACCATCATCATGCTGGCGCCTTCCCTGCACATGAACCTGCTGGGCGCAGTACTCATCCTGGTGTTCGGCGCGCTGTTCGTCACTGTGTCGTCGCGGCTCACCGGTGAGATCGGCTCTACTTCCAATCCCATCTCAGGCATGACCATCGCTACGCTGATGCTCACCTGCCTGGTGTTCTTGCTGGTCGGATGGACCGGTGGCGCTTGGTACGTCACGGCGCTGTCGGTAGGCGGCATCGTCTGTATCGCCTGCTCCAACGGCGGCACTATCTCTCAGGATCTCAAGACCGGCTATCTGGTCGGTGCCACGCCCAGCTCACAGCAGGTGTCGATCCTCATCGGTGCGTTGGCGTCGGCGCTGTGCATGGGCCCCATCCTGCTCAAGCTCAACGAAACCGCTACCGTCTATGTGCCGGTGCAGCAGGTTGCAGCGCAGGGCATCAGTGCCACCGCTGCGGTGCTGGATAACCGCCGTGAGTCGCTGGTAGGCCCACAGGCCAAAACCGACACTCAAAGCTATCGCGTGTGGCACAAGACCGATGCCCAGGGCGGACCGGCCGGTAAATATCTGGTGGATGACAGTGGCCAAGCAGTGTGGCTGGTGGATCCGGGCATCAATGGCACGCACAGCACGCGACCCGATGGCACAGAAGTGCGCAAGTTCGATGCCCCCAAGGCCACGCTGGTCTCTTACATCATCAAGGGCATCCTCGATCGTGAGCTGCCTTGGGAACTGGTGATCTTCGGCGCGATGATTTCGATCCTGATGGAGCTGGCCGGCGTGCCCTCGTTGGCCTTTGCAGTGGGCGTGTATCTGCCCATCGCCACGTCAGCGCCGCTGTTCGTCGGCGGTGCGATCCGCTGGCTGATCGATCGTCGCCAAGCACGGCAACCAGAGAATCAAGGGCTGTCAGAAATTCAACTGACTGCGCAATCAGATCGTGGTCCTGGTGTGTTGCTAGCGTCGGGCTATATCGCCGGCGGCGCCATTGCGGGCATCGTCATCGCCTTCTTGGCCGGCGTGCTGGGCGACTTTGATGCCGCTCTGCAGAAGTGGTCGACGGCCAACAATCCGTTCTTTGCCGGCCCCAACAGCGAATGGCTGTCGTTACTGCCCTTCGGTCTGCTGGTGTTGCTGCTGTGGGCTGTGGGCCGCGGCAGCTTGCTGGCGCCGCGCAAGACGGACGGCTAAAGCCAACCACAAGGCCCGCCGCACACGGGCGGGTTGAGTCAGTCGTGCTTGCGCATCGTCATACGATCGAGCACACCCAGTAGCACCGCCGATACCACGAACGTGAGATGGATCACGACATACCAGAACAGCTTGTCGTTGCCGATCGACTCGGCATCCATGAACGCGCGCAGCAAATGAATGGAGGAGATAGCGACGATGGATGCTGCGACCTTGAGCTTGAGCGTGCCGGCATCGAGCTTGCCCAACCAACCAAGCTTTTCATCCTCTGCGGTGAGATCCATCTTTGAGACGAAATTCTCGTAGCCCGACAGCATCACCATGACTACCAGACCGGCCACCAAGGCCAGGTCCACCAGTCCCAGCAGCGACAGCACTACCTGGGCTTCGGAAGCACCGATGACAGTCATCAGGGAGTGGCTCAGTTCGGCAAAGAACTTGATGACCAGCACCACCAGTGACAGCGACAGCCCGAGATAAATAGGTGCCAGCAACCAACGGCTGGCAAACAGCACACGTTCAATGAGCTTTTCCATAGTGACTTTAGTTTAGCGCAACTGAATCGGCTGTCCGACCTGTAACCACTGTCCGGCGCTGCCGGGTAACAAAACTGCATTACGTCCAAACGTCACGCCGCGCAGACCTGCGTCATAGCGATAGCTGCGCAGCGTGCGCAGTGGCTCATCACCACCGGCCTCGCCGGTATCCGGATCCAGCGTGGTGATAAGACAGCGCGTACAGGGCTTGCCCAGCCGCAGTGTCACACCGCCGGTCTGCACTGTTGCCGCAGCATCCTCTGCATAGGCGGGCACGTTGCCCAGCAACAGGTTGGGCCGAAATCGCTCGACGGGCAGGTCGCGACCGACGCGCGCCGACAGATCCAGTCGTGAAGCCTCGGATAACACCAGCACCGGATAGCCATCACTGAACAGATTCGGTGCCGCAATGCCGCCGGTCCAAGCACGATTGGCGTAGCGACGCTGTGCCGGATCAAATCGCACCAGGCGCGCAGGCTGACCCAGCCAACCGCTGAAAAACGCCGCAGCCTCGGCACCGGCATCAAACGCCGGCACGCGTGAGCGCCACACCTCTACCTCGCGCAGCTCACCCTCATGATCTAACGGCAGGCGTATATCGCCGTGGCCGACGATGCCCACCTGGAGAAACTCGTCGTCGAGTGCCGTCGCAACTTGGGTCAGTCGCGACTGCTCACGCTGAGTGATGAACCGCCCGGACGAATCGACCAGCATCCACTCGCGATCGTGGGCCAAGCCGGTGGCCACCACCTGCGCGCGCTGCAGCGCGATACCGCGACAAGACTTGATGGGATGGACGTACAGGCCCTGCAGCAGCGGCCCGGAGCTCATGGACAAAGAGACGTCGCCGGCGAGGTACCGTCTTCCAGAGCGCTGACGCAGGATTCGAGATAGCCGCGCAGATGCGCCACGTCATCCGGTGGCAAGCGCGACAGCATGCGTGTCATGACCGGCGCGCTGCTGCTGCGACTGGCGCGCAAGCGCTGCTCACCGGCCGGCAGCAGGTGCCAGCGGTCCGCGCGACGATTGGCCGGATTGCTGCGACGCTCAATGTCCCCGTGGCTCTCAAGCCGGCGCAGCAACACGGTGAGTGTCTGGGCGGTCACCATGAGGCGACGCGCCAGCTCGGCGCCGGTAATGCCTGGCTCGCTGCGAATCTGATCGAGGGTCACCAGGTGCGCGAAGGGCAGCGCATCGGCCTCACGCAGCCGCGCTTCCAGCTCATGGCGGAACAGGTGCATGAGCCGCTTGAGCAGATAGCCGATTTCTTCTTCGGGAGCGCGGCTCATGGGGGGTAGGCAGTAATTTCGCCAGTTGGACTAATATCAGTTGACTGATATTATCGTGAGCAACTGATTTCCACAATGCAGTGCAGCATGTCACCCAAAACTATTAGTCGCTTTCATTCGTCCAAAGTTCCTCAGCTGCTGGGCGTTGCCTGCATCGCATTGCTGACGCTGGCCGCCTGCGGCCGCGGCAAAAAAGATGCTGCTGTAGCAGCAGAGACCAAGCCAGCCCTGACGGTTACCACCGCTGCAATACGCCTTGCGCCCTTGCAGCGCACGGTGTTGGCCAGTGGCGCCATTTTCCCTTGGCAGGAAGTGATCATCGGACCCGAGGTCGGTGGCTATCGCGTGAGTAGCCTGCGCGTAGATGTGGGTGACAAGGTCAAGCGCGGTCAGGTGCTGGTGCAGCTTTCCGATGACATGCTCAAAGCCGAAGTGTCGTCGCGTCGCGCTGCGTTGCGCGCGGCCGAAGCACGCGCTGCCAACTCAGCATCCGCCTGGCGTCGCGGTCAATCTATGGCTAGCAGTGGTGCGCTGTCGCAGGCCAATCTCGACACGTTGCAAGCGGATCAACTGGCCACTGCTGCGGCAATCGACACTTCGCGAGCCGATCTGGCTATGTCAGAACTGCGACTGCGCTATACGCAGGTCACTGCACCAGACGATGGCACCATCACCGCGCGCACTGTCAGCGTTGGCCAGATCGGTCAGACCGGTGCCGAGATGCTGCGTCTGCTGCGACTGGGCCGTATCGAATGGCGCGCCGAGATTCCCGAAGGCCAATTGGCCGGGCTGCGCAGCGGCCTCGCAGTAAGGATCACCACTGCCGATGGCAAGTCCGTACAGGCCAAGGTGCGCGCTGTTGCGCCCACTGTGCAGACCGGTAATCGCACCGCGCTTATTTATGCCGACATCACCAGCGGTGAGGCACGACCTGGCATGTTCGCGCGCGGCGAAATCGAAACCGGCACCAGTGATGCATTGCTGGCACCGGTGGCGGCGCTGGTAGTACAGGACGGCTACAGCTATCTGTATGTACTGGGCGACAAAGACCTGGTGCAGCGACGCTTGGTGCATACCGGCGTAGTGCGTGGTGACACCGTAGAGCTGCTCGATGGTGTTAAAGCCGGCGAGCGCGTCGTGGTCAAGGGCGCAGGCTTTCTCAAAGACGGCGACAAAGTTCGCATCAACGACGCCAAGATCGGGGCCTAACGGGAGCACTGCATGAACTTCGTCACTTGGTCCATACGCAATCCCGTACCCGTCGTCATGCTGTTCGTGGCGCTGGTGCTGGGCGGCCTTTACAGCTTCCCCAAGCTTGCCATTCAGGACCAGCCTGACATTGAGTTCCAAGCGGTCATCATCACCGTCAGCTATCCGGGCGTGCCGCCCTCACAGATGGAAACGGAGATCACCCGCAAGGTAGAGGACAGCCTCTCCAGCATCACGGGTGTTGAGCACATCAACTCCACTGCCAGCAATGGCATCTCCAATACCTTTGTCGAATTTCAGTTCGGCTATGACATCCAGACCGCTATGGATGATGTGCGCGATGCACTGTCGCGTATCCGCTCCAACCTGCCGCCTGATGCAAACGAGCCGCAGATCTCGCGTGCCAGCACGACCGGCTTTCCGGTTATCAGCTATGGCGTCAGCGCCGACAACATGACCGACACCGAGCTGTCGTGGTTCGTCGATCTGGTCATCGCGCGCGAGCTCACCACCGTCAAGGGTGTGGGCCAAGTCAACCGTACTGGTGGCGTAAGCCGTGAAGTGCGCGTCAACCTCGACCCCGATCGTATGGCCGCGCTGGGCGTTTCAGCAGCCGATGTGTCGGGCCAGTTGCTGCGCACGCAGGTAGAGCTGCCGGGCGGCGAATCGCGCATCGGTGGCCGCGAGCAGACACTGCGCACCACCGGCACCATTCAGAGCATGCAGGAACTGCAGTCGCTGCAGATTGCACTGGCCGATGGCCGCAAAGTGCGCATGGACTCTATTGCCGAGATCAAAGATGGTTCCGGCGAACTGCGCCAACTGGCGCTGCTCAACGGCAAGCCGGTCATCGGCTTCCAAGTGCTGCGCTCCTGGGGAAGCGGTGCTATCGAAGTAGCCGATGGCGCGCGCAAGGCCGTCAAGGACCTGCAGAAGCAGTACCCCAATGTCCACATCACCGAACTCAACACGACCGTCGACTACATCCGCGAGGCCTACAACAGCTCGCTAGAGATGCTGTTGGAGGGCGCCATCCTCGCCATCATCGTGGTGTGGATCTTCCTGCGTGACTGGCGCGCCACACTGATCTCAGCTGCGGCACTGCCGCTGGCCATCATCCCCACCTTCTGGGCCATGAAGCTGCTGGGCTTCAGCATGAACACACTGACCATGCTGGCGCTGTCGCTGGTGGTGGGCATGCTGGTGGACGATGCCATCGTCGAAATCGAGAACATCGTGCGTCACCTGCGCATGGGCAAAAAACCCTTGCAGGCGGCCAGCGACGCAGCCATCGAGATCGGTCTGGCGGTAGTGGCTACCACCTTCACCCTGTGCGCTGTGTTTGTGCCAGTGGCCTTCATGGGCGGCATCCCCGGCGAGTTCTTCCGGCCCTTTGCCTTCACGGCCACGGTCTCTGTGCTGTTCTCGCTGCTGGTGGCGCGCATGCTCACGCCGATGATGGCGGCGCGCATGATGAAGTCTTATGACCACGGCGAAGAAGCAACTGGTCCGGTCAAAGGCTGGTATCTGCGCCACGTCAAACTGGCGCTGCACAATCGACTGCTAACGGTCGTCATTGCTAGCGTCTTGATGGTGGCCAGCTTTAGTCTGGTGCGCTATATCCCCACCGGCTTCTCACCGGCCAACGACGTCGGCTTCGTCAACCTATCGGTCAATCTGCCGCCGGGTACCGCGCTGGAAGAAACGCGCGCTACTACCGAAGAAATTCGTCGTCGCATCTCCGAGTTCAAGGAAGTGCGCAGCGTCTATGCGGTGATCGGCTCGGGCAACACCGTGCGCAACGCCACGATGACTATCATGTTGGTGCCCAAGGCAGACCGCAAAGACTCACAGGTCAAGATGCAGGATCGCATCATGGCCCGCATCGAAGATGTGCCCGGCGCACGCCTGGCCTTCGGTGGCGGTGGCGGCGCACCCGGCGGTAGCCGCTTGCAGATCGAACTGGTGGGTGAAGACTCGGCGATGCTCGCCATGGCAGCATCAAACATCGAGCGTGAGATGCGCGGCGTCCCGGGGCTCACGTCTGTGAACACCAGCGCCAGCCTGTTGGCGCCTGAGCTGACCATCCGACCGCTGCGCGAACGTGCGGCAGAACTGGGCGTCACGACCGCAGCCATGGCGCAAGTCACGCGCATCGCCACTAGCGGCGACATCCTCAATAACCTGCCCAAGATGAACCTGCCGGATCGACAAGTGCCGATTCGTGTGCGGCTCAATGACAAGGCGCGTGGCGATCTGGAACAGATCAAGTTGCTGCCGGTGCCGGCACGCGGCGGCGCGGTGCCGCTCATGAACGTGGCCGATGTCAGCTTCGGCTCGGGCCCGGCTCAGATCACACGCTATGACCGCAGCCGCAACATCACCATCTCGGCCGACCGTGGCAGCCTGCCGTTGGGTGATGCGCTCAAGCTGATCTACAAGCTGCCCTCGGTGACCAACTTGCCACCCGGCGTACGTCGCGCAGAGTCCGGCGAGGCCGGCTTCATGACCGAGATTTTCACCGGCTTTGCCACCGCAATGATCGTGGGCATCTTCTGCATCTATGCGCTGCTGGTACTGCTTTTCCATGACGTACTGCAGCCGATCACCATCCTGTCCGCGCTGCCGCCTTCAGCCGGTGGTGCAATCGTGTGTCTGTGGCTGTTCAACTTCGAGTTGTCTATCCCGGCACTGATTGGTCTGCTGATGCTGATGGGTATCGTCACCAAGAACTCCATCCTGCTGGTGGAATACGCGGTGATGGCACGTCGCGAGCACAATATGCCGCGCTTTGAGGCCTTGGTGGATGCCTGCTCCAAGCGCGCCCGCCCCATCATCATGACTACCATCGCGATGGGCGCTGGCATGTTGCCGGTAGCGATCGGCACTGCCGGCAATGCCAGCTTCCGTGCACCAATGGCGGTCTCGGTAATCGGCGGACTGATCGCCTCAACCGCGCTGTCGTTGTTCGTCGTGCCGGTGATCTACACGCTGTTCGATGATCTGGAGAACGCGATTCATCGCGGCTACAACAAGCTCACTGGCCGTAAGCCCAATCTGCCGGCTGCGGAGCCCAGCGCCCCTGTGTCCATAGCGTCAGTCGAGTAAACACTCGACTGAACAGCAATCCTTGCGGCTGAGCTGCGCTAAACGGCGCGGCTCAGCTCGCGCCGGGCACAGCCGGCGGCAGTGCTTTGACCGCTGCGGCATACAAACCGGCGACCTCATGCTCATCCGTGGCGCAGAAGTTCAGGTCGCGCACCAAGCCATCTGACACTGCATAGATCCAAGCGTGCACCGCAATTTTCTGCCCGCGCCGCCAAGCGTCTTGCACCACCGTCGTGCGGCACACATTCAAGGCCTGTTCGAGCACATTAAGCTCGCACAGACGATCGGTGGCAGCTTCGCCGGCTGCATCGAGGATGTCGCGATGGTGATCGCGGATGTCCTGCACATGGCGCAGCCAGTTGTCGATGAGGCCCATCTGTTCGCCGCGCAGAGCGGCCGCAACGCCGCCACAGCCATAGTGGCCGGTAACGATGATGTCTTCGACCTTGAGCACGTCGACTGCGAACTGCAGCACCGAGAGGCAGTTAAGGTCAGTGTGGATAACCAGATTGGCCACGTTGCGATGCACGAACAGCTCGCCCGGCGCCAGATCGACGATCTCGTTAGCGGGAACGCGGCTGTCGGAGCAGCCTATCCACAAATAACGCGGGGTCTGCTGGCGCAGCAGTCGCGAGAAAAAGTCTGGATTCTGACGCACCATCGAGGCGGCCCAGGCGCGGTTGCTGTCGAGCAGTGAATTAAGTCGTTTCATGAGCCGACATCCTAGCAGCCCTGCGGCTACCATCGAAGTCACACCATGATCGATGTTGCTGTCATAGGCGCCGGAGCTGCCGGCATCGCTGCTGCGCTGCGCCTGCAGGCGGCCGGCCTGCGCGTGCAGATCCTGGAGGCCCGCAACCGGGTGGGCGGTCGGGCGGTCACCGACCACAGGCTGGGCGTGCCGGCCGATCTGGGCGCCGCCTGGCTGCACTTTGCCACCGACAACCCCTTCACCACGCTGGCGCGGCACCAAGGCCAACAGGTGCTGGAGCAGGAGCCGGGTTGGGGCTCGCCGCTGCTGGCAACACATTTTGCTGCCGCCGAAGCCGCAGGCGTTGCCGGGCTCGATGTGCCGGTCAGCACGGTGGTGCCCGATGACGAACACCGTGCGCGCTTTGATGCCGTAATGACCTGGGCGGTGGGCATGCCCAGCGAACAGGTCTCCACGCTAGACCTGCATCGCTATGACGAGTCGGATCACAACTGGATGGTCGCCGAAGGACTGGGCGCCGTGGTTGCCGGCGCAGCACAGGGCCTATCCATTGCGCTCAATGCACAGGTCACCCACATCGATTGGCGTGGGCCAGGCGTGCGCATCGAGGGCAGCCATGGCGTGCTGCAAGCGCGCGCCGTCATCGTCACACTGCCCACCGCAGTGCTGGCCAGCGCCAGCGCACCGCGATTCACGCCGGCACTGCCTGCGAGCCATCAGCAAGCGCTGCACGATCTGCCGCTGGGCGTCTGCAACAAAGTCTTCCTGCGCTTTGACGAAGCCGATCTGCCAGCCGGCATGCTGCATTCCATCGGCGATACGCGTACCTCGCGCACCGCCTCCTGGTCGCTGCGACCTGCGGGCCAACCACTGGCCATGGCCTACTTCGGCGGCCCCTTGTCGCAAGAGCTGGAAGCCCGAAGTGAACTCGAAGTCTTCGCCCGCGAGCAGCTGACGCAGGTGTTTGGCGCGGATTTGGCGCGGCGTGCCGGCGCAGCGCTGTGCAGCAGCTGGGGCAGTGACCCGTGGGCCATGGGCAGTTATTCTGCAGCGCGGCCCGGTGCTGCTGATGCACGCGCCGCACTGGCCTCACCGGTCTCGCCGCACCTATTGCTGGCCGGCGAAGCCTGCTCGATCAACCGCTATGGCACGCTGCCCGGCGCCTGGGATTCAGGCGTACAGGCTGCAGACACTTTGCTACGCACACTCGGGGATACACCATGAAAGCCGTCGGATTCACCCGCTCATTACCCGCCGCCGATCCGCAGTCGCTCATCGACTTTGACGCACCACTGCCCGTGGCCACCGGCACCGATCTGCTGGTTGAGGTACGCGCTGTGTCGGTCAACCCAGTCGACTATCGCGTGCGTCGCGATATGGGCCCGGCTAATCTGGGCACTCGTATCCTGGGCTATGACGCTGCAGGCGTGGTCACCGCAGTGGGCAGCGACTGCACACTGTTTAAGCCCGGCGATGAAGTCTGGTATGCCGGTGAGCTCACGCGCCAAGGCAGCAACAGTCAGTTCCATCTGGTGGATGAACGCATCGTCGGCCCCAAACCAGTATCACTAGACTGGGCCGATGCTGCTGCACTACCGCTGACCTTCATCACCGCATGGGAAGGTCTGCACGAACAGCTGCGCGTACGCCGCGATGGCAGCGATGCCGGCAAGACGCTCATGATCTTGGGCGGTGCCGGTGGTGTGGGCAGCATCCTCACGCAGCTCGCGCGCAACGTCGGCATCAAGGTAATTGCCACCGCATCACGCCCCGAAAGCGTCGCGCAGTGCCAGCGTGTCGGGGCAGATCTGGTCATCGACCACACCGGCGATATCAAGGGCCAGTTGGCAGCAGCTGGCTACAAGAGCGTTGATTTAATTTTCAGCTGTGCGGAGCTCGATGGCTATTTTCAGTTGGCCACCGAGCTGCTGTCGCCATTTGGCGGCTTGTGCACGATCGTCGCGCCCAACAAGCCGGTGGATCTGGGGCTGTTCAAGATCAAGGCGCTGCGCTACAGCCACGAGTTCATGTTCACCCGCAGCATGTTCCGCACACCCGACATGATCGAACAGCATCATCTGCTCAAGGCTGGTGCTGCGATGTTTGATGCTGGCACGCTCAAAGGCACGCGCAGTGCCACGCTGGGGCCCATCAACGCCGCCAACCTGCGCGCCGCGCATGTGCAGCTGGAGAGCACGCACACGCTGGGCAAGCTGGTGCTGGAAGGCTGGGGCTGATTGCCTTCAGGTAAACGCGGCAGCCGCCGGATCCAAGGCGGCCAGCCGCTGCGCCAGCGCAGCGTCATCGCGCAAAAAGCTGAAGTCGGCAAAATCAAAACCCGGGCCGACGTTGCAACCCGTCAACGCATAGCTGCCCAATGGCCGAGCTGCCTGCCACCAGTGTGCAGGCACCGTGTAAGTGGGCCGCTGCGTCGCAGACACTGGCCCCAGTACCACGCGTGCCACGCGATCCATCATCGGTGTGGCCACCAGCAGTTCCAGCGGTGCGCCCTCATACCAATGCCACGCTTCGTCCGACGTGACGCGATGCCAACGGCTGCACTGCCCCTCAGCCAGCAAAAAGAAAATGCCAGTGAGTGCACTGCGCAGCGTGCGGTCGTCGTTGGGCTGCACGCGGTCTGCAGAACGGAACAACTCGCGGTAATAGCCGCCCTCGGGATGCGGCGCCAACCGCAACAACTGCACTAGTTCAGCGGCGCGGCCCTGCAAGTCCACGCTCAAGCGTCCTTGAATGCAGCCAGCGCAGTGTGAGCGCGGTAGTGGAATACCTCGCGCGTGGCGCGCAGGCCATTAATCCAGAACGGGTCGGTCTCAGAGAGCGTCAGCACTGCCTCCGGGCTGTCGGCTTTGACGATCCACATCGCAGCCACCGGCGGCAGTTGCGGCTCGGTGCGCATCGCTCCGGCCACCAGCACCTGCTCGGCATGCGCATCGAGCCAGGCAATGTGCTCGGCCAAATGACGCTCGCGGATCGGCAGGGAATCGGGCTTGTCGGTAAAGCGCAGGATGAACAGCATGGGGCACCTGAGTTAATGTCGCGGGACTGCGCCAACAATACCGCAGCACTCACCTTCCGTCAGACAGGAAACAACCATGAAAACCGCCCTGATTGCCCTGGCCACTGCCAGTCTCGTCGCTGGTAGCGCCATCGCTGCACCGGTCACCTATAACGTGGATCCGGATCACACCTACCCGGCCTTCGAGGCAGATCACTTCGGCGGTCTGTCGGTGTGGCGCGGCAAGTTCAACAGCAGCTCGGGCAAGGTGGTGTTTGACCAAGCCGCCAAGAGCGGCACCGTCGATATCGCCATCGACATGAAGTCCATTAACTTCGGTCACGACAAGATGAACCAGCATGCGTCGTCGCCTGAAATGTTTGATGTGGCCAAGTTCCCTACCGCCACGTTCAAGGGCAAGCTGGCTGCATTTAAGGGCAACGCGCCGGGCGAAGTGCAGGGCACGCTGACGATGCACGGTGTGACCAAGCCGGTCACCCTCAAGGTCAATAGCTTCGTGTGCAAAGAAAACCCCATGACCAAGAAAGAGGTCTGCGGTGCCGATGCGTCGGCCACCATTAACCGTGGTGACTTTGGCGTGGACTATGGCAAGGGCTTGGGCTTCAACATGGATACCAAGTTGCTGCTCACCATCGAGGCCATCAAGGCCAATTGATCGGCGCTCACGGCGCGGCTGCAAAGGCCGCGTCAGTGAGGCTGTGCAGGAAGGCTTCGATGTCGGCCTTCTCACTGCGCGACAGGCCCAGCGGCCGCACAGGCCGCTGGTGCCCGCCCCCATCATAAAACTCGATCACTGCCTGCAAGCTAGGCAAGCTACCGTCATGCATATAGGGAGCAGTCAGCGCCACGTTGCGCAGACTTGGCACGCGAAACACACCGCGATCAGCTGCCGCACCACTCTCCTGCATCAAGCCCGTGTCGCCCGACACAATGGCGGTGCGTGCAAATACCGGCGCCACCTCTTCATGGCCGACGCTACGCACAGGACCCGAGAAATTGATGCCTGAATGGCATTCACCACACTGCGTGCGCGGCGAATAAAACAAGGCCATGCCACGTCGCGCCATAGCGCTCATGCCACTGCGATCATCGTCGAACACATAGCGATCAAAGGCCGAACGCCCCGAGACCAGCGTGCGTTCAAAAGCAGCGATTGCGCGCACCATGTTGTCGAGCGTGATGTGCCGGTCCTGCCCTGCAAACGCCTGCGCAAATGCCTGCGCATAGCCGGCATCACTGCGCAGCATCGATAACACCCGCGACTCGCGGCCACGCAGCCCCATCTCGACGGGATGCTCGCCAAACAACGGCACCAGCATCTGTTGTTCCAGCGTGACCGTGGTGCGACTGGCCCAGCCCAAAGCAGGCAGCCAAGCAACGTTGGCAAGGCTGGGTGCATTGCGCGGCAACACCTGACCGGTAGCGCCGCGCGGTGTGGTGCGGCCGTCGCTGTAAGCCAGTGCAGGCAGATGGCAGCCGGCACAAGCGAGCTTTCCATCGACCGACAAACGACTCTCAAAGAACAGCCGTTGACCCAGCGCGATCTTGGCCGGTGTCTGCGGGTTGTCGGCGGGGATGACGGGCGGCGCAAATCCCGGCGGCAACGTCGCTGCTGCCACAGGCACTAGCGCCAGCAGCGCACAGCACAGCGCCACGATGCGCCGCATGGTGGTTAATCCCAGCGGCGCACTACCACCACATCGGGTGATAACGACGCAGTCTGCTGCGCAACACTGGCGCGCTCTTCAATCCACTGCGCCAGTGCATCAACATCGGCTTTAGCCAAGCCTGCAGGCCTGGCTCGACGTTCGATAACCCATGCGCGCATCGCCGACAGCAAGGTAGCCGCATGGGCCCATGCGGCTACCTTGCTGTCGGCGATGCGCGCATGGGTTATCGAACGTCG
>Ga0114974_10002631_pt1 | contig 13787 bp, 10 predicted proteins | sample S_130206_EF_Meta_FD_87318 | JGI IMG/M metagenome (GOLD analysis project Ga0114974, IMG submission 87318) | Freshwater microbial communities from Lake Simoncouche, Canada to study carbon cycling - S_130206_EF_MetaG | ecosystem: Environmental > Aquatic > Freshwater > Lake | place: Lake...
ATGTTTAAGGGGCCAGAGACGCAGCCTGTGTCGAGTTTTTTAAATCAGGTGCAAGGTATGCCCGGCATGACAGCAAGTGGGCTAGAAACTGGGTTTGGTCCAATCCGTGCTCTTGACCCAAATGAGAAAGTCACCAAAGGCGCATTGGCCGATCAAGTCAGGCCGTCTGAGTATCAGAAGGTCGATCTTAAAGGCGCGTCGGATAATAATCTTCAGCACTATATAGACGAAGCGTTTGATGATTTGTATGACAACGACGAAGTTAATAGAGTTATCTTTACCCAATTAGGATTTAGACGTGAAATGGAAATGCCTTTGCTAGACGCGCTTGGCGCAGGCAATTTTGATAGTCTGACACCTAAACAGCTCGAAACTCTCAACGCCAAGGGGTACAGAACTTTCGATCATCTCGAAGAAGCCGTCTACGACAATCAGCGTGATATAGCTTTTAATACCGCAATCGAGCGTATGCAGAGAGATGGTGTGCACGGAGACTACGCGTATCGCAATGACCAGCGATTACAAGATCAGACGTATGCTGATGACCGCTATTTTGAAATAGGCGTCACGCATCCTGACTATAAAGAACCGTATCGTCACTATGATAAAGCGCCTAGTGGAACGATCGGCCATGTACGAGGTTCGTTTTTTGCAGATTCTGCTGAGACTGGACTGCCTCATGCAGATTTACAGACAGGACCGTATACAACCCGTGTTAATGACCCGGGTGCAATGCTCATAGAAGAGATTCAGTCCGATGCCAACAAAGGTGTGAAACAGACTGGACCATTGCATCAGGTGCACGGTCTCTTATTTAAAGCCGCTATTCAGCACGCCTTAGAGAATGGGGCAAAAACTGTCTACGCGCCTACAGCTAAAGCTATTGCGACAGTGCGCTCAGGAAAACCTGAAAGGTACGCACCAATCTATGATCAGCAGATTGTCAAAGAAGGAATTACGCCGCTTAAAAAGATTAGGGGCGTGACGGTCACAAAAGTGTTTGCCGACCCCGGATTTAGTGGCGCCGGTAGCGACCATCATATGTTAGATAAGATAGACTTCACACCTGAAGCAATAGAACACATACTTAAAGGCGAAGGCCAGAAACTCCCAGGCTATAAAATAGGCGGACTCGTGAACACATTTAGGAAATAGCCATGGCTCAATACGATGACGAGGCACCACCACCGGGATACCGCTATCACTATTTCGGTGATCCTGCTAGCGGAACCAGTGGCCGCTATCCTGTCCCAATAGAAACGCCTATTGGCGATGGCTCAGGACGCCCCATTGCGCCACACAGGGAAGTTGCCGGTGAAGTCCCAGGGACTGGGCCTAGTCTTGATCAGATGAAGTTTGAGCTATCACAGCAACAGCAACCGCAACAGACGCAGACTCCGTCTTTGCCTGATTACTTAGCGAATTTGCCGCGTGAAATACGTGACCAAGTCATGGCGTTAGGCGAAGTCGGTCTGTCCATGTTCACCAGCATGATCTCGCCTCCAGTCGGTGCTGTCGCAGGTGTAGGTAAGAACCTGTATGACTACGTCACCAAAGGTAAGATAGATCCGGCAGCCAGCAAAGATTTTGCCAATACTGCTGCGGGAATGGTCACGTATCAACCCACATTGCCCAGTGCGCAAAGCATAATGCAGGTTATGGGTGAAGCGCCTGCGTACTTTATGGGCACTGGTCAAGGTCTGCCCCCGATCGTCTCCGGTATCAATCCCCGAGCGTTGCAAACGCCTCGCGGCACAGTCGGCGCGCTAGGTCAAGGCATTAGGCGTGACATAAGTCAATTCGATAATGATGTGTTCAATGCGCAGCGCGGAATCACACCCGGGTATCCGACCATGGGTTCAGAGTTTAGCAGCGCATTTGTCAATCCAAAGCCTTCGGTCTATGAGATGCTTGCAGGTTTAGAACCTTCCAATGTGCCCAGCACTGCATCGGCCGCAGTCAAACCTGTGGGAAGAGGTGTACAAGCCTCTGATCTCGGTAAGCCATTTCCGAGTCTAGAAAACTATAGCGGAATGACGCAAGAATTATCTGACAGATATAAGCATACTGGCATAACTAACGCAATACGTAATTGGCGCGATGACTATACGACTAAGCTTGGTAGGATAGATTGGCGTGTTGAACAGGCATATGAGGATGGACTCCGCGACTATAAAACTGCCAATAAACCAATAGATCCTGCTACGGGTCAACCGCATAAGGGATCACTTCAAGACGATGTTATATACAGACTTACTAATGAATATACAAAGATTTGGAATGAACAACATCGTGCAGAACCCGAAAAACAAGTCACATCGCCGGAACGATTTGAGCTTGCTGCCCAGTTAGAAAACGCGTGGCGAACAGGCCCGCGTAAGAAATACATAGAAACTAAAATGGGCACAGGCGTAGCGACTGATCCTCTTTTAGCGCAAGTCGAACAGACTGGAATTAGGTTCCATGATGAAATGACTGATGCCGATAGACTTAATTCTTTAAATAACGCAAATTCTAATCGTGCAGATGCGGCGCTTTTACATGGCGAAGATCCTAATTCGTACAAAGGACCTATGGGCGTAGGTGAGTATAAATATCCATTAGTCGGGACTAGAACAGCAGTCACGCCTGCAGGAAAAGAATATGAAGATCTAATAGATAGATACATCAATACGACTACAAAGAATAGCACGTACGCTCCATATGCAACACCTGAACAGCTATCCTATATTACGGACACCGCGCCAATATATGACATTAATGCGCATATAGGCGATCACCCGCTTAGCGCAATTGATGAACGGTTTAGACAAGACGCTTTAGCGGGACGTATTAAACTGGAGAACGTAAATCAAATCAGCCCAGAACGTATTGCACTTCAGCTTCTTAAAGAAAAACAGGCGGAGATAGCCAAAGCAAAGAAATCAAATGACGCGCTCAAGGTCTTTAAACTCGAACGCCTGAGCACTCTCCCTGGGCAAGTGTTCCCGGGCACAGGCAATAAACTCATTATATTTAATAAGGCCATGGTCACTGATCCGGCTTCTGAGCACATGATGGTTCGCGATTTGTCGACAGACTGTTATGACTTAGACCATTGCGTAGCGCATGCCGGAAAACCGCCACAACGACTTACAGATGATTTTTATGATACGGACGAATTTAAAAAGCGCCACTACCGTCCACTTGTTATTCCCCATACAGGAAAAGAACCTCCGAATGCAGCGTACTACCCGAACATGGGATCTGAACCTCCCGAGCCCGGAAGGCCTCATGGGCATACACCATTTACTCGAGGTGTAGAACAGGGCACTAAAGAGATCGCGTCGTTGCGCGATCCAGCAGGCAATGTACTAGTCACTTCGGAAATAAGTCCACCTGATAAAAAAGGTGAGTTTGACGTCGTTCAAGTCCAAGGTTATCAAGACGGCGGCGTCGATGATTCAGGTCCAAAAGATAGCGGGCGCAAAGCTATAACCCCAGAAGCGGCCCAAGATATGGTTACTTGGTTTAACGAAAACGCCAAGAAAATTGGGTACATTTCTATAGGACAGGGCTTAAATAAACTTCAAATTGCGGACATGGGTCGCGCTTTTACTCATCATTCTAACCCTATGCACAACTCAGGGTTAGATGAGATAAATCCTTCATGGGATCATAAACAGGTCAAGACTATAATTGACGAATATAACGCCGACGCGGCGGTGACAGGCTCGCCTCTTGCACCTAGATTTTTAACAGGGGATCAGATCAAGGCTATCATTGCACAGATGGACATGACGCCCTATGCTCTTCCTACTCTTGATCCTGCAGACCATCTAACTAATGCAACAACTTTGACTCAATATATTACTAAATTTGAAAAGTTAAAACATCAAGTTAGTCTTGGGGCGGATACTGCAAATAATCTTGCCGATGTGGAACGGCACATTGCCACGCTTAAAACAGCGCGTGAGCAAGAAAATGTATTACATGCTGAGCAATTAAAGCAAAGACGTGCCGCAACACAGGGGTTAAGTACTACTTTTAGCGATCAGATATCAAGACTAGCTGCTTCTAATATAACAGATCCTAATTTTAGTTTTAATCTTGACAGTCTACCAATAGAATTTAGGACTTTAGGGCATGCTTTAATGGGCAACATCTATAGTCCAAGTTCGCAATTACCTCCTGCTCTTCATAAAAAAGTTATAGACACAGTACTTAGTCATTCGTCGGCCGATGTACGAAAGCTAGCGACTGCTGTACGTGAAGTGCATTACCATGATCCGACCAATACGGCTGTATTGACTCAGCATGGACTTACTGACGTAGCAAATCTCACCGATGCGCAAAAGCATAATCTATCAGATATTCTTATGAGCTTTGATAACGTATCTACTAATACTCAAGGCCTCGCTGTCCCTGACTATAGTCCTTATTTTGTGCAAGTGAATGACTTAGTAAATTCCGCAAAAACTATTCACACTAATGAAAACATACACGATCAGACGATAAATCTGCAGACGGCGCTTGCTGAATTTGAAAATATGCCACAGGATCAAGGGGCTCGTAGCGATGCGTTACGCGCAGGTCGAAATTTTAGACATGCAACACAAGAGACTTTAAATAGACACTTAGATTTTGTTACAAATTTCTTTTCCCCCATTGATATAAATGCCCCTGCGTATATTAAAGACAGGGTTCATCCTGATCTGCGCGATGACGCGCTCTTACTTTCGCAGCTTGTGACTAATCCCGTTCAAGGCACAAGCCTACCAGAATTAAGAGAGTTTGCTGATCGCTATACGCACAATATCACGGACAGCATGTATAACAGTGTGGACATGCATAACGTATATAAGCAGATGACGCAAATCGATAAATTCCCAGCTTCTGTGGTCGATAACGGAAAAGCTGTTTTAAGACAATTTGCACAAAAGCGACTTTTGCCTGAGCAATTTGCAGCTTTTACGAGAGACGCCGACGGAGTGGACGCACATTTTCAAATTTTGCGTGATCAATACAACGTCCCTGCCGACATGACCGTCCCTGCGTTTATGCGAGAAGAAGTAACTCCTGCATCTGATCCAATGCGCGTTGCTTTAAGTGGCATACATACCGGACTCTCTGAATTGCGTAGAGGTCCTATCACTACTGTGGATGAATTTGTAAGACAGGTTGCTGCTCAACATGGTCTAAATACCAAAGAGCAATTTGGGATTCAAGTTATTCTTGGTGATGACGGCGTACAACTGGCCCCCGGTCTTAGAGCTAAACTCAATAGCGTCATACTTGATGATCATCCGTCTTACGGCGAAGTTAATGGATTCATAACCAGAGTGATGGCTGAGGGTTGGGAGAATGAGCAAAAAGTAAAAGCGCTGACAGTTTTAAATAATTTTATGAAGTTACGAGGCGCTGATCTTTCAAAAGTGGTCAATTCATATCTGGCAAGCCCTGATTTGGCGCCCTATGTGCAGATACATCCTAATATCCCTAATATGGCCAATGGCGGTAGAGTCAGACGCATGGCAGACGGCGGCGCAGTGACCGACACTCTGGATAAAATGGTCAAAAATCCTCAAGCATCGACCCTCTTAAACCTAGATCTACCAAATCTGATTGCGGCAAAGCAGCAAGTACGCGCCATGAAACGAGGCGGTAAGGTAGAATTCTCAAATAATATAGACGACATGCGCTACGCGCTGACCCGTCGCTAAGGATAATTATGGCCACTGAAATGCCTATCCCGCAGGACTATGGACGCTTTGTCGATTCTGCTCAAGAAGACGCGGAGCGCGAGGAATTTGCTGACATTCCAGAGATCAAACTCTTTGACCAAGACGTCGAAGAGCAAGAAGACGGCTCGGCCATTGTCAAACTGGACAATCTAAAGACACCTGATGAGTCACCTGATTTTTATTCTAACTTGGCTGATGAGTTAGATACTTGGGGGCTCAGTAAACTGGCATTGAAGTACATCGAACTCGTCGAAAAAGACAAAGACGCACGCGAAGGTCGCGATAAGCAATACGAAGAAGGTCTTCGCCGCACTGGATTAGGGCACGATGCGCCCGGAGGCGCTCAGTTCCAAGGAGCAAGTAAGGTTGTCCACCCTATTATGGCCGAAGGGTGCGTCGACTTCGCCGCACGAGCCATTAAAGAGCTATTTCCGCCTGACGGACCAGTAAAAACTAAGATTATCGGCGATGTGACGGAAGAAAAGACAGATAAAGCCGAGCGCAAGCGCGATTACATGAACTGGCAGCTCACCGAGCAGATCGAAGAGTACCGAGACGAAGAAGAGCAGCTCTTAACCCAGCTCCCATTAGGCGGTTCGCAGTACATGAAGCTCTGGTATGACGCTCAGAAGCGCCGCCCCTGCGCCGAGTTCTTGCCAATCGATAACGTATACCTACCATTCTCTGCTGCTAACTTCTATACGGCGAGCCGTGTGACCGAGGTTAATGATATTACGCAGGAAGAATTTGAGATCCGTGTGTCATCAGGCATGTACCGCGATCTCGATGTCTATCGCGCCACTCAGGAGCCGGATCAAACACGGCCAGAGAAGGCCAATGACAAGATCGAAGGCCGCAGTCAACAGGATTCCAATATAGATGGTGTGCGCCGTGTTTATCACGTCTATACTTGGATGGAATTGGAAGATGACTCACATTCCAAAGGTGAACGCGCCCCTTATATTCTAATGGTCGATGAGCTGACCACCGAAGTCGTCGGTCTTTACCGTAACTGGGAAGACGGTGACCAAGACATGAACAAACTTGACTGGATCGTAGAGTTTAAGTTTATTCCTTGGCGAGGTGCTTATGCAATTGGTCTTCCTCATCTTATTGGTGGGCTGTCTGCTGCTCTTACTGGTGCCCTGCGCGCTCTTCTTGATACTGCTCATATCAACAACTCAGCCACTATGCTGAAACTGAAGGGCGGCAAGGTGTCAGGCCAAAGCTTGGTGATCGAGCCAACTCAGGTCGTTGAGATCGAGGGTGCGCCCGGAGTCGATGACATCAGAAAGATTGCAATGCCTATGCCTTTCAATCCACCGTCTGCTGTGCTGATGCAGCTCCTTGGGTGGTTAACAGCAGAAGCTAAGGGCGTAGTCACCACGGCAGAAGAGAAAATCGCTGATGTGACTTCTAACTCTCCTGTAGGCACAACCCAAGCGCTGATCGAACAGGGCGCAGCGGTATTCTCCTCGATCCATGCACGTCTCCATACCAGCCAAGCGCGAGTGCTGAAGATCATTGCTCGTCTAAATCGTTGGTACCTCGATGACGCTATGGACGAGACAGCAGAAGAGCTAGGCGTCAGCTCTGCAGATTTTGAAAAAAATACGGACATCGTCCCAGTCTCGGACCCACACATCTTTGCGGAGTCACAACGCTATGCTCAGGTTCAAGCCCTTGCTGCACGCGCGCAGGCGAATCCAGATCTTTACAATAGACTGGCGGTCGAGAAACGAATCCTTAAGCAAATCAAGTTACCCGACATTAACGAGGTCTTACCCGACCCCCAAGATGTACAGGACATGAACCCTGCGCTCGAGAACGTGGCGATGACACTTGGCAAACCTGCCGGTGCGTTTCCCGCTCAAGATCATTTAGCTCATATGCAAGTACACTTGGACTATGCCAAAGACCCGATGTACGGGGCTAGCCCAATTATTGCACCGACCTTCTTGCCCGGGTTTATCGAGCACATGAAGCAGCACTTAACGCTTTGGTATCTAAACCAAATGGATCGCTATGCAAGTGAGTCTTTAGAGCGGCCATTTAATATTCTTAAAGTAGAACCCATCGTGCGCGAAGCTCAACGGCTCTTGGCCGCAGCTTCACAGCACGTGTTCCTAGATGTGCAGCAGGGCCAGTTTGCGCAAGTCGGTCCTATCATTCAGCAGGCTGTACAGATGATGCAACAGCTTAGAGGGCAGATGCAACCTACGGATCCGTCTGTGCAAGCGTTAGTGCAAACACAAATGGCAGAGACGCAACGCAAGGGTGCCTATGATCAAGCTAGACTTCAGCTCGATGCAGCTAAACTTCAAGCAGATACTCAGGCCAAGCAAGAAAAGAATGTGGCTGATCAGCAAATTAAAGCCGCAGAGATTACTCAAAACGTAAGTGTTCTCACGCTGGAGCAACAGCATGAGATGCAACGCCAACAGTTGGCAGCACAACAGCAGCAACAAATGGCCGCACAACAGGCGGCTCAGCAACAAGCAGCGCAGCAACAAGTAATGCAATCACCTCAATCTGCACCACCAGCTCAAGGAGTTTAATCATGGCAGAAGCAATTTCGCAACACAAGCGTATGGCAATGGGCGAGTCAGTCCCATTGGCTCCCGGTAAATCAGTAATTCAGAAATACGCAAGAGGCGGGCAGGTCATGCCTGAAAAAGGTGCTGCCAATCTTCCGGCTAAAGGCGCTGTCGCTCCTGTGCCAAAAGCGACAGGCGCAAAGATTGCAAGCTTTAATAAAGGCGGCAAAGCTAAAATGCCCGGGCTGACCATTGCGATTGCTATTCCACGCAAGGCTGCGGGCCGTGGCCGTTAATCCTTTAAGTGATCTTATCGGAAAAGTCAAAGCGCGGCGTCTAGAAATAGCGCTGGCTTTGGCTGACGGGCACGCTATCAATATAGAGTCATATCATAGACTGGTTGGCCAGTATCAGGGCTTGGGTGAAGCTTTAGATATACTGGATGAACTGTTAAAAGAAGAATAGTTATTAGTTACTAGTTACAGGTCTGCCCTATACCTGAACCAAAAATAGGGCATAAGCATTGCAACCTTCCCGCGCCGAATGGCGCTTTTAACAAGGAGTGTCGCATGACACTGGACGAAGCGTTTCCTGTAGTTGATTCCGGCTGTGCCCCGCTTGGCGCTCGTATCTTAGTGCAGTTCAAGCAAACCCCAAAGAAGACCACGTCAAGTGGGATCATTCTGGTCGAAGAGACTAAAGACACCGAAAAATGGAATACCCAAGTTGCAAAAATCGTTGCAATGGGGCCTCTTGCATTTAAGCAGCGCGACACTATGCTGCCTTGGCCTGAAGGTAGTTGGGCGGAGATTGGTGAATTTGTGCGAGTCCCTAAATGGGGCGGTGACCGCTGGGAAGTTCCTCTTAAAGAAAACGAAGATAATCCTGAAATGGCTTTGTTTGCTATTTTTAATGACCACGAATTGATTTCTAAGGTCACGGGTGATCCACTTAAAGTGAAGGCGTTCCTATGAACTCGACAGATAAACTTGAAATGCAAGTCGCAGAAGAACAAGACGGTAGTGCTTTGGCGCAATTACCAGAGACCGAAGAAAATCCTCAAGAGCTTGCAGAAGGCGGAGAAGTCGATAACCACCCTGATGATACTGCTGGGGTCGATGCTGATGATCCAGATCGTGAAGCCATACGCGTTGCACGACGCGAAGAGCGCCGGCTAAAGAAACAAATTCATCGCGAAAAGGCTAGCCAGTCTAACCACCTGATCAATGCTTTAAAGAAACAAAATCAAGAATTAGCAGGCAGATTAGCTAATCTTGAGACACGCACTTCAGGCGCAGAATTGGCTCGTGTCGATAAGGTCATCGAAGATACAGGTGTCCAAATCGAATACGCCAAGATGAAGATGCGTGAAGCGGTCGCTAGTCAAGACGGTGATGCTGTTGTCAAGGCGCAGGAATTGATGTATGAATCGCAGCGCAGGCTCGAAGCATTAAAAAACATCAAAGACAATGCCACCAAGCAAATGGCAGCGCCTAAGCAGAATATCAATGTACCGGATCCTCAGGTACAACGCAATGCTGCTGACTGGATGTCACGCAATGAGTGGTATGACCCTCAAGGCAAAGACATGGACTCTGAGATTGCTCAGCGGTTTGATAAAAAACTTACCGACGAAGGTTTCGACCCGTCTTCGGAAGAATATTGGGAAGAACTCGATGATCGCCTTGCAAAATATTTACCTCACCGCTACGGCGCGGCGGCCGCTAAGCCTCGTATGACTCAGCGCCCACGTTCAGTAGTTACAGGTTCGGGTCGGGAGACCACTCCCGTTGGCCGCGCCAATGAGTTTCGCCTCTCGCCCGAACGCGTCAGCGCCATGAAAGAAGCTGGAGCGTGGGACGATCCCGTGCGCAAAGCTGCAATGGTGAAGCGTTTTGTTGAGTTTGACCGCAAAAATAAAGGAAATTAATCATGAACGACGACCGTATTAAGAAAAGTCTGAACTCAGGCCGCGAAAGCCGCGCTGTTCAAGACAAGTCACGTGCTGCTCCTGAAGAAAATTTTATGTCTGCAGCGGAACGCCGCAAAATGTTTAAGACAGAGTTTACGCAAGAAGCTTTGCCAAACGTACCTGATAGTGGCGAATGGCACTACTGCTGGTTATCGACGACTAATCAGTACGATCCGATCCATAAGCGTATGCGTCTAGGCTATCAGGCTGTTAAATCTGATGAATTACCCGGATTTGAACATCTAAAAGTTAAGGCCGGCGAGAACGTAGGACACATTTCTTGCAATGAGATGGTGCTCTATAAGCTTCCTATGGATATTTATCAAGGCTATATGTTGGAAACTCACCACTACGCCCCCATGGAAGAGGCAGATAAGATTCGGATGCAGCAAGATCAGCTTCTAAATGCCCGAGACAGCAACGGGAAGAGTCTGGTTAAGCAAGAAGGTGATGGAATTCCTGATGATAGTTCTATTCCGCTACCTGTTTTTGAATAATGTTGTAAATTTTAAAATAAGACGTTATAATTAATGTATAGCTGCCCATTTTGCATAAAGTGGGCAGCACAAAAATCCTAAAATCACGTTATTAGGTGATTTTGCTGCTAGCTTTGAAGAAAGCGAAAACCAAAATTTCTTTTAACTATTTTAGGAGCAATCCATGAGTGCAACTTCTGCACCTTTTGGCCTGCGGCCCGCATACTTTCCAACAGGGTTGGAACGCGCACAGGCACTGGCTAATGGTATTACCTCCGGCTATGGCACTGCAATCCTGAAAGGTCAGGCCGTGCAGTATTCGCCTAATGCTGGCGTTATTCTTCCCGTCTTAGATACAACTACGAACAGCGGTTTGGTCTCTGGTGCCTTCGCAGGTGTCGAGTGGACTGATACAACTGGTCGTCGTCGTGTATCAAACTATTGGCCCGCAAGTACAGCTGCTATCGCAGGTAGCATTGTTGCGTATTTCTATAACGACCAACAAATCGTTTATGAAATTCAAACTGACGGCACAATGGCTCAGACAGCTATCGGCAATGAAGCGAATTTGAGCAATTTTGCTGCTGGTTCTACTACAACTGGTTTGTCACAAGCAACTTTGTCGGCATCGCTCGCTGGTTCAGGTAGCGCCGGTCAGTTCCGTATTGTTGATATTGCACCTTACCCAGACAATAACTGGGGCGATCCTTTTGTGATTGTTCGTGTACAGGTCAGCAAGCCTCAGTTCATCGCAACTGTTAACGCTATTTAAGGAGGACTAGAAAATGGCCGCTCCAATGCGCAGTACTGACTTTCGGAGTATCGTTGAGCCAATCCTCAACGAATGCTTCGATGGCATCTATGACCAACGTGCCGATGAGTGGAGCAAAGTGTTCCGCGAACAAATTGGCATCCCAAGGAACTACCACGAAGAACCCGTTCTCTACGGTTTCGGCGCGGCTCCTGAGCTCCCAGACGGTAGCCCAGTGTCGTACCAACAAGGTGGCGTTCTCTTCCTGCAGCGCTATGTGTACAAAGTCTACGGTCTTGCTTTCGCACTGACGAAAGTTTTGGTCGAAGACGGCGATCACATCCGTATCGGTCAGGTCTATGCCAAGCACTTGGCACAGTCTTTGATTGAGACGAAAGAAACCCTCGCAGCGAACGTATTGAACCGCGCGTTCAACAGTTCGTACAGCGGCGGTGACGGCGTGCAGTTGAGCTCCAACGCTCACCCAATCGTTAACGGTACGTTCAGCAACCTGTTGACCACAGCAGCTAACTTGTCGCAAACCTCGCTTGAGCAGATGCTCATTCAGGTTCGTCAAGCGGTGGACAACAACGGCAAGAAGATTCGTCTTCAGCCTACTAAGTTGGTTGTTGCTCCCGGAAACGTATTCCAAGCTGAAGTCTTGCTGAAGTCGGTCCTTCGTACCGGTACTGCCAACAACGACATCAACCCAGTTAAGTCAATTGGTTTGATGCCTGAAGGCGCTGCTGTTATGTCGCGTTTGACTTCTTCGACAGCATGGTGGGTACAGACAGACGCTCCAGAAGGCTTGAAGCTGATGATGCGCCGTGGTCTTGAAAAGACTATGGAAGGCGACTTTGAGACTGACTCGATGCGCTATAAGGCCACCGAGCGTTATTGGATTAGCTGGACAGATCCACGCGCAGTCTACGGGACTCCCGGAGTCTAAAGTAGGACAGGGGGCTAGCGTAAAACCTAGCCCCTTTTTCAATTAACCCGAGTGGTTCAAGCCACAGGAGATTAAAAATGCCTCAATTTTCAGACGACCTATTTTTAGGTTCTGCACCAACTTTTATGGGTACAGGTCTACGCAACTATTCGACTACCGCAATCGGTGGCACTGGTAGCGTTTCGTCCACAACCTTAACAATCACCTCTGTGGGCTTTGGCGCACCGATCACGCTCGGCATGTTTGTTGATGGCGCAGGCGTGACTGACGGTACGTACATCACTGCATTCGGTACTGGCACTGGTGGTGCTGGCACTTACACCCTCAACCAAGCAATCAACATTGCAAACACTGTTGCATTGACTTTGCATGATTTAGAGCTTTTTGATAATCCATCCCCAATGAGCATTGGTGTCGGCCCACTAGGTCGCATCTACGTTTGGGATGTGGTTCCTCAAGCTGCTGTTGCGAATAATATTGCCGCTTCACAAACTCCTGCTGCCGCGGGTGCATTGACGTTAACGGCTGGGACTAGTGTAAAGTCAGTCACAACGACCGCAGGCGCTGCCGCTTTTGCTCTTGATGTGCCTCGTGGCGTTAGCGTAACAACTGCAACTGCCGCTGCTGCAACATTATCAAGCGTTGTGATTGCAGGCACTGGTGGTCAGATCACCTTCACCTCGCAAGCTGGTTTGGTAACTGGTCAGCGTTTGACAATCTCTGGCACTTTAGGTGGCACAGGTACTATCACTGGCTACACCAACCCAACGACCTACATCCTGACCGCTGTGACAGCGACCTCTGCAACGCTTACTACTACAGCGGGTGCGGCGGTGGTGACCACTGCAGGTACACCAACAGGTTTGACTTACACCTTGGGTGTGGCTCCAGTGACTGTGACTGTCGCAGGTTTTGACATTTACGGTCAAGCGATGAGCGAGGCAATCACTTCTAGCGCTGCTGTGAGCACTGCGGTGAGCGGTTTGAAAGCTTTTTACCTCATTACCTCTGTGAGCGTGAGTGGCGCTACTGGTACAGCCTTGACTGTTGGAACAACCAACGTGCTTGGCCTTCCAGTTCGAGTTGCAAACGTGGCTTACGTTGCAAGCGTTAAGAGTAACAACACGCTGGCACAAGATGCTGGTACGTTTGTCGCCGCTGACACTGCAACCGCAACGACCACCACAGGCGACGTGCGTGGGACTTATGCGCCTGCCACTTCGTCAAACGGTATTGTTCGCACCGTAATGGGAATCTTATTGCCAGCAATTGCTGTTGGTCCAAACTCAACTCGTACCGGCGCTCTCGGCGTCACTCAAGCCTAAGGAGTAGATCATGGGTTTCAAACGCATGTCAAAGATGGAAACAACTGAGCCTTC
>Ga0114974_10002633_pt1 | contig 13785 bp, 9 predicted proteins | sample S_130206_EF_Meta_FD_87318 | JGI IMG/M metagenome (GOLD analysis project Ga0114974, IMG submission 87318) | Freshwater microbial communities from Lake Simoncouche, Canada to study carbon cycling - S_130206_EF_MetaG | ecosystem: Environmental > Aquatic > Freshwater > Lake | place: Lake...
GCCTTGCAAGGTGAAAGTTTGCTGAACTGCACGCTACAACCGTCTGATGCCTCACCCGTATGGCTCTGGATAGACGCTGGATCAACCTTGATCGACATCCCAGCATCACGCACTGGGCGAGAAGATTCAGCAAACATGGCCCGCCCGAACACGGCCGAGGACAAAAAGCGCAGACGGTCGCAGAAATCTAAGGACAGCGAGGGACGAAACGCCATGATCTTGCCTTTTCGGGGCGAAGCCATCATGTCGTGGAGCGAAATGGTGCACGTTAACCGTAGCACTGACGACGAGGATGATGGCAATGCCGTTGCCGCCGCCAACGACATGGACAAGTTGTCGCTCACGCCTGACGGAAAAACACTCGCCTCGCGCGTCAAGTTTGACCTGGATTTACCCAGCTCCAGCGCCGACGACTTGCCCTTAGGCCCTGGCTTGCGCTTTCCTGAATGGGACTACCGCCACAACAAGCTCCAAGCCGATCACTGCGTGGTGCAAACCATGCAAGCGCGCGCAAGCACCCCATTTACGCCCTCTCCAGCCCTGCGCCTGACCGCTAAACGAGTGAGTCGCCGTCTGGAAACGCTGCGCGATGCACCACGTCCGCAACACGGTCAAGACAGCGGCGATGCCATTGATCTGGATGCCTGGGTTCGGTTTAACGCTGACCAAATGGGGCACAAAGGCCTTCACAGCGACACCCCCCCTATTTACACCCGCCATGCCCGCAGTGAGCGCAGCCTGGCAACACTCTTACTGGCGGACTTGTCATTGTCAACCGATGCCTACGCCACACCACAAGCCAAAGTCATTGATGTCATTCGCGATGCGCTTTATGTTTTTGGAGAGGCTTTGTCGGCCGTTGGTGATCCGTTTTCAATCTGGGGTTTTAGTTCGGTGCGCCGTCACCACGTCCGACTGCAGCATCTCAAGGGATTTGATGAGCCTTGGAGTGACTTTACGCGTGCCCGCGTAGCCGCCATCAAACCAGGTTTTTACACCCGCATGGGGGCGGCGATTCGTCACGCCACAAGCCAGCTCAGCCCACGCAGCGAGCGCAGGCGTCTGCTGATGCTGCTGACTGACGGCAAGCCGAACGACCTGGACATCTATGAAGGACGCTATGGCATTGAGGATACCCGTCACGCGATTCAAGAAGCGCAGGCCGCCGGTCTATCGCCCTTTTGCGTCACGATTGACGAATCTGGACACGACTACCTACCGCATCTCTTTGGTCAACGTGGGTATGCACTGGTTCATCGTCCCGAAGACCTAGTCAACAAATTAACGCAAGCGTGGGCAACGCTGGCGCGCTAATTTTATATTTCATTTTCAAATTCATCACCCAAAAAAACCATGTCAAATTCAAATATACAGCCGCGACTGACACCCTTGGCATGCCTCATATCCTTGACATTCGGCGCGGCCATGACAACGCATGCACAAACAACCGAGACTGACAAAAAGGCTACGCTAAAAGAAATTGTGGTTAGTGCCTCACGCAGCGAACAAGCCACCGACGACCTGCCGCTCACGATTGACGTGATCAGTGCCCAAGAGATCGAAGCCGGACAAATGGGTGATATTCGAGATGTGGCAAAAAACCTGCCCAATATTTCTGTCAAGCGTGCACCTGCTCGGTTTTCTATCACAGGAAAAGGTAATGCGGTTGGCGCCGACAGCAACGCTGGCTTCAGCATTCGCGGCCAAGGGGGAAACCGGGTGGTTATGCTCGTTGATGGAGTTCGCTTGCCTAGAAGCTATATCAATGGGAGCAATGCGTACGGTCGGGATTCGGTTGACTTGGGACTGCTCAAACAAATCGAAATTGTGCGTGGCCCCACTTCCGCACTTTATGGATCAGATGGTTTGGCGGGCTTGGTTAACTTTATCACCTTGGCGCCAGCAGACCTCCTGATAGATACCCATGGAGACAAAAAAGCAATGGGCGGCAAAGCTTGGCTCAGCTACAGCGGCGACGACCAGGGTGTATCGGCCGGTGGTACGGTGGCACGTCGTTCAGGCGACAACGCAGAATGGTCGCTTACCGCCACAACACATCATGCAAAGGGCATGAACAACATGGGCAGCAACGACGCCCACAACGTAGACCGTACAACACCGAACCCGCAGTCTATAGAGGGCGAATCCCTGCTGGGTAAGCTAGTCTTGCGACCCATGGTCGGACAGCATCATGTTTTATCCTTTGAGCATGTGAGTAAAAACTCAAATACAGACCTATTCTCAAGCATCGTCAAGTCGCCCGTAGCACTCACCTCGGCATCATCCTCAACTGCAACTGCGGTCATTGGAGAAAAATCTGATGCGGCTATGAGACGCGACCGACTGACCTTGAACAGTCGCTACCGGTTAGACGCAACATTGGCAGACAATTTGACGACCGTCTTGAGTTTACAAAGCGTCACAGCGCAACAAAATGGCCAGACATCACTCGCCACCAGTTTGAGTAACGATGGCCTGCGTATCAGAAGAACCTCCTACGAAGAGCGCGCCATGCAGGTCAACATCCAAGCCGATAAGGCGATGAATCTCTCGCAGCAATGGGCGCAAAAAATAAGCTATGGCGTTGACTATGCAAGCACTGATATTTCGAGTTTTGCAGATGGCAGCGACCCCACTCCGCTAGTCGCATTTACGCCAAAAAAATATTTCCCGGATACGCGTGACAGCAGTCAAGCCATTTATCTTCAAAGTGAGTTGATGAACGGCGACTGGAGCCTGACCCCAGGCGTCAGGTTTGACCAGTTTTCACTGGATGTTTTGAGTCAGGCCGGCTACTTTCCGGGCATTGCAAAGGCCCCTGGAAAATCCATGTCTGGCTCAGCAGTTTCACCCAAAATGGGGGCCTTATACAGGGCAACACCTCAATGGTCTCTCTACAGCAACTACGCCAGCGGCTTTCGCGCACCAGAGGGGCAGCAAGTTAACAGCGCACTGGAAGTCTCAACTGCAAAACTTCTGCCCAACCCAGATTTAAAACCAGAGGAAAGTCGAAATATCGAATTGGGCTTTCGTACGCGACTGGATAGCTTCTCGTTGGACATGGCGGTTTTTTCAGGCAAGTACACCCATTTGATCGTGGAGAAAAAAGACCTGGGAACCATCAATGGCATGGCAGCCAGCCTATCGAACCCGACACTTTTCCAAACGGTGAACATCGACAGTGCCACCATCCGTGGCTTTGAGCTCAAGGGCAATATGGTTTGGGGGCAAGTTCTGGGGGGTCAACTAAGCACGCCCTTCAGTTACGGGCAAACACGGGGCAGCAACGACACCACAAACCTTCCGCTTAATTACATTGACCCGGCGAAATTGACTGCTGGTTTGAAATACGAAACTGCAAGTTTTGATCTGCGCTTGGATGTCAATCAGCAGGCAGAAAAAACTGTCGAAGAGCTCGACAGCGTCAATATTCCGAAGTCGACCACATTGCGACAATTCGTCATTCCCGCTGCCACCACACTTGATTTCAGCAGCCAATGGAGATTCAGAAAGGACGCTCGCCTCAACTTTGGCATCAGCAACCTGACCAATCAAAAATATTGGAACTGGTCTGATGTTCAGGGCCTGGCATCCAACGCCACACCCTCCATAGTCGATGCCTACACCCAGCCAGGTCGCCACATTAATGTGTCGTTTGCAGCGGACTTCTGATTATTTGAAATGTGAGAACCAAAGCGCAGAGAGTTCACAACTCTCAGCGCCAGATCTCTTTACTGCTTGACCGCTTTCACGTCCCCTGTAGCACCAATGCCCAAGGTGTAGCCGAGCGACACATGATGGAAGCGACCTGTGGCGTGGTCGCCGTGAATGGCGAGTCCAAAGGGAATCGTCTTGCCTTCGCCGGGGTTCTTGCGTGTGAAGGTGACGGTATAGACATCACCCGCCTTGGCACCCTCTGCTTTAGCGCCCAAAGTTCCTCCATCCATCTTGCGCTCCGTCGTCACTTTGCCATCCCCCACCTTGGCACCCTTCGCACTGCGCCATTGCATCAGTTCATAGGAACCGTCTTTGGTGTATTTGGTTTTTTTCTCATCGGCACCAGGCATGGTTCGAGCGTCCATATGGCAAGCAGCCCAGCACCCTACTTGTTCAGCCTGTGTCACCTTGGCATCGGGGAACATCACCGTGGCCTTGACTTCATTCTCTTTGTCACCCTTGTCGGCACCACCTGCTGGGGCCTTGAAGGTCAAACGGATGTAAAGATTAGCTGCATCGTAAGAAGCCTGAACCGCCACAGGGTAAATCATTGTTACAGGCGCACCTTTGGGCTCCAATTCCTTGTCTGCGAGTCGCTTGAAGTTGAAATTCAGAGTTCCTTTTTCTTCATGGCAACCCACACAGGTTTCACCTTTCTTGAGGCCTGCGGTGCCGCTGTGGTCAGATTTTTTCATGACCCACTCAATAGGTGTCACCCCGGGATGAAACACGCTGACGTCGCGCTTGGGGACTTTGCTCCAGTCCGGTGCAGCAAAGGCAAGTTGGGAACCCATCGTCAGAATTGCACCAAGAACGAGCGTTGAAATAGTTTTTTTCTTCATTTTAAATAATCCTTTAGTTGTCTGACGATGAGCCCTTACTCATCGTCTTCCTTCATGCCTTTGGGCTTTTGGTGGGCAATGCCTTTGTGGCAATCGATGCAGGTTTTTTTCTCGTCCTGACCTATTTTGTGCATCTTGGCACCGCGTAGTTTTTGACGCTCCGGGTCCATGCTCTCAAAACTATGACAATTGCGGCACTCACGGGAATCATTTGCTTTCATCCGCGTCCACTCGTTGGTCGCGAGACGAAGCCGGTTGGCTTCAAACTTAGCCGGGGTGTCAATCGTTCCTATCAACTTACCCCAAACCTCCCCGCTTGCTTGAATCTTGCGCAACATCTTGTGTGACCAATCTTTTGGCACATGGCAATCGGAGCAGACCGCGCGGACACCAGTTCGATTGGTGAAGTGAATGGTCTTTTTGTACTCCTGGTACACGTTATCGTGCATCTCGTGGCATGAAATACAAAAATCAAGCGTATTGGTTGCCTCCATCGCGGTGTTGAAACCACCCCAAAAAAAGATACCGGACAAGAATCCCACTGATAGCAAAGCGAACAGCGAATACTTGGCGCTCGGTTTTTTTAACATGGTCAACAGACCCGCAATTTTTGACGCCATCTAATCTCTCCCTGCTTATTAAAACCGCTGACCTGAGGTGATTACCTCAGGTCAGATTTCAGATCAATAAATGTCGTGCTGTGTGTTGTAAACGTTGAACTTGCCGGTGGGGGTAATCATTTTTGGATCAGTGATGACCTTTTTCAGAGTCAAGGTTTTATCGTCGTACACCACAATGGCTGACTGGTCGGTCTTTCCGCCCCACAGTGAAATCCAGACTTCTGTGCCGTCAGCACTGAATTCAGGATGCACGGCACGCCGGGTGGCTTTGGTCTCGACCAAACCGGAGTCCTTGAACACATTGATCGTCTTCACGGGTTTGGACAGGTCCGACAGGTTCCAGATAGAAACTGTTTCGGCCAGTTCCTTGTCTGAATTCTGCGGTGAATCAGCCCAAAGATGTTTGGATATTGGGTGGGTCTTGACAAACAAGTTGCCGGGAACGTGCTTGACTTCCTGAACCACCTTCCAATTAAAGCCCTTGTACTTGGCGTATTTGGCGTCTTCAGAAGGCGTGCTAATGAGCGTCAACACATCTGCACCGAGGTGACCGGTGGCCCAGACAGGGCCAAAGCTTGGGTGCACAAAATTCGCACCACGGCCGGGGTGTGGCAACTTGGCTACATCAATCAGGGCCGCCAGCTTACCGGCTTTCAAATCCACGGCTGCAATCTTGTTGGACGCATTGGCAGCCACCAGAAAATAACGCTTGGTCGCATCAAGCCCACCATCATGAAGAAACTTGGCCGAACCAATGGTGGTGGTTTTCAGATTCTCAATATCCGAATAATCCACCAGCAATATTTGGCCTGTTTCCTTGATGTTGACCACCCACTCTGGCTTGACTTCAGAGGCGCTGATGGAGGCTACACGCGGCTCTGGGTGATATTCCCCATCCACCGTCATGCCCCGGGTGCTCACCACTTTGCGTGGTTTGAGGGTGTCGCCATCCATGATGACGTATTGCGGCGGCCAGTAGGAACCCGCTATCGCATACAAATCTTCAAAGCCCTTGAACTTGGAGGTATCCACCGAACGCGCATCGAAACCAATTTTGACTTCAGCCACCACGCCTGGTTTTTCCATCCAGAGATCGATGAGTGACAACCGTCCATCGCGACCGATCACGTAGACATAACGCCCCGACTTCGACATGCGAGAAATGTGAACGGCATAGCCCGTTTTTACAATGCTCCGAATTTCTTTGGTGTCTCCATCAATCAGGGCCACTTCACCAGAATCACGCAAGGTCACCGAGAACATGTTCTTCAGGTTGAACTTATTCATTTGCTTGACAGGACGGTCCTTGACGGCCACCATGACTTTCCATGAATCCATGGTGTCCTTGAAGCTGTACTCTGGCGGGACATCGGGCGTGTTCTGGATATATTTGGCCATCAGGGACAACTCCTCCTTGGTCAGGATGTCATCAAAGTTGACCATGCCACCATCGGTTCCGTAACCAATAATTTTCTCCAGACGAGACTGGCCCAAGGTGAGTGTTCCACCTTCTGTTTTTTTGCCGTCCTTGTCAGTCTTTGACCAATGAGGCTCAAGGTTCTTACCGGTCGCACCTTTACGAAGCACACCGTGGCAACCAGCACAACGCTCGAAATAAATCTTTTTAGCAGATTCTTTTTCAGCGACTGTCATCGATGGCGCACTTAGGCTATTACCTTGCGCGGCCACAGAAATCGCCATACCCGATAGCAATACGACTGCAGCAATAGTAGAAAGACGTGGGATATTCATGTTGGTACTCTGTTGTGTATCGCAGCCAAGTCACCTGTATGGTGAACATCAGTGCTCGTCGATGGCTGCAACTGTTCGACTTGAGCAACTGAATTGTGTGACTTGGTACACAGCTTTGTCCTTAACCTAACTTAACTTGACGGTACGTTAAAAATTATTAAGGAAATAATTTTTACAAATTTCAGGTTAAGTTAAATTGGACTTTCCAGAATAGAAACGCATCGGGCTCGGATTCAACCAGCCGATACGAGGGGGCTCATTGCTCGATAGAGTCGAGGCCTTAGTCCCAACAAATTCAAGAGATCCGTCACCTGACGCAGGTTCGTCAAGTCACGGCGATCTCAGTATCAATGTCGTTAGCTCAACATCACCGGACGACCTTCCCGGTCAAAGGGGATGTACGAACCCAGGGTGCCCGCCTTGATAGCCTCCACCATTTTTTGCAATGGTTTCTCAGCTGCTTCGCTGCTGGGTTGCGTGCCATCGTTGCTGGACATCGCAGCGGCGAAAACAATTGTCCATGGTTTTCCAAACTCGTGCGACTCTTTCACCAGGTCAGCGAACGAGTTGAGTTCTTGCGGTGTTTTATCAACACACATCAAAGGCACCAAGGCACCACCATCGCCGTTTAAAAACTGTGTCCGTTGCGCCGCAGTACTGTCATCGGGCAGCTCGGCGCCGGCAAATACAAAAAGCAAGCGTTGTGGCTCAGGCTGTTGACGCGCGGCTTGTAGCAAATCATCAAAACTGGAAATATTCATGGTTAAAGCATTCTTTATTTTGTAACGGGGTTCAATGAACATTATCTGTGCTCTGCATAGACAACTCGAAATAGGAACCCTCCTGAATTTTTTGTTCAACCCATTTTTGCTTCAAGTCAATGAAAGTCACACTGTCGCCTCGTAACATCTTTGAAATTTCAGGAAAAAGCATGTCGCAAAAAACGTCACCTCAATCAAATAAAGATAAGTCCACTACCGCCCCATTGATGCCCCAGCAGATCAGTGAAGAAGTGCTGATTGAAAAGTACAGCAAAGGATCAGAAAGAACCATTCTTGATGTCAATCGACGCGTGGCACGGGCTTTAGCCAAGGTTGAAACACCCGCCCATCAAGCCAAATGGGAGTCTAAATTTCTAGATGCTCTGCAAAACGGATTCCTTCCTGCAGGGCGCATTCAATCGGCTGCGGGCACTGACCTGGCCGCCACACTCATCAACTGCTTTGTTCAGCCGGTTGGCGACTCCATCTCACACCTTGAAGACGGCCACCCCGGTATTTACACCGCGCTCACTGAAGCAGCCGAAACCATGCGGCGCGGCGGTGGCGTGGGCTATGACTTCTCGCGCATTCGCCCCCGTGGTGCCTGGGTGGGCAGCACACAAAGCAGCGCCTCCGGCCCGGTCAGTTATATGCGCGTGTTTGACCGCTCATGTGAAACCGTTGAATCGGCGGGCGCACGACGTGGCGCACAAATGGGCGTCTTGCGCTGCGACCACCCGGACATCGAAGAGTTCATCCATGCGAAAGACACCGGGGATTTGAAAAATTTCAATCTTTCCGTTGGCATCAGCGACGCGTTTATGGAAGCCGTTCAAAAAGATGGCGAGTTCACCCTGCTCCACCGCGCCGAGCCCGGCACTGCGCAAAAAGAAGCTGGCGCCTATCAGGTCAAAGAAAGTGGTCATTGGATTTACCGCAAACTGCCCGCACGCGATTTGTGGGAGCAGATCATGCGCTCCACCTACGACCACGCCGAACCTGGCGTCTTGTTTTTGGACCACATCAACCGCGACAACAACCTCTCTTATTGCGAAACCATCGCCACCACCAACCCCTGCGCCGAGCAGCCACTCCCTCCCTACGGCTGCTGCTGCCTGGGCTCGATCGACCTGACGCGTTTTATTCAAAACCCGTTTGAAACCAATGCCCAGTTTGACGAAGCCGCATTTACCGACCTTGCCAGGGTTGCCACCCGCATGCTGGACAACGTACTCGACGTCACCTTTTGGCCCTTGCCACAACAGCAGGAGGAAGCCCGCAGCAAGCGCCGCGTTGGCTTGGGCTTTACCGGCTTGGGTGACGCACTGGTCATGCTCAACCTGCGCTACGACACGCCAGAAGCCCGCGCCATGGCAGGCAAAATTTCTGAATTGATGCGCGACACGGCCTATGACGCATCGGTTGAACTCGCCATTGAGCGCGGTGCCTTTCCCTTGTTTAATGCCGACCTTTACCTGAGCGGACAAACCTTTGCCTCGCGCTTGCCTGCAGCCCTTAAAGAGCGTGTGCGCACACACGGATTGCGCAACTCGCACCTGCTCTCCATTGCGCCCACCGGCACCATCAGCCTGGCCTTTGCCGACAATGCCAGCAACGGCATTGAGCCCCCCTTTAGCTGGACCTACACCCGCAAAAAACGCATGCCCGATGGCAGCTTCAAGGAATACGCGGTGGAAGACCACGCCTGGCGTTTGTACCGCCATCTGTTTGGTGAAAAAGTAGCGCTGACGCCCGCTTTTGTCACCGCCCTTGAAATGAGCGCCCAAGCCCACGAAGCCATGGTGGCTGCCGTGGCTCCATTCATTGACACCGCTATTTCCAAAACCGTCAATGTGCCGGCCGACTACCCTTATGAAGACTTCCAGCACTTGTACATGGAAGCATGGCAATCCGGCTTGAAAGGCCTGGCCACCTACCGCCCCAACGCTATTTTGGGCTCCGTGTTGAGCCTCACACCCTCGTCAACAGCAACCGTTCCAGCAGCAGCTTCTGCGAGCCCCCTGCAAGTCGAAGGTGCCAATCAGCGCCTCGCGCTGGCTCGACTGCCTGCACCGGTCTTATCCTCACTGCGCTGGCCGAGCCGCCCCGAGTTACCCGCAGGCAACCCGGCTTGGACGTTTATGGTGCACCACCCCTTTGGTGACTTTGCACTGTTTGTGGGTGAGCTGGCCGGCGACGATGGCGGTGCGCCACGGCCGTTTGAAGTGTGGGTGAACGGCACCGACCAGCCCCGCGGTCTGGGCGCCTTGTCCAAAACCCTGTCCATGGATTTGCGCGCCAATGACCCCGCCTGGCTACAACTCAAACTAGACGCTCTGGCTACTGTGGCGGAAGAACACTCGTTCGAGATGCCTTTCCCGCCGCATGGCGAGCTTCGTTTATTTCCCGGCGTTGTGGCAGCCACAGCGGCCGTCATTCGTTGGCGCTGCGACCAACTCAAGGCTTTGCCCGGTGGCGACGCCCCGGTATCCACGCCCGTGATGGACGCCATGTTCAGCCGTGGTGAACCGCAAACCGGCCCATCCGGCACGCTGGCTTGGTCGGTGGATGTAGACAACCCCGCCACCGGGGAAGCCTTCACGGTCACGCTCAAGGAAGTCAACCTGCAAGGCCACGACGGCGCCGTGGTCACCCGCCCCTGCTCGGTGGGTTTCTCAGGCAACTACCCCCGCGCGCTGGACGGCCTAGCCCGCCTGCTGTCACTTGATATGCGCGTGATCGACCCCGCCTGGATTGGTATGAAGCTGCGCAAACTCCTCAACTACGCCGAGCCCCTGGGCCACTTCATGGCCTTTGTGCCGGGCCTGAGTCATGGCGAACGCCGCCAACAAACCTGGCCCTCTACCGTGGCCTACATTGCGCGACTCATCATTCACCGCTACGCCATGCTGGGCGTTCTCAACGAAGAAGGTTTTCCGCTGCGCGACATGGGCGTGCTCGATGCACCAAAAAATACCACCGCCCCCACCACCATGGCCGGCAAAGTGTGCCCCGAGTGTGGCAACCCCACGGTGATTCACAAAGACGGCTGTGATTTTTGTACGGCTTGTGGGTATGTGGGACAGTGTGGGTGAGCGAGCAGAGATGATGGATTCCCGCCTGCGCGGGAATGACGGGGCTAGGGGACTGGATTCCCGCCTACGCGGGAATGACGATGCTCCCGCCGCCCCATTCGTCATTCCCGCGCAGGCGGGAATCCAGTGCTTCGCCGGTGATCACCGGCCACAAATCTTGCCAACCTGGATTTGTCTTTTCTATCAAGTTCAACTTCCACGCCCGGTTCCATTTTTTGATGGCCTTCTCGCGTGCAATCGCGGACACCATCGACTCGTGCTGCTCAAACCAGACCAATAATTCAACGTGATACTTGTTGGTGAAGCCCTCAACAACGTGGTTGCGATGCTGCCAAATTCGTTTGATCAGGTCGCTGGTGACGCCCACGTACAAGGTGCCGTTGCGCTGGCTGGCCAGGAGGTAAACCGAGGGCTGTTTCATGTTTCTTCACTTTGCTGGATTCCCGCCTGCGCGGGAATGACGGGTTGGGACTGGGTTCCCGCCTTCGCGGGAATGACGAAGGGGGCGTGGGAATGACGAAGGGGCGCTGGGGCGACAACTCCCGGTTAATCCACCAAACGACTGCTCACAAACTCCCTGAACACCTGCATCACCGGCAACTCGGTACGCCCGACCAGGGTGACGATGGCGAGGCGAGCGCCTGAACGGAAAGGGGGATTCATGGTCAGCTCTTGCAGAGTGCCGTTGGCAAGACCTTGGCGAGCGGCGCCCAAAATACCCAGATAAATGGCATCGGTCTGGCTCACGGTGTCTATCAGACTGGCAATGTCTTCGCATTGCAAAGAGGTCATTTGCGCTGGGTTGGCCTTGGGGCCGTAGTGCTCCACCATGATGCGGGCCACCTCCTGCGACAAAGGTGACGAGGCCACCGGGTAATCGAGCACCGACTCAAAAGGTACGCCGTCTGGATGTCGGCTCAAAATTGGGTGCCCTTGGCGGCAAACAAAACCCGCACGCATTTCCACCGTATGCGTGATGTTCAGGTCAGACGCAGCGACCAGTCGCCTGACATCCACCACCAGGACATCAAGCTGGCGCTCGCGCAGTTGCATGAGTTGCAACTCGGTCGAACCCCGCGACACCGACACATGCACCGTGGGATGGTGCACCGCCATGTATTGCAACCACGGCGTCATGAGCATCACGCCCGGCCCCGAGCCGAGGCCCAGGCGCAAACTGCCCAAACCGCCCTGCTGAAACAGCGCTGCGCCTTGCTTGAGCTCTTGCGCCTCATGCACGATGCGGCGCGCCCGCTCCAAAACAAAAATACCCAAGGGCGTCAACTCGTTTTTCTTGCCCACACGGTCCACCAACGGCCCCCCCAACTCATCTTCCAAGCCCTGAATACTTCGGCTCAGCGCCGACTGGGTGATGTGCAGCTTTTCGGCCGCGCGGCTGAATGATCCGGTCTCGGCCAAAGCCAGCCAATGGGCTAGGTGTTTAAGATTCATATATTCTTAAAAAGAATACTTATCAGATAAATAATTCATTGGACACATCATACGCAGCTTTTTACTATTCGCTTGGTAGAAGCACTACCTCATCCACAACAATATTTGGAGACAACGACATGAAGACCTCACGCCTTTTGAAACAATTGATCGCCGCCAGCCTGACCGGCCTGGTACTGACCCAAGCCGCTTTGGCGCAAACGTTCCCCAGCAAACCGGTGAACTTGATGGTGCCCTACCCTGCAGGCGGCTTGTCGGACGTGATTGCCCGCATGGTCAACGTGCCGCTGGGCAAGCAGTTGAACCAACCCGTGATCATCGAAAACCTGGGCGGTGCCAGTGGTGCTATTGCCGCGCAAAAAGTGCTGAGCGCCCCAAGCGATGGTTACTACCTGTTCCAGGGCTCGCCCAATGAGCTGATCTTGTCGCCATTGGCCAACGCCGCCGTCAAACTCCACAGCGAAGACTTCCGCTTGGTACAAATTGTGGCCTCGGCCCAGATCGCGTTTTTGGCCCGCAAAGACATCCCCGCCAACACAGTCGATGAGTTGCTGGACTATGCCCGCAAAATGGCCAAAGCAGGCAAGCCCCTCACCTATGCCTCGGTAGGCCCGGGTTCTTTCTACCACCTGCTTGGCGAAAAGTTATCTAAAGATACCGGCATTGAGATGACGCACGTGCCCTACAAAGGCATGGCACCCGCCAACCAAGACATCATCGGTGGACAGGTTGACATCTTCTTGGCCCCGTTTGGCAAGAGTTACACCGACTTGGCCAAAGACGGACGTCTCAAAATTTTGGCCATGCTGAACAAAGAGCGCCTGGAGGGACTTAAAAATATCCCCATCATCTCTGAAAGCAAACAACTCAAGAACTTTGAATTCAGTATCTGGACCGGTTATTTTGTCAAGAAAGACACCCCAGAAGCCATCGTGCAAACTCTGCACAAGGCACTGACTGAAACACTGAATGACGCCGGCGTACGCCACGGTCTGGAACTCAACAGCCAACTGATCGCCAAGCCCTTGCCTTTGGCTGATTTGAACAAGGTTTATGCCGACGGTATCGCCCAGTTCCGGGGCATCGCCAAATCGATCAACTTGCAACCCCAGTAAGCCAAAAGGCCCGCCCATGAACGCACCTCATCCAACCTTTGTGCACGACAAACTCCAGGCTTTGCAGCTTGACGCACCGACCTTCATCGCGGTGCGCCGAGATATTCACCAACACCCCGAAATGGGGTTTAAAGAAGTTCGCACCAGCGAGCTTGTTGCTGAGAAGCTGGGCGCCTGGGGTTATGAAGTCACACGCGGACTGGGGGGCACCGGCTTGGTCGGGCAGCTTAAAAAAGGGACGGGCAGCGCCTCTATCGGCATTCGTGCCGACATGGACGCCCTGCCCATTGACGAGGCCACCGGCCTGCCTTACACCAGTTGCCACGCCGGCATCATGCACGCCTGCGGCCACGACGGCCACACCGCCATGCTGCTGGCCGCAGCACAACACATCGCCGAAAAAGGCGAGTTTTCGGGCACGGTGAATCTAA
>Ga0114974_10002634_pt1 | contig 13775 bp, 13 predicted proteins | sample S_130206_EF_Meta_FD_87318 | JGI IMG/M metagenome (GOLD analysis project Ga0114974, IMG submission 87318) | Freshwater microbial communities from Lake Simoncouche, Canada to study carbon cycling - S_130206_EF_MetaG | ecosystem: Environmental > Aquatic > Freshwater > Lake | place: Lake...
GCAAGCGATCCTGCCCAAGCTGAGATTCCAAGCACGGGCACAAGAAGTAGGTAGGCGAAAATTCCCGCAACAATGCTCGGAACACCCAAGAGGATGTCAATCAGTGTCTCGCCGATAGATACAACCCGCGAAGAAGCAAACTCACTCAAGTACACGCCACCCGCGATCCCAATCGGGGCAGTGATCAGCATCGCCAATCCAGACATTTGGATTGAGCCAATGATTGCATTGAAGATTCCTGGCTCGGGATCGAGGGGATTGTTGAAGAAGAACGCTGGGTTGAGCCATGGAAGCGCGCGCACAAACACGAACATGATGACTACAAACAGTGGAAGAACCGTCAAGAATGCAGAGGCCTCAAACACGCGACGCATGATCCAGTCAATCCTTGACCGGCGGACGGAACCTGAATCTGGCTTCAGCAGCTCATCGCGGATTGACTTCGAGGCTTCCGTCATGACACGGCCTTAATGACAGCAAACCTTCGAATCAACACGCGAACTAAGATGCTGATCACAAAGGTGAGAATGAACAGCGCCAGGCCAAGTGCCACGACAGCTGAGCGTTGAACATCAGTAGCTTCACCGATGGTGTTCGCAATCTTTGATGCGATGGTATTACCAGGCAGGAAGAGACTCGAGGGGATGCCTTCTGCGTTTCCAATAACCATCGTCACGGCAATAGTTTCGCCTAGTGCTCGACCGAGCGCAAGGAGAACCGCTCCAATAAGCCCGATGCGAGCCGTTGGCAGCACAACATCGCGGATGGACTCCCACTTTGTTGCCCCCATACCGACATAGCCTTCTCGAAGGGAGACGGGCACGGATCGCATGAACTCCCGGCTTACGGCAACAATCATTGGCAAGATCATGATGGCAAGCAAAAAGCCTGCGCGAAAAATACTATCTGCGGACGGCGAACCGGGCTCCTCGGAGAGCCAGGGGATAAACTGCCCGACTGTGGAAGCGATCCACCATTCAATTGAGTCGCGAAGCCTCAACGACAGATCTTTGACAGCCCAGAGGCCAAACACAACGGATGGGATTGCTGCAATAAGCTCCACGAGAAACGTTAATGGAATGGCAACTCGCTTCGGCGCATATTCAACCAGGTAAATTGCACCGAAGATCCCGATCGGAGCCGCAAACGCGACGGCAATCAAACTTGTCACAGCCGTTCCAAAAAGCGCAGCGGCGGCTCCATACACTTCTACCGTTGAACCGTCTGCCTGCTCTATCCCGGTGATCCACGCGGGAGTGCTCAAGAAGCTTAACGGAGTTTGGACTGCCCACAGGGGCATTGACGCGCTGACCAAGCTGCCAATCAAAGCAATCAGCAGGAGCCCCAACGTGATCACCGCGGCGCTCATCAGTCGAGTGAAGTATTTGTCCCCAGCGACGCGTGCACCACGAAGCGAATGAAGAGCCCTAACTTCCACGACTTCCTCCGTTCAAACCCTTCAATCGTGATGTATCGCCCTACGAACACGCTGGGGGTGAGCCGCTCGGCCCACCCCCGGCATGCGACGGAAGTACCCTAGCTTATGGCCAGAGTAGTTCCCCTTCAAACTTGATCTTCTTCAACTCCGCAATCGCCGTTGTAGCAGCGGCTGGAAGTGGATTGTAGCCAGCGTAAAGTTCTGCACTCGTCTGGCCGGTTGTCAACGCCCAATTGAGGAACGCGATCATCCCTTGGACTTGCCCCTTCGTGAGGCCGTTTGCGTTTGTGTACTCGTGGTAGATCATCAACCACGAGTACCCAACGATTGGATACGAGTTCACACCGTTGGCAAAGACTGGCTGGATATAGCTGGTGCTTGGGTTGATTGGGTCTTCGCTCGATACAGCGCTATCTAGGGCTGACTTTACGGTTGCAGTGGTTGGCTTGAGGTAGACCACTTTTCCCGCGGAAAGTGTCTTTGCAGCTAGTGCCGCATCTAGGAGCTTGTAGCTTGAGACGTATGACGACTCGACGTACCCGATTGAGTTGGCAGTTGCCTTCACGTGGCCTGCAACTCCCGCGTTACCGCTCTGCCCAACAATGGCAGACGCCCCATTCGTTGTGCGAAGGTTTGAGAAGTAGGTTCCTGGCGCCGTAGTTACTGGATTGAGGGTACCGGCTGCGTCGTTCAGGTTAGCTTCGCCAGAAGAGAAGTTGCTGTGATAGCCACAATTCTTCTGGGCAGCCGTTGCCGACTTCGCCAAGTAGGAAGCGAAGATGTACGTGGTGCCTGATCCTTCTGATCGCCCAACCACCACGATGTTTGCATCGGGAAGGTTGGTGATCGTTGGATTGAGTGCCGTAATAGCTGCGTCATTCCACCTCTTAATGGTGCCCATGTAGATCCCACAGATCACTTCTCCATTGAGCTTGAGGGTGGCGGCGCCAGATGAGGCCTTCAGTCCCGCAAGATTATAGGCTAGAGAAACTGGACCGGTAATCGCTGGGATGACCGAATACTTGTTACCAATATCTGTGCCGGCGATAGAATTTCGGTTGGCTGTCGACAGCAGCGCGTCTGATCCAGAGAACATCTGGGTAGGCTTCCTTCGGTTAGCCCCGAAGAAGTTTGCAATACCAGTTGAGGAGCCAACGCCTGTGTACGACAGTACGAGGCTGTTCCCTGAATCGCTCGAGCTGAATTGCTTCGTCGAAGTTCCAGTAGTGACTGGGGTTGCCTCTTTATTCACAGCGGTGAACCTTGAGAACCACCTCGTGTACTGGTTGACAGGGAAGGTTGCGCCAGATCCTTCAATTCTGCCCGCTGCGTTTGCGTTAATCGTTGGTGCAGCCGCGTAGGCTACGCCACTGACGCTCATGGTGAGCGCGAGAGCGAGGGCGATGCTAATGCGAATGCTCTTTGCGAGACTCATCGTCACTCCTACCTGTTGGCGAGGCGCCCCTGGCTCGCCATGAATTGCGGGCGCGCGCTCATCTTGTGTGGAGCGTATGAACAGACTGCTATCGCCAGGTAAACGGCGCGTTAATTTTAGGTGCGGGAGCGAGGGGGCCTGGGTCGAATCGCCTCCCACTCGGCCACGAGGACGGCGCCGAGGATCGCAGCGCCGCCCAGGACCTGGATGGCGGTAAGGCGCTCGCCGAAGATGAGGCCCGCCGCCACGATGGTGAAGATTGGCTCCACGGTGCTGACCAGCGCAGCGCGGGCGGCGCCGAGACGTTGGGCCCCCGCGTAGAAGGCGCCGATCGGCACGATGCCAGCGATGGTGGCGACGCCGAGGATTGGGAGGAGGGCGTCATCTGGGATTGGGAGTGGCAGCAAATCTCGCCCAGTTGCGAGGCGGAGGACGAACACGCCGAATGAGGTGCCGGCGAGACTGAGTGGCACCGCAGCGAGCGGCGGGATACCGCCACCGCGGCTCGCGCCTGTGCCGCTCTTTGATTCGCCGCCGAGTCGCGCCGCAAGGATGATGTAGCAGCTATAGATGATCGGCGATGCAACGCCAAGGACGAGTCCGATCAGCGCAGGCTCCTTCCCAGCCGAGATGCCACCCACGCCAAGCACCACGCCGCTCGTAGCTATGGCGAGCGCAATCCACGGACGGACGCCTGATGGCGCGTGCGCAAAGAAGATCGAGAGCACCGCGACGATTGCTGGGTACGCATATGTCATCAGACCCGCAAGTGACGCGTCAATCCAGGTGAGACTGGCGAAGTAGGTGGATGCGTTCGCAACGAAGAGCACGCCGAGCCCAAAGGCGGTGATGCCACGTCGAAGCGTGATCAGCCGTAGTGCCGCACGGCCAGCGGGGAGGAGGAGGACGATCGCCCAAAGGATGAGTGCGGCGAGAAGGTGGCGCCAGGCGAGGAGGTCGAGCCAGTCGAATCCGGTGGGGTAGATCCACTTCGCAAAGAGTGGTCCCGATCCGTAGCCGAACGCGGAGATCGCAACGAGGAGAATCCAGGGGAGCCGAGATCCGCGCATCTGCGCAGGATACGCGACGAACGGAGTATGATCCGCGCATGTCTTCCAGTGCGCGCCTCACCTCGGCATCCCCGCTCGCAATTGCGCTGGGGATGCTCGCGATCTATATCGTCTGGGGGACCACCTACCTTGCGATCCGCGTGGTGGTTGACCCAGCCGCAGGCAGCGCAATCCCCCCGTTCACCATGGTTGCGCTTCGATTTGCGCTTGCTGGCGCAGTGATGCTCGCGATCGTCGCGGTGGTGGCACGACCGGCGCTGCGCTCGCTGACGCGGGCGCAGATCCGCGACCAGGTGATCGTTGGCCTTGCACTGAACGTTGGAGGGCTTGGGGTCACTTCGTATGGGGAGCAGACCATCCCTTCAGGGATCACGGCGCTGCTGATCGCACTCCTCCCAATCTGGGTGGCGCTGATCGGTCGCGTGGTCTACAAGGATCGCATTGCGCCGCTCACCCTCTTTGGCATCGTGATCGGTATCGTCGGCGTTGCAATCCTGATCTCACCTCGTACAGATGGCGCTGGACTAGATCCACTCGGGCTCGCCTGCATCCTCATTAGCCCGCTGAGCTGGGGGGGCGGGTCGATCTGGAGCCAGCGCGGTGCAGCAACACCACCAGATCAACGTGTTGCGGTCATGATCCAGATGTTCGCGGGGAGCGTTGGTGGCGCGATCGTTGCCGTACTGCTGGGTGAGCCTGCTCAGATCCGGACCGAGACGATCGGAGCAGACGTGATCTTTGCACTCTTCTACTTGACCACTGTGGGGAGTCTCTTCGCCTACAACGTCTACACCTGGCTGCTTCGCGTAGCGCCGTTTGGTCTTGTCTCAACCTATGCCTATGTCAATCCAGTGGTTGCCGTGATCGCTGGGAGCCTGATCCTCGCAGAGCCAATTTCGGCGCAGATCGTGCTCGGTGGTGGCATCGTGATCGCAGGGGTCGCGATGATGGTGACCGCACGAAGCCGCACCATTAAGGCGGGCGGCACCGCGCACTGAGGCTAGGATGCACGCATGGATTTAGCGAAGCGTCGTGCATTCACGGAGCGAGTGGCGGCGGCGGGCCGTGCCGTGGGGATCACGGTGCAACCCCACGCCATGGCCGAGACCACAGCAACCGCCGCGCAAGCTGCGGCCGCCCTCGGTGTCCAGGTTGGTCAGATCGTCAAGAGTCTCGTCTTTACCGTGGAGGGGGCTGATGGCGTGCGTGGTGTCCTTGCCCTTGTCTCTGGTGCGGATCGCGTTGACCTCAACGCACTCGGCGCCGCACTCAACCTTGAGGCAGCTGAACACGTTCGACGTGCAACAGCGGATGAGGCGCGCGCCTTCACCGGCTTCGTCATTGGTGGCATCCCACCACTCGGGCATGAACCACTACCTGGCGCTGCACCGCTCACACTCCTCGCTGATCGAGGACTCGCCGCGTGGGGTGAGCTCTGGGCGGCATGTGGCACGCACCTTGACGTCTTCCCGATCAGCTACCCCGACCTCCTCCGCGCTGCTGGCGCGCGCGAAGTTGCGATCAGCGAGTCACCCACATGAGCCAAGTGATCCACGTACATGAGTAAGCCGCTGCGCATCAGCAAGGTGGCGGCGCGTCGCTTCCTTGCCGAGCGCCACATGCTCCTCCCGCCGCGATCGCTTCCAGCGGGGCGCGGCTCAGTGCTTGCGCTCGTGGAGCGACTCGGTTCGCTGCAGTTTGATCCGGTTGACCTAGCGGGGCGCAGCCACGAGATCGTCTGCCATGCACGCATTGACGGATTTGAACCGCGCTGGGTTGATGAACTCCTCTACGCAACGGTGCCAGCGAAGCGCGCACTGATTGAGCAGTACAACGGCGTGCTTGTGATTATTCCTACCAACGAACTCCCCTACTACCGTCGCCCTGCAGATCGGCGCCGTGAACGCTTCTGGAGCGATGGAACCTACAAGAAACTAAAGCCGTGGGCAGACACCGTGATGCAGCGCATCACCGCCGAAGGGGCGCTGAGTGCCGCCGACTTCGGTCCGTCAAAGCTCGTCGACTGGTCGTGGGGTCCAACCCCCGCCTACCGCGCAGCGCTCGAGATGCTCGCAAATTCCGGTCTCCTCTTCTTGGCGCGACGAGAAGGGTCCATTCGCTGGTTCGACCTTGCCGAGCGACTCGTCCCGCGCAATGTCTTGGAGCGTCGTGTGAGCGAAGAGGAGCAAATTGAACACACCTTCTTAGCGCGACACCGCGACCTTGGTCTCGCCTCAGCGAACGGCGTCTGGGTGCAGAACGACTGGCCGCTGAAGCGCAAGGAGCTGGTGAGTCGGCTCACCGCTCGTGGTGCACTTGATGAGATTGAAATTGAAGGGCTTGACGGCGTCTGGCGTATCCCAGGTGCAGAACGCTTTGCCCTAGAGGCAGCGGTGCGCGCCACCACCGGGACGCGAACGGCAGTGGCAGATCCGAACGCCGTGGCGCTCCTCTCGCCGCTCGACCCGCTGATCCACGACCGGAAGCGTCTTGAGGCGCTGTATGGCTTTCACTACCGCTGGGAGATCTACACCCCAGAGCGGAAGCGCGAGTACGGCCCCTACACGCTGCCAATCCATGCTGGCGACCGCTTCGTTGGGCGAATCCAACTACGCCGCGACAAGGGAGATGCACACGGTGCAGGAACGGCCCTCGTGATTGACGGCCTCTGGTGGGAGCGCGGTGCAAAGCCGCGCAATCATCTTGATGGACTCAGCCGTGCCATTCGTTCGCATCAGCGACTCCTTGGTCTCAGCGCTGGCAGGATGCCACGTGAGATTGCAGAGCGCAGCGACGGGAAGGGGCTTTTCAACAAGCTGAAGCGATCTGATCTTGCCGACCGCCGTGCTGTGGTGGCTGTTGCGCCTACTGAAGAACCGGCGCGCTAGACGCCGAGGTAGGCCTCTTTTACCTTCGGGTTCAGGGCAAGCTTCTTGCAATCGTCTTCAAGTGTGACTTCACCAATCTGCAGAATGTAGCCTCGGTTTGCAATGCCGAGCGCCATCATCGCGTTCTGCTCAACGAGCAGTACGGCGGTGCCGCGCGAGTTGATCTCCTTGATGATGTCGAAGATCTGCTCGACCAGGATTGGTGCGAGACCCATTGATGGTTCATCAAGAAGGAGAATCTTCGGCTGCGCCATCAGCGCCCGACCGATCGCGAGCATCTGCTGCTCGCCGCCAGACATCGTTCCTGCAGCCTGGTACTCGCGCTCTTTCAGGCGCGGGAATAGATCAAAGATCTTCTTGAAATCAGCCTGCACCTCGGGACCAGGCTTGCGTAGGAAGGCACCCATCTCGAGGTTCTCGCGAACGGACATGCGCGAGAAGACGCGGCGCCCCTCAGGGCTGTGGCCGACTCCCATCTTGACAATGTCGTGTGGCGCGGCCGCCTCAATCGACGTGCCGCTCAACGTGATGCTCCCGGAGCGTGCCTGCTCAAGCCCTGAGATCGTTCGTAGTGTTGTAGTTTTTCCTGCACCATTAGAGCCGATCAGCGTGACGATCTCGCCCTCTTCAACCTTGAGCGAAACCCCGCGAAGAGCATGCACCGCTCCGTAGTACGTGTGGACATCTTTCAGCTCAAGTAGTGCCATCTGACGCTCCTCTCAGTGCCCTGCTGCGGCGCCGCGGCCTAGGTAGGCCTCAATGACCTTTGGGTTGCTGCGAATCTCAGCGGGAAGCCCTTCGGCAATCTTCTCGCCATGGTCAAGCACGGTGATGCGGTCAGAGATCCCCATCACCACACGCATGTCATGTTCGATTAGAAGGATGGTAACGCCGAGCTCGTCACGGATGCGACGAATGAGTGCGGTCATCTCTTCTGTCTCTTTCGGGTTCATGCCGGCGGCTGGCTCATCAAGGAGGAGCAGCTTCGGCTCAGCAGCGAGCGCTCGCGCAATCTCCAGTAGGCGCTGCTTGCCATAAGGAAGGTTCTTCCCGAGCTCATTCTCCATCCCTTTAAGGCCCACGAAGGCGAGCAGCTCGCGGGCTCGCGCCTCTGCCTTTGCCTCTTCCGCAACTACGGATTTCGGCTTGAAGACTGCCCCGAGCAGTGACCCGCTCATATGTGTGTGCATGCCAACAAGGATGTTCTCTAGCGTCGTCAGGCTCTTGAAGAGACGAATGTTTTGGAATGTTCGCGCGAGGCCGGCCATCACCATGTCGTTTGGACGCGCCGGTCGTGTGACGCCAATGCGAGCAATCAGGCGCTCGTACCAGGCCGGCCGAACGATGTTGAGTAACAGGGCACTAACAAAGCCAAGGAGGGAGACGGCAACCGAGGCGACACCCTCAATGAGCCCCTCGTCGCCGCCAACAGCCATCAAGAAGTAAATAGCCAGACCAATGAACGGCACCATTGGGAGGACAAGGAGGAGCGGCTCTCTCCCGGAGCCGGTCGCTGGGGAGATGAGACGCTTGCCGTCAAGCTCAATCGTCCCGGATGTTGGCGCATAAATCCCAGCAATCACGTTGAAGAATGTCGTCTTCCCTGCGCCGTTGGGCCCGATGATCGCACTGATTGAACCACGTGGAATCTCGTAGTCGACTGCGTTGACAGCAACGAGTCCACCGAACTTACGTGTGACGCTCTGGGCGCGGAGCATCGGTCCATCCGTCCCGCCTTGAGCCACGTGTCGGCGACTCGTGCTCATACTGACCTCTTCTGATCGTCAAAGGTCCGCTTCCTACGACGTGCGGGGAAGATCCCCTGTGGGCGTCGAAGCATCATGACGACCAGTACGATGCCGTACAGGACGTATTGGAAGTCGAGGAAGTCAATCTCACTCAAGATCGGAATTGAGAAGTTGCTGACGAGCGTATTCAGCTGCTTGAGCAGGATGCTCTGGAAGAGATAGATGACAAATGCGCCCGTGGCGACCCCAATCGTATTTCCCATGCCGCCAAGCACAACTGCAGCGAGCGTACTGATGGATACGATAAAGCGGAACTGGTCTGGGGCAACAATGGTGATCTTGGCCGCATTGACCACGCCGATGATCCCCGCGATCGATGCTCCTACAGCAAATGCTTGGAGCTTTGCGATCACCGTGTTGATGCCGGCTGACTCTGCGGCGAGCTCGTCCTCACGAATTGCATCCCACGTCCTCCCAACGCGCGAGTCTTCCAGCCTGAATACAATCATGACGATCGCAGCAAAAATGAGCAGCACCAGAACGTACATTGGCCAAGGGTTGGTCAACGTGAACTGCAAGATCCCAGGAATCGAAGGCTTATCAATGCCGCCGAGTCCGTTGGTCCCGTTGGTGAACTTGTCCGCATTCAACAGCGTAATGGGCACGATCTCACCGAAGCCAAGCGTGACGATTGCGAGGTAATCACCCCGGAGTCGTAGCGTTGGCGCACCGAGGAGAACGCCAAAGATCGCGCCGACGATCGCTCCGGCAATCAGCATTGGCCAGAATGGGAAGGCGAGACCGCTGAACGGTGAGGCGACAAGCGCGTACGTGTACCCGCCGAGGGCAAAGAAGGCTGCATATCCAAGATCGAGCAGCCCAGCGAATCCAACGACGACGTTGAGACCAACGGCAAGCACTGCGTAGACCGTTGCGGTGGTGAATGCGTTGACCCATGCGTTCGTTGACTGAATCCCGTCAAATGGCGGGATGCGGGTGATCAGTGGAAGAAGGATGCCGAGCACGGAGACCCCAACAAGAATCCCGAGGCTGCGGTGGCGCGCGAAGAAGGCGCGGGATGGATCAAAACGGGCGGAGATGCGCGCCATCATGCTCGATCACCAGTAGATGAACCAAGAAGACCGGTTGGCCGGAAGACGAGGAAGATGACGAGCAACGTAAACACGATCCCGCCGCCCCAGCGTCCGTACCCGAACGACGAAGCTCCAACCTCTACGAAGGCGATAAGGAAGCCACCGAGTGCCGCCCCTGCGGTATTACCAATGCCGCCGAGCACCGCTGCGGTAAAGGCCTTTAGCCCTGACTGGAAGCCGAGCCCGAACTGCGTGTTGCCGTAGTAGAGCACGTGCACCACGCCAGCAGCACCAGCAAGTGCCGAGCCGATCAAGAAGGTCAACATGATCGTCTTGTTAATGTCCACGCCCATCAGGGCAGAGGCGTCTCGGTCCATTGCCGTTGTGCGCATTGCCCTCCCTGTCCGCGTGCGGGCGATGAAGAGTTGGAGCACTGCCATAAGGATGAGCGCAGCGGCAACAACAAAGAGATTCAAGATCGGGACTCGACTCTCGCCGACCATGAACGACCAGCTGATCGGGATGACCTGAGGGACGCTAACGATCGTTGGTCCAAAGGCAAACTGAATAATGTTCTGGATGATGAAGCTCACGCCGATAGCAGTAATGAGCGGTGCGAGTCGCGGCGCGCGTCGCAGTGGGCGATACGCAAAACGTTCAATCACGACACCGGCAAGGCCCATAAGGGATGCGGTGACTGCGAAGACAATCACAAGTGCGATAACAAGCTCGGGGATGCTTTCAATCGCCCCACTCCTTCCAAGCAGCGTTTGAATGGTGAACATGGCGACGAATGTTGAGGCCATATACACATCGCCGTGGGCAAAGTTGATGAGTTCAATGATCCCGTAGACCATGGTGTAGCCGAGGGCGATGAGGGCGTAGATCGCTCCAAGCGTGAGCGCATTAAGGAACTGATCAAGCCCAAGGACGAACAGGGTCGCCGCGAGGAAGACGGTAATGGTCAGGGGGAGGCGTGCCGCGCTAGCGCGTGGCACGGTCGTGGTCGCCTCTGCTGCGCTCATTGCCCCCTCCTCTCTGGTCAAGCACCCGTTTCTGTTTGTAGATAGTGCCCTCCAGGGGCACTTTCGGCAAGATGTATGAACAGCCCCCGTGAACCCTAGGGTCCACGGGGGCTGAAGAGCACTCGCGCTAGGTTTGGGTTTCCCCTACCTAGCGAAGGTTAACTACTTCGAGGTGTAGTCAACTTCGTCTGCGAATACCCAAGCACCGTTCTCCACCTTGAAGAGGGAGATGTACTTCTGGCTCGTGTCGCCGACAGAGTCGAACGTCACTGACCCAATAACAGTCTCGAATGCAGCGCCCTTATCGACCACTGCAGCGCGAACGGCCTCACGGGTGACGTCACCCGCAGCAACCGCCGCCTTGATCCCCTCGATGAGGATCTGGGCGCAGGCGTAGCCAGCGTAGGCGTAGCCTTCGGCAGCGACGCCGAACTCAGCCATGAACTTCGTGTCGAAGTCGGCCTTCCCTGGGATGTTCTGTGAACCTGCGATCGATGCGAAGCTGTTCTCAGCCGCTGCACCAGCAATCGCGATGTACGAGCCCTCGCCCGTGCCGTCAAAGATGCCATCGCCGCCGTAGAACGGAAGCGTGCCAACTCCGGCCTGGTCAAGTGCCTTGCGGAAGAGTGGTGCGCCGTCCGACGTCACTCCACCGAAGAAGATTGAGTCAGCGCCGAGGCTCTTCGCCTCTGCAGCAACTGCAGAGTAATCCGTGGTGCCCACTGGGAGGCCGTCACGGCCAACAACAGCACCGCCGGCGGTGATGAACTGCGCTTCAAATGAATCCGCAATTCCCTTACCGTAAGCGTCGGTTGAGTCAAGGATGTACACCTTGCGTGCACCGTTTGAATACGCGTAGTCAGCAACCGCTGGACCCTGAAGGTCGTCTGTGGTTGCAACGCGTACGTAGTTTGCTGGGCGCCCCTCGCGGAGGTCACTACCCGAAATTTCTGCACCAGGAAGATCCTTCGTCAGATTTGGGTTCGTGTTCGACGGGGAGCACTGCAGAAGACCAGCCTCAGAAGAGACTGGGATCATCGCAAACGCGGAGCCCGAGTTGAATGGACCAACAACGCCAACGACTGTCTCATCGCCGACGAATGTCAGCATGTCAGCAGCGGCCTGGTCTGGGTTGTGTGCGCCTTCCTTGGCATGGTCAAGAATCTTCGCGACGAGGGTGTAACCCTCGATTGAAGCCTCCTTGATTGCGAGGAGAGCACCGTCGCGTGCTGGGCCTGCGGATGCAAGCGCCGAGCCGTTAAGAGGAAGGCCGATCCCGATGGTCAGCGTCTTCCCGGTGGTTGAAGAACCACCGCATGCAGCTGCGAGAATCGCAACCGCTGCAAGGGCTGCGAAGCCCTTCTTGTTAAAGACCTTCATGAGGTCCTCCTTCTACTATTCCACGCCGGATCCGACGCGGGCTCGGGGCTGATTCGGACTACGTACTCACTGTTGAGGTGGCTTGCGCCACGTCAGCGGTGCGGCTGCGTCCGAGGCAGTCGAGGAACGTCATCATGAACGAGGGGGCGCAAGTGTGCAACCTTTTTCTGGTAACTGAAGGGGAGATTCGTGCGAAAGGGGGCGTTTATTTAGAAAACGCAACCAAACGTTGCACCCCTCTTACGGGATCAGGGGTGCGCAGCGAAGAGGAGCGCAGCCCCACGTGGGATCTCGATCGCGGCTGAACCCTCAGCCACGTGCGCCGATTGCAGCGGCTTTAGTGCGAGACCAGCAACGCGCCCGGTCGCGCCGCTCACCGCGCCACTCATTGAAGGACTGCTGATCAGCGTGACGATGGCGCCATGCGGAAGCTGCATCGGCTCACTCCACGGACCCACCACCACCGTGACAGCGAAAGCATCATTTGTGATTATTGTTCGCGTTCCAGGGATCTCCCAGTCAACGCTCGTTAGGCGCTGCGCAGTTGCAGCGGCGTTGACGGCGCGCAACGCTTCGGCCTGATGCAGTGGTCGCTCACTACTACTGCGGCCCCAGTCACTCACTCGATACGTTCGGTCTGAAGGTTGCTGCACCTCCCAGACGAGCAGTCCTGGCATCAGCGCATGCAGTGTTCCTGGCGGAACGTCGAGCACATCTCCCGCTGCGACCGGAATCTCTGCAAGGAGTGGCGCGACGTCGCTACCAGACTCAAGCGTGTGCTGAAGTTGGTCGGCGCTTACTGCTGGATCGCGTCCAAGGAGGAGGTGTGCGCCTGGCGCAGCGTCGAGGATCACCCACGCCTCGCGCTTCCCAATCGATCCTGTGCCATGCAGTTCGGCGGCGAGTGCGTCGGTCGGATGCACCTGCACGGAGAGGCGATCGGCGACATCGAGCAGCTTCACCAGTGGTTGGTTCTTCGAGCCGATCTCGCCGAACCAGGCCTCGCCGATTGGCGGCGTGACGTCGGCTGATTTTCCGAGTGCGGCGAGTCGCTCGCCGCCCCAGACCCGCGACACAAGACGCGGCGAAATGATGTTGGCGCTCATATCGCTCGGCTCCACATGTCAGCCACGACTGCCAGATCGTCAGCGCAGCAGCGCTGCGACCGCCTTGGCAACAATTGGGATCTTGACGGCGGAGAGGCCGGCGAAGTTGATGCGGCCGCGCGCCACAAGATAGATCGCCTGCTCGTCGCGAAGTTGCTTCAGCTGCGCATCATCTAGGCCGAGCAGTGAGAACATGCCACGACCCGTGAGCAGATGTGAGAAATCGCCAGCACCTTCGCTAGCGAGTGCTGCAACAAAGGCTCGGCGATTCCCGTTGATGCGCTCACGCATCGCTGTCACCTCTCCCTCCCACTGCGCGCGCAGTGCGTCGTCGCCGAGGATCTCTGCAACGATCTCGCCGCCGTGCCCAGGAGGATTCGACCAGGCGGCGCGAATCGCCACCTTCGCATGCGTCAGGATGGCGGCGGCCGCCTCCTTATCTTCGGCAACAATTGCGAGCGCGCCGACGCGCTCGTCATAGAGCGCGAAGTTCTTGCTTGCACTTGCGGCGACAAGGATCTCGCAGCCGGTCGCCAAGAAGGCGCGAAGTGATGCGGCATCTTCAACGAGGCCGTCGCCAAGGCCCTGATA
>Ga0114974_10002638_pt1 | contig 13765 bp, 6 predicted proteins | sample S_130206_EF_Meta_FD_87318 | JGI IMG/M metagenome (GOLD analysis project Ga0114974, IMG submission 87318) | Freshwater microbial communities from Lake Simoncouche, Canada to study carbon cycling - S_130206_EF_MetaG | ecosystem: Environmental > Aquatic > Freshwater > Lake | place: Lake...
GTACCCCGGGAGTTTGTTGGACTTGTAGTCCAGCACGTAATAACGACCACCGTGTTCAAACACCACATCCATGAAGCCCGTCAGCAGGCCCTGCAAGCTGCGCGCTTGCAAGGGCTCACGGGGCTGACCCGGCAACACATGCGCCCGGATGATGTCGTCCAGCGCTTGCGCCTGAGCGCCATGGGTGCGCAGCGTGAAGTTCATTTCAGCCCAGGCCTTGGGTGGAGCGAGTTCAGACAGCACCAAGGCAGTGGGGTGCGAATCGTTCAATCCCTGCCCCAAAGGCAACGGGGTTTGCGCGATCTGCCGCAACCACTCGGCTAAAAGCGCGCACTGCTCTGGCTCCAATTGCAGCGCAGCGGTTTGGCTCTTGAAGAGTTGACGCCAACGCGCCGCCGTATCTGGGTTCGGGTCTTGCGCGTCCTCGCGGCTGATGGGCCAACCCTCGTGCAACTGCCATTCCAGCAAGTCATGCAGCAAAGTGCCGTAAGCACTGCCCGCCTTGAAGGCGTTGAATTGGGGCGTTGAGACCGTCGCGGGAAGCGCCCTGTCATTCAAGTCCACCCCAAGGGGGTCCACATGGCTGTCGGTTTGGGCGTCTTGCCAGCGTTCGTCGCTCTCGCTGGGCAAGGCCCAAACGGCGGTTTGCGGGGGCTGGCGGGTGAGCGCAGAAAAGCTGGCCATCCACCAAGGGTTGTGCTGCTGGCGCAAAGGCGTCAATGCCGGCTGGGGCTGTGGTTGCAGACGGCTGGGCTGATACAGCGCCTGGGAAGGCTCGGGGGCCGACATCACGTGGATGGCCGGGCAGTCTGACCAGGCTTGCAACTTGGCCTGCAGATCGTGCGCGCTGGTGCGGCCCAGCAGATCGCTCAGCGCACTGGCCGGCCTTGAACTTTTGGCCATAAAGTCTTGGCTGCGGTTCGCCACCCCCACAAAAAGAGCTCGCTCGGCGCGGGTCAAGGCCACATACAGCAGGCGCTTGTCTTCGGCCAAGCGCTCGTCGTCGTTGCGCAGCGAATCCTTTTTTTCTTTTTTGAAATTCGACGCAAACGGCACATACACCCAAGGGAACTGCAAGCCCTTGGCCTTGTGCATGGTGATGACTTGCACCAGATCGGCATCGGTTTCCAAGCGCATCTGCGCGTCGTCGCCGCTGGCTTGCGGGTCATGTAATTGGTCGGCCAAATAACGCAACACCGCGCCCGGCCCTTGCAAATTCAAACTGGCTTTTTGCAGCAAATCGCCCAGGTGCAGCAAATTGGTCAGGCGGCGCTCGGCCTCAAGGGTGTTCAGGGTCAAGCGCTGGGCAATCTGCTGTTCATGCAGCCATTGGTAGAGCATGGGCAAAAAGCCTTGACGCTGCCAAGTCTGTTGCCAACGGCCAAAACGCTCCACCTGCGCGTCCCAGGCCGACTCGTCTTGCAACAAATGCTCGATCTCGGCAGGCCCCAAACCCAAAGTGCGGCAAGTCAAGGCAGAGCGCAGGTGTTGGAGCGACTGCGGCTGTGCAATGGCTTGCAATACATGCCATAAATCCAGTGCTTCGCGGGTGCTGAACACACTCTCGCGGTCCGACAGGTACACGCTGCGCACACCGCGCACTTGCAGCGCCTGCCGAATGGCGCGCGCCTCTTTGCCGTCGCGCACCAAAACAGCCAGTTGCGCCGGTTGCGCGGCACCGCTTTGCAATGCAATGACCATTTGGCTGGCACAAATTTCAGCCATGCGTTGCAAATAATGCGGCGCGCTCAGTGGCGCGTCGGTGTGCAAATGCCAGACCGTCATAGCCCGTGCGTCGCTCGTCGCAGCCTTTGCCGGCTCAGGATGGGTCCTATCAGCGTGGGCCTTCTCACCGTGGGCCTTTTCAGGGTGGGTCTTTTCAGCGTCAATTTGTTGCGCGCTTTGCGGCGGACAAGCTGGCAAAAAAGCAATCGGGCCAAAGGGCTGGTTGGCGTGGCTGAACACTTGGTTGACCGCCGCAATCACACCTGGCGTGGAGCGGTAGTTATAAAGCAAGGTGTGCACGGCCTGGGCGCGCTGCGCCAACATGCGGGCCGCCACATAGGTGGGCAAGTCGGCACCGCGAAAACTGTAAATCGCCTGCTTGGGGTCGCCAATCAACAGCAGCGCCACGTCGCTGGCCTGTGGGTCGGGGTAAATGGCCGACAAAGCGCCCCATTGCCAAGGGTCGGTGTCTTGAAATTCATCGACCAACGCCACCGGGTACTGCTGGCGAATCGCCTCGGGCAAACGCGATCCCGGCTGGTGCAAGGCGGCGTGCAAGCGGGTCAGCAAGTCTGCAAAGTCAAACTGACCACGTTGTTGTTTGCTGTGGTCGTAACTGTGCGCAATGGCCTGCGCGGCGTGGGCCAGCAAAGCCGCTTGCGGCGTTGGGGCATCACGCAGCGCATCGCTCCAGGCCTGCATGGACGCCAGCGCCCCGGTAGGGTCTTGGGGCTTGGGGCTGCTGACTTTGGTTTTGTCCGTCAAAGCCTGCAGGCCAAATTTGGCCACCAGTTTGAGGTCTAAATCTGCGCCCTGCGTCCAGGCCTTGAGCTGTTGCAAATAACCGGCTCTGTGGGCCGGCTTGAAGCTGTTGCCATTCAGGTCCTGGTCCATGGCCTTGGCCAATTGCGACCACAGGGCCTCAGCATGGGCGGTCCACAGCGCGCGCGCACGCGATTGACTGGCCGCAACTTGCAGTTGGGCGAGCGACCAGCTGTGCATGATCTGCTGGGGGGTGCCCAGTTGAGGCGACTCATCAGTGCCGGGGTCTGATGCAAATCCTGCGGCAGCGTCTGCCGCAGGATTTGCGGGGGGCGAGCGCTCTTGGGCGCGCCACAGGGGCTGCAATTTCTTCACCAGCGCTTGCGGGGTTTTGGCCATCGGCAGCACAACGCCGAGTTGGGCTTCGTCCAAAGCGTAATACCACTGCCGCCAGTAATCAGACGCCGCCTGCTGGCGCAGTGTTTCGCTGTCTTGAACGGTGCTTTGCTCGAACAAACTCGACGAGTCAAAAGCGTGCTGGCGCAGCATGCGCGAGCTCCAGCCATGAATGGTGAAGATCGCGGCCTCGTCCATCCACTGCGCGGCCGCGTCCAGTCGGGCGGCGCAGCTTGGCCATTGGACGGCAGGAATGCTGTTTTTCAAGTCACGTAAAAACGCATCTGAGGGCTCTTGCGCCAACCGAAAGTCATGCGCTGCCTGCGTGAGGCGCAAACGGATGCGGTCGCGCAATTCGGCGGTGGCCGCTTCAGTGAAGGTCATCACCAAAATCTCGGGCGGCATCAATGGACCCTGCGCACGACCGTGCCCCAGCACCAAGCGCACATACAAAGCGGCCAAGGCATAGGTTTTGCCCGTGCCCGCGCTGGCCTCGATCAGCTGCAAGCCTTGCAAGGGCAAGGTAATGGGATTCAAGGCCTGCAAGCTCATGCAAGCTCCCCTGCTGCGGGTTTGGGTAAGGTCACGGCATTTTTTGCGGGTGCTTCCAGAGGTTCTTGCGCAACCTCTGGCACAACTTGTGGCACAGCTTGTGGCGCGTGGGTCAACTGCACATGGGTCAGCAAACCGCTATACAGGGCATGGGCCCATTGGGGCAGGCTGGCTGCGATGTCGTCAAACGTGTCAAACGAGCGTTGCAAATAAGGCGACCTGGTCCACTCGCCTTCGGTGGCAAAACCACCGTCAAAAACGTCTTGGGCTTGGCGCAGGGCAACTTCCAGCCGAGATTCATCTCCCTCAGCTTCATCAGGCACTGAAGCGGGGTCAGACGCCGGGTTGGAGGGCGTGGCTTGCCATGAAGACAGGTACGCCAAACCCGTGCGCAGCGCCACCGGCAAAGGCGCTTGCCAAGCCTGCGCATAGGCTTGTAGCCAGGCTTGCAATTGCGCCTTGGCCTCTGCAACTGACAACGGCGCCAGCGTCGTTTCACCATCAATGCCCAAGAGCACGCTGCGCAAGGGTTGTGCGCCGGGACTGGCGCTGGCACAAATTAACACATGCACCACCCACAGATTCACCCATTTGTCCCAGCGCGGCAAAGCATTGCCTTTGCCGTGCGTCACCGCACCCGGTTGCAAGCTCAGTTGCAGCCAACCCGAAGGGCCTTGGCGCAAGCCGCGCAAAGCACCCGTCAAAGTCACGCCTTCGATCACCAAGCTCAGCGGTTGCGGCGGCAAGCTGTCTGGGTAGTGCGCCAGCCAAGGCATGGCGCGCTCCCGCACCTCTTGGGCTTTGTGCAGCAGATCGTGGCCCAGCTTGCGCCCGAAAGCGGCCATGGGCAGTTGGCCTTGACCTCGCAAGGCCTGCAAAGCATCTTCAGCATTGTCTGCTTGCAACAAGCTTTGCCCCAGTTGGTATTGCGCCAAGCCATCCAAGGCAAAGGGCTCGTCTTCAGGGGCTGCAGCCTCGGGCTGGGCAATGCGCACGGCCAAGCGCTGACGCCAATACACCTCGACCGGGTGGCGTAAAAAAGCCTGCAGGGCTTCTACATCCAAAGTCGACTTGGCTGAGCAGGACGATGCCACGGCCGCAGCGCTTACAGAACTGTTTGCAGCGGCTTGCCACGCGCCTTCCCCCAACCCTTCCCCCCGCCCTTCCCTCCGCCCCATGGCCAGTTGCCAGTCAGTGGCATAGGTGCGAAAGCCGCTGCCCGCTTCAAAATAGCGCGGCGAAAAAGCTTGCAAGGGTTGCAGCACAGGCTTTGGCGCATGCGCAAAGCGGGCGCGCAGCACGTCCATCAATTGCGCCACCAGCACGGACGTGGGTTGCTCGGCGTTGTCAGTCGCCCGGTGGCTTTGCCAGCTGATGTACAGCTTGTCACGCGCCGACAACAGGGCTTCGAGAAACAAATAACGATCGTCTTCGCGGCGTGAACGGTCGCCTGCGCGCCATTGTCTGGCCAGCAGATCAAAATCGCGTGGCAGGGTTTGGCGCGGATAGTCTTTGTCATTCATGCCCAGCAAGCACACCAGTTTGAAGGGAATGGCGCGCATCGGCATCAAGGTGGCGAACTGCACGCCACCGCCCAAAAACCGCTGGTGCAAACCCGGCGCTTCGATCTGCGCCAGCCAGTGCTCGCGCACCACCACCAAGGGCAAGGCCGTGGTCAAGGCCGCTTGCTCGCACAGCTGTAACCAGCGCTGCAACTGCTGCTGAAGCTGCGCCAGCAGACGGGCTTCGGCATCGTCACTGGCTTCAAAAAAATCGGCCAAAAGTGCTTGCAAGGTGCTGACCCATTGGCTGGGGGTTTGGTCCTGAGAAACAGCGTGCAAATGGCGGTCTATGGCTTGGAGCCATTGCGCCAAACTGCCCAGCAGCTGCGCGCTCAGGCCACCCACCTCGGGCAAGGGCTCCACACCCTGCCAGGCCAAGCCCGGGCCCGTGGCATAGCCCATGAGCAAACGCCGCAGGCCGAAGGCCCAGGTGTTTTGATCCATGCCGCTGGCCTGCGGCAGGCCCCAGCTTTGGCGGTGCGCGGCGTCCAGACCCCAGCGCACACCGGCGCGGGTCAGCCAGTTTTGCAGCACGCGCACATCGGCGGCTTGCAAACCAAAACGTTTTTGTACGGCAGCCACTTCAAACAGACTCAAGCCATCGGCCAGACTGATGCGCGAGGTGGTCAGGCCCAGCAAACGTTCCAAGGCTTGGACCAAAGGCATTTCGCGCGAGGAGGTATCGGCCACCGAAAACGGTATGTGCCGCGCCGTGCCCTGCGCAAAGCGACCAAACACCGCCTGAATATGCGGCGCAAATTGCACCATGTCTGGCACCATCACCATCACGTCGCGCGGCTGCAGCGCAGGGTCCGCATCCAGCCAAGCCAAAATCTGATCGTGCAAAACCTCCACTTCACGCTGCGCTGAATGCGTGGTCACCAGCGTGATGGAGCCGTCCGCTGGCGGCTCGGGCTGCGGGCAGACGGGCAAGGGCTCCAAGTCCAAAATGTCAGCCTGCAACTGCTGCAGCTGGTTCAGGTGTTGGCCCTGGGCGGCTTGCGGCGTCTCAAACACCTCAATCTTTTGCAGCACCTGGGCGTAGGTTTCGGGCTGGTCGTAGCCGTCGAGCAAATGCAAATAGTCTCGCCCCTGCTTGCCCCACGAAGCCAGCAAGGGATGGGCTTGGGCATGCAGATCGGCCGGATCGCTGGGCAGCAAGGGTATCGGTACGCCAGATTTGCTTTTTTGCCGTGTGCGTGCGTGCAAGCTGGCGCGGCCATCGACCACATGGCTCCAGTAATGCCGACACGGGTTTTGCACCACCATCATGACCTGACAGAATTTGCCCAACGCCGCCAGCGCTTCAACCGCCTGCATGGGCAGGGCCGAAATGCCAAACACCACCACGCGGTGCGGCAGGCCTGCCGGGCGCGCCGAAGGGGCCAAGGCCTTGAGCGCCTGCATGAACTGGGCATGTACCGCTGCGCGCGAGGCTTGGGCCTGACTTTCACCCACATCGGTTTGCAAAGCCCGCCACAAATGCGCTTGCCAGACTTGGTCTTCGGGCAGTGGCTGGGCGGGACCGGCATGGGCCTGCAGCACATCACGGCCTTGCGCCCAATCGGCAAGCCAGTCGGCGCGGTAACTTTGGTAGCCGTCCAGCACATCGGCCACTTGCTGCGCCAGTTGGTACAGCTTGCGGCCATCGCTGTCGCTGGCCAGGTAATGCGCCAGGGGTTGGTAAACCGCCTCTTGCTTGGCGACTTGCGGCAACAAACGCAGCAAGCGCCAGACCAAGGCCGACTTGTCAAACGGCATGTGCACCGGCACAGCTTGCGCGCCCAACACACTGCGGTAGATCTGCCACAAAAAGGCGGACGGCAACTCCATGCGTGTGGCCGCGCAAATGCCCAAAGCCGAATCGTCGGCCAGTGCCATCTCCAGCCAATGTTTCATGCCGTTGCTTTGCACCAAAAAGACTTCGGGCTGCAGGGGCGGCAAAGGCCGGTGTTTGACAAAGTCCACCACCAGATCGCGCAGGTCTTCCAAGCGGTTGCCATGCACCACCATGAAGCCCGGCTGTAGCGAAAAAGAAGATGAAGCAGAAGAAGTATCGCGCATTGTTTTTGAGTGTACCCAAGGCCAGGCCCATGGCGCGAGCCCCGGCCTGACCATTTCGTGCGACAATCCACCCGTTGCCGCCTCCAGTTGCCGCAACATCAGCACTTCTGCTGGGGTTTGATCCGAACACTCTGTTCGTGGTTTCCATGCCCACCTGTGAATCCCATCGGTCTTTGACTGGCGGCTGTCACCCACAGCCTGACAAACCGATGCCCTGCGCTGGAATCAGCGCGCCTTAAATGAACTTTATTGAATTGAATTTGGCTCCGGCCATCCTGCAAGCCGTGCAAGAGCAAGGCTACGAAACCCCAACGCCGATCCAAGCCCAAGCCATTCCGGCTGTGCTTGCAGGCCAGGACCTGTTGGCCGGGGCGCAAACCGGCACCGGTAAAACCGCCGCCTTTACCCTGCCCATGCTGCACAAGCTCAGCCTGAGCGAGCCGGGCAAAAACAAATTCGGTGGCAAAGCCATTCGCGCTCTGGTGCTCACGCCCACCCGCGAACTGGCCGCCCAGGTCGAAGAGTCCGTTCGGGACTACGGCAAATACTTGCAGCTCAACTCCACCGTGATCTTTGGTGGCGTGGGCATGAAACCGCAAATTGACAAGATCAAACGCGGCGTGGACATTCTGGTCGCCACCCCCGGTCGCTTGCTTGACTTGGCTGGTCAAGGCTTTCTGGATTTGTCGCAGATTGAAATTTTGGTACTCGACGAAGCCGACCGCATGCTCGACATGGGTTTCATCCATGACGTGAAAAAAGTCCTGGCCATGGTGCCCAAAGACAAGCAAAGCCTGTTGTTCTCGGCCACCTTTTCGGACGAGATCCGTGAATTGGCTGCCAACTTGCTGAAAAACCCGCAAAGCATTCAAGTCACGCCCAGCAACACCACGGTGCAGCGCATCTCCCAGGTGATTCACCCGGTCGGTCGCGGCAAGAAAAAAGAAGTGCTGGTGCACATCATCAACAAGCACAACTGGAGCCAGGTGCTGGTGTTCACCCGCACCAAGTTCGGTGCCAACAATGTGGCCGACTACCTGAGCAAAAACGGCGTCAAAGCCATGGCGCTGCACGGCAACAAAAGCCAGACCGCCCGCACCCAGGCTTTGGCTGGCTTCAAGAGCGGTGAGATCCGCGCCTTGGTGGCCACTGACATTGCTGCACGCGGTATCGACATAGAAGACTTGCCGCATGTGGTGAACTTTGAAATCCCCAACGTCTCTGAAGACTACGTGCACCGCATTGGCCGTACTGGCCGTGCCGGCGCCAGCGGCGAAGCCGTGAGCCTGGTGTGCTTGGACGAAGAAGGTTTCATGATGGAAATCGAGCGCTTCACCAAGCAAGAAATTGCGGTAGAACTGCTCGAAGGTTTTGGACCTGAGCCCGGCGAAAAAGCCGAGCCGATTGCCATGGGTCGCCAGACCCTGTGGGGCGGCGCCGGTCGCCCACCGAGCCGCGACGTGATGCAAGCGGCAGCTAAAGCGGCACGCGGCGACATGATGCAGCGTATTCGCGAATCTAAAGGTCCGCAAGGCGAAGGCGCAGGCCGCAATGCAGGCCCTCGTCCATCCCGCAGCGGACCCCCGCCATCGCGTCGTAGCGCACCTCAGGGTGGCCCACGCTTTGATAACCGAGGTGAAGGCCGCAATGAGTTCCGGGGTGACGAAGGCCGAGGTGATGCGCCCCGCTTTGAAGGTGCTCGCAACGAGGGACCGCGTCCTGAAGGTCGCTTCGACAACAGGGGTGACAACCGCCCACCTCGTCAATCAGCCCCCCGTGGCGATCGCGGCCCCAGGGGCGATAGCGATGAGTTGCCACGCCACATCGACCCCTTGATGACCAACCAATTTGCCTCCCGCCGAGATCAACCCCGTCGCAGCAATGGCAATTCAGGTGGTCAACCCGATCCTACGCGCACAAGCATTGACAGCTTGGCCGCTGGTCGCGGTGGCCCCCGTCGCCAAGGCGGCGGCGGCGGTGGCGGTTATGGCGGTGGAAACCGTGGTGGTGGCGGTGGTGGCGGTGGTGGCCGCTCATTCGGCCGCTGAAGAACGCCAGCGCTTATGGCAGGAGATAGGTACACATTACCAGTCGCTACTGCCAGGACCACCTTTGAATGGCCCGGACAGATCCGGTGTGATCCATCCGCCGTAGAAGCCACCTGGTTGCGCCACAACCTGCGCACCGTCCACTGTGCAATCAAGATGGTGTGCGTAGAAAGCAATGCATTCAGCCAGCGGTTCTGCTCCAGCCAGGGGCTGCGGATAGCTCCAAGCGACCTGTGACAAACAGCGCGCGCCATCCAACAGATCCCAATAACGGGCAGGGCCTTTCCACTCGCAAAATGAGCCATGGCCTGCGGGACGCAAAAATTCAGGCACTACGTCGGCCAAGGGCAGATAAAAGGTCGGCGGGTGCGAGGTCTCCCTCACCGCCCAGGCACCTCGTGTTCGAGCCAACAGGGTCTCGCCCCAACTCACGACGATCTCGCGCTCGTCGCGAACAAGCGCTGGCGGGCGCGGAAAATCCCACACCGAAACTTGCCCCAGTTCTGGGGCGTCGGCAAACGGTGGACGGTCCTTGCCTCGCCAACGCCATTGCGCGCGGGCTCGTTCCAAGCGTTCAAGATCATTCATACTCAAGAGTGGGTGCTCGCGTGAAGTGTGAGCTGAGAAAAAAGACGCATGAAAAAGATCCCATTCAATCAATCGCATCAGTCTTTCACAACTGTAACGCCTTTCCAGAAGGCGACGTGATTTTTAATTTGACTGGCTTCTGATTTGGGCGTTGGATAGAACCATGCAGCGGCCTCGTTCAATGACCCATTGACTGAAATATCGTAGTAATGTGCAACACCTTTCCATACACAAGTGGTTTGCCTGTCAGAGTCTTTGAAAAAAAGCGTGTTCAAGGAATTCATCGGGAAATAGTGATTGCCCTCAACCACCCCAGTGGCTGCTGATTGAGCGATGACTTCGTTGTTCCAAATTGCTTTCATGTCTTACTCCTGATGAATGGGGGGTTCATTTGAATGTGCTTGCTCGGGAATATCAAACCAAAGCAATCCAAACCAGCGTTGAGGATCGGTCCAAACGGGACCCATCTTCAAACCTTGCGACAGGGCCAGTTTTTGAATACCGTCAATTGAAAATTTATGTGAATTTTCGGTGTGCAAGGTTTCACCTTCTTGCAGAACAAAAACTTGATCAGCCAGAAGGACTTCTTGCTTTTTCAAACTCACCAAATGCATTTCTATCCGATGCAAGGGCGCATTGTAAAAAGCCCAATGGGAGAATTGATCGAGCACAAAATTGGTTTTTAACTCTCTGTTTGCGCGCGCCAATAAGTTGAGATTAAAGGCCGCTGTCACACCTTGCGCATCGTTATAGGCTTGATGAATAACGCGCGGTTCTTTCAATAAATCTACCCCTAACAATAAAGCGCCTCCTGGCAAATATGCGACACAATTGGCGAAGAACTCTTGAACTTCTTTAGGCGAAAAGTTACCAATGGTTGAGCCTGGGAAAAAAGCAATTCGACGCGCGGTCCCTTGCCAGGGGGATGGTAACAACCAATTTTGGGTGTAATCCGCAACGATGGGATTGATCTTAAGTTGAGGAAATTCCAAACTCAAATCGTAGACCGCTGCATTCAAATGTGCCCCTGAAATATCCATCGGCAAGAATGAAATGGGTGAGTCCATCTCACGCAACAAATAGCGTACCTTGGTCAAAGAGCCTGCCCCCAATTCAATCAACTCGGCCTTCGGGCCCATGTGCTGCGCCATATCAGCGGCATGCACTTTCAAAATCGCCAGTTCGGTACGGGTTGGATAGTATTCAGGCAGTTCACAAATTTGATCAAACAGAGATGAGCCCGTAACATCGTAAAAATATTTGGGTGAAATATGTTTGCGCGTTTGCGATAAAGCGGTCAACAAATCATGTTCAAAGTCTTGGTGTTTTGTAGGCATCACTTGCAATCCCTGGCTAAACGAAGGCCTGTGATTTGCCAAGTGGCTGCAGGTGGGAAAAAGTTTCGATAAGTTTGGCGCGCGTGTCCTTTGGGCGTTGCCCAACTTGAGCCGCGTAACACTTGTTGGCCCACCATGAATTTACCGTTGTATTCACGAATCGCACCGTCCCGAGGTTTAAAACAGGATACGACTCATACGCTGAGCGCGTCCACTGCCAAGCTTGGCCTCGCATGTGCAGCATGTCTTGATGATCAAAAGCATGTTCCCATTCGAAGTCGGTCGGTAAACGCGCGCCACGCCATTGGGCAAAAGCATCTGCTTCAAAAAAATTCAAATGCGTGACTGCGTGACTGAGCTGCAAATCAAGAACGCCATCAACCCCAAAAACTTTCCAGGTTGTCGTTTCATTGAAAGCACTTTGGGGTGAAAGCCAGTAAGCCGGCGCTGAGCATTCCGAACGATTCACCCAAGCCCAGCCTTCTGACAACCAAAGAGACGGATTTTGATAGCCACCATCTTGGATGAATTCAAGGTATTCACGGCAAGTGATCAATTGGTTGGAAATTTCAAAAGCCTCTATCCAGCGTTTATGCCGCGGTTGTTCATTGTCAAAGGAAAAGCCGCAATCTCCATTTGCGTCTTGACCCAAATCGCACAAATTAGCATCGAACTTGAACCATTGCGCTTTGGATTCCAAATTTTGCAAGCCTTGATTGGGGTTTAAATACAATCCACTCTTTGGCCATAATGGATTGCAAGAAAATAAATGCACAAGATCGGTGACCAACAATTCTTGGTGCTGCTGCTCATGGTTCACGCCAAGCTCTATCAAGTAGCCGATATTTTCTGAAACAGGTTGTACAAGGCTTTGCAGCCAGCGCATCAATGCTTCTGTTACATGCGCGCGATAAGCCATGACTTCTTCAAGAGCAGGTCGGGTCAGTAAGCCTCTTTGTGGGCGAGGCTGTCTCGGTCCCATGCTCTCGTAATAGGAGTTGAAAATATAATTAAAATGGGCATTGAATGGCTTGTAGCCAGGGCAATGTGGCAACAAAATCACAGCCTCCCAAAACCACGTGGTATGACCCAAGTGCCATTTACTGGGGCTAGCGTCGGGCATAGACTGCACGCACTGGTCCTCTTCAGACAAATGAATGAGCAAACTCTGTGTAAGTTCTCGGATCTGTTCAACACGCTGAACCAGTGGCGGTTTTTTCTCAGAAATAAAAGTCATTGCTTTCAATGGAATTTACGTTTTTGTACTTTAGTTTTGTGAAAAGCAAACGTGGATGGTACTTTGAATGTGTGTGAACTGAGAGGGTGTTAATTGATTAGCAACAATGCCAAATTGTAGACTCGCAGGGAATAACCCCTTGAGGCAAATCAACCCGATTTGCTGAATCACAGCCAAAAATTCTTATCGTAAAAAATCGGAGAACTTTGCCTGCAGTTCTCCTACATTGAACATGCAGTGTGAATGCGATCATCTGATTTTTTGCGCTGAATTCTAAAAGTTTGTCAGGCGCCAGCACAACGCAAATCCTGAGGACCGCTTGCGCGATTGAACAGTCCATCAACGGTCTGAATCGAAGGACGGCAAAGGCTCTAATACAGGGTAAGGCCCGTCACGCAAGAAAAAACGCTGCAACACAGCTTGCGCCACTTGGCGGCGGCTGATTTTTCCCTGGGCATTGCGCGGCAAACTCGGCAGTGCAACATACAAACGGGGTTGTTTGTATTTGGACAATTCGGCTACGCGATCGCGTGCCTCCACCTCCCATCCCGCCTGAACATCCTGCGCCACGGCGATGATCACTTCACCCCAGTAATCTGATGGCAATGAAGTGACGCACACTGCACCATATAAGGCACCACCACTTTGCGCTTCCTCGATTTCGTCCGGATTGATCCTGTACCCTCCGGTCTTGATTACATCGGCCACACGGCCGGTCAATACCAAGCGGCCGAATTCGTCAATGAATCCCAAATCACCCGTGGCATGCCATCCTTGCGCATCATGGCCCACAACACCTTCAGGGTAAATCAAACCAGCACATTGCTGCGGCGCGCGTAAATACACCTCGCCATGCGCGTGACCTTCTGTGTTTTCTTGTGCTTCCTCTTGCTCCTCTGAAGCGGGCTCAATCCGCAACTCCACGCCCGGCACGGGCCAGCCGACACAGGCCCCCGCAGGTCGCGTTGCTTGAGAAAAATACGCATCTGTTTGCGCAGGCGTCATCACCGTGATGGGGTTGATGCACTCTGACTTGCCATAGGTGATGCGCACCACCGCGCCGAACATGTCGCAGGTGGCTTTGTACAAGGTTGCAGTCATCGCCTGCGTTCCGGTAAAGATGCAACGAACGCCCTGAAAACGACGTCCAGTAAATGCATGTGTGATTTTCGCCAAGACGGTGGGAGGTGCAAAAATGGCTTGCAATTCACCGCATTCCAGCAAAGATTCGAGTTTCTCGGTGTGGACGCCTTCGTGCAACAGCACATGACCACCTAAGTCACACCACGCAAACGTCAGCAGCGACGCGCCATGCACAAAAGGTGTCATCAGCAACAGCTTGTCACCAGGCGCAGGTACAAAGGGCATAGCCGCTTTGAGCATTTGCTCTCCCATCCACCGTGCTGCATGGGTGTAGATCACCCCTTTGGGCTTGCCGGTGGTGCCTGAAGTGAACAGGATTCGCCCTGTATCTGATGCACAAACAGCGGGCAA
>Ga0114974_10002640_pt1 | contig 13764 bp, 15 predicted proteins | sample S_130206_EF_Meta_FD_87318 | JGI IMG/M metagenome (GOLD analysis project Ga0114974, IMG submission 87318) | Freshwater microbial communities from Lake Simoncouche, Canada to study carbon cycling - S_130206_EF_MetaG | ecosystem: Environmental > Aquatic > Freshwater > Lake | place: Lake...
CAATATGGCATTCCAAAAGACACCATGTTTGGGTTTGCAGTCACCTGTGAAGGGGGAGAGTACCAGCCCGTCCAGGGTCTGCCGGTTGACGCGTTCAGTCAGGAATGTATCAATAAGACCCTGAAGGAACTGCAGGAAGAGCAGGCTGGCGTCGCTCATCTGCTCTAAGCTTTCGTGATCCACCTCGTGATACTGGGCACGGGACGACCGATCAGCCATGAAAATACCCCGTGACGTGCTCTTGGATGCGCAGAGTGCGGCTAGCTCAATACCTGTATGCGACCACTACTGCGGCGTCGAAATCCGGATGCGCAAAAGTCTGGCGCTGCAAGCGGCGATGTCTGAGGAATTTGGCGCCTGCCCCTTCGATGTGACGCTTGACTGCGAGGATGGTGCGCCAATTGGTGGGGAAAATGACCATGCCCAGATGGTGGCGGACTTGGCTCGAGATCACTTGGCGAAGGCAGCGGCAGATCCCAGCCGTTGCCGGCCCAGAGTAGCCGTGCGTGTGCACCCAGTGGATCACCCGGCTTTTGAGCAAGACGTGGCGACAATTGTCGGTTCGGCCGCTGAGGCGCTTTGCCATGTCATGATTCCCAAGTTGGAGTCGCTCTCGGCGCTCGATCGGGCGGTGCAATTGATTGACCGTATGGCAAGCAGATCCGCACGCCAGACACCCCTGCCACTTCACGTTTTGATCGAGTCACCTGCGGCGGTCCATCTGGCCTTTGCGATCGCTGCGCATCATCGTGTCCAGTCGCTGAGTTTTGGTCTTATGGATTTCGTTTCTGCGCACGGCGGGGCCATTCCGGCAACCGCCATGGAGTTGGACCAGGGGCGGGGTGATGATGAGCTGAATCAATTCAATCACCCATTAGTGATGCGTGCGAAGCTGGAAATCTCGGCAGCGTGCCATGCCAATAGCAAGGTGCCCTCGCATTGCGTAGTCACTGAATTCACTGACGCAGCCAAGTTGCGGGCGGCGGCAAGGAGGGCCAACCGCGAGCTCGGATTTACCCGCATGTGGAGCATTCATCCCGCCCAGATCAGACCAATTCTCGAAGCATTTGCCCCAGAACCAGTTGAAATTGATCGAGCGACTCGCATTTTGGTGGCAGCCCAACGGGCGGACTGGGCGCCGATATCGGACCGGGGCGTGTTGCAGGACCGCGCCAGTTTTCGTTATTTCTGGCAGGTGTTGGAGCGTGCCCAACAAACTGGCACTGTGCTGCCCGACGAGGCTCGGGGCTTTTTTGCCCCCCGCTGAGCAAGCGCAAAGGGCATGACACAGGAGCCGTGGACAAAGCGATTTTTCGCAAGAGCGGACTAATTTTTGTTGATTGAAAAGGAAAACATCATGTTGCAGAACTATCGAGTCCATATGGCCGAGCGCGCGGCTTTGGGCATACCGCCCCTCCCGCTGTCAGCCAAGCAGACCGGCGAACTGATTGATTTGCTGAAAGCCCCGCCAGTTGGTGAAGAGTCGACGCTGCTTGAACTGATCACCCACCGCGTGCCCGCGGGTGTCGATGATGCGGCCAAGGTCAAGGCCAGCTATTTGGCGGCGGTAGCGAATGGCAGTGAGAAGTGCTCGCTGCTTTCAAGGCAAAAGGCCACCGAATTACTGGGCACTATGCTCGGCGGCTACAACATCAGTCCTCTGGTTGATCTGCTCGACGATGCAGCAGTGGCTGAAGTGGCCGCCAGTGGCCTCAAGAAAACCCTGCTGATGTTTGACCAGTTTCATGACGTCAAGGAAAAGGCTGATGCCGGCAACGCCCACGCCAAAGCCGTGCTGCAGGGCTGGGCCGACGCCGAGTGGTTCACGTCACGGCCGGAAGTGCCCAGGTCGATCACTCTGACCGTGTTCAAGGTGGCCGGCGAGATCAACACCGACGACCTGTCGCCCGCGCCTGATGCCTTTAGCCGCCCCGACATCCCCTTGCACGCCCTGGCGATGCACAAGAACGCCCGGCCCGGCATCACGCCCGAGGAAGACGGCAAGCGCGGTCCGATCAAGTTCATCAATGACCTCAAGGCGCGCGGCCATCTGGTGGCCTATGTCGGCGACGTGGTCGGGACCGGCTCGTCGCGCAAATCAGCCACCAACTCGGTGCTCTGGTTTACCGGTCAGGACATCCCGTTTGTGCCCAACAAGCGCTTTGGTGGCGTCTGTTTGGGAAGCAAGATTGCCCCAATTTTTTACAACACCATGGAAGATTCAGGCGCTTTGCCGATCGAACTCGATGTCAGCCAGATGGCCATGGGCGATGTGGTGGAATTGCGGCCTTACGATGGCAAGGCCCTCAAGGACGGCAAGGTGATCGCCGAGTTTCAGCTCAAAAGCGAGGTGCTCTTTGATGAGGTTCGAGCCGGCGGTCGTATTCCCTTGATTATTGGTCGTGGTCTGACCGCCAAGGCGCGCGAAGCGCTGGGCTTGCCGGTCAGCACCCTGTTCCGTTTGCCCAGCAATCCCGCGGAGTCCGTCAAGGGTTTTACCTTGGCGCAAAAAATAGTCGGTCGCGCCTGTGGCCTTCCGCTCGTGGGTGGCAATCAACAAGGTGTGCGCCCCGGTACTTATTGTGAGCCTCGCATGACCAGTGTTGGCTCTCAGGACACGACCGGTCCGATGACGCGTGACGAGCTCAAAGACTTGGCTTGCCTGGGCTTCAGTGCCGACCTTGTGATGCAGTCTTTCTGCCACACCGCTGCCTACCCCAAGCCGGTTGATGTGAAGATGCATCATGAACTGCCCGAGTTCATTAACAACCGGGGAGGCATCAGCCTGCGCCCTGGCGACGGCATCATTCACAGCTGGCTCAATCGCATGCTGCTGCCCGATACCGTGGGTACAGGTGGCGACAGCCACACCCGCTTTCCGATCGGGATCAGCTTTCCTGCTGGTTCCGGCTTGGTGGCCTTTGGTGCTGCCACAGGCGTGATGCCGCTGGATATGCCCGAGAGCGTGCTGGTGCGCTTCAAGGGCAAGATGCAGCCTGGCGTGACCCTGCGTGACCTGGTCAACGCGATCCCGCTCTATGCCATCAAGGCCGGCCTGCTGACCGTGGCCAAACAGGGCAAGAAGAACATCTTCTCGGGGCGGATTCTGGAGATCGAAGGGCTGCCAGACCTGAAGGTGGAGCAGGCCTTCGAGCTGAGCGACGCCTCGGCCGAGCGCAGCGCCGGAGGTTGCACCGTGCACCTGAACAAGGAGCCGATCGTCGAGTACATCACCAGCAACATCACCATGTTGAAGTGGATGATCGCCAGCGGCTATGCCGACGTGCGCACCATCAACCGCCGTATCAAAGCGATGGAAGCCTGGCTGGCCGACCCGCGGCTGCTCAAAGGTGACGCAGATGCCGAGTACGCCGCAGTGATCGAAATCGACCTGGCTGACATCCATGAGCCAATCCTGGCCTGCCCGAACGATCCGGACGATGTGAAGACTTTGTCAGAGGTGGCAGGCGCCAAGATCGATGAAGTATTCATCGGCTCCTGCATGACCAACATCGGCCATTTCCGTGCGGCGAGCAAGTTGCTGGAGAACAAACGTGACATTCCGGTCAAGCTGTGGATGGCGCCGCCGACCAAGATGGATGCCAAGCAACTGAGCGAGGAGGGTCATTATGGTGTGCTGGGCTCGGCTGGCGCGCGCATGGAGATGCCAGGTTGCAGCCTGTGCATGGGTAACCAGGCACAGGTCAAGGAGGGCGCAACGGTATTCTCGACTTCGACACGTAATTTCCCGAATCGGCTGGGGAAAAATAGCAACGTCTACTTGGGTAGTGCCGAACTCGCGGCGATCTGCTCCAAACTCGGACGCATTCCTACCAAAGCCGAATACATGGCCGACATGGGCGTTCTCACCGCAGCGAGCGACCAAGTCTACCAATATCTGAATTTTGACCGTGTTCCAGATTATGTAGCGGCAGCTTCGACAGTGATCGCCTGATTCCGACCCTACGCAAGTCCAGCATCAGTTCCTGCTGATAGGCCCCCAGCACTCGCTGTGGGGCCTTTTTGTTGCCCCCATCCAATGCGTCTTAGGCACTATCCCGTTGCCTATCAATTCACTGCTGTTACTGCTAGGCGTCAACGAGTTCATGTTTTTTGCTTGGCATCGGCATCTTCAAGATCCGAGTACTTTCACTGGGTGGGTGGCGGTGCTTGCCAGTTGGTTTGAACTGGTTTGCGAGGCAGCGGCATGGAGGTTAAACTGCAATCGGTCATAATTTTGTCAAATATTTGACATTAAACCCCGCAGGAGTCCGCCATGTTTTTTGGCAAATTGTTGCCGCGTGACGGTAATTTTTTCGACATGTTCAACCAGCATGCCGACCGAATCATTGAGGCTGCACGTGCTTTTTCCCAGATGGTTGCCAACTACAACGATGTGCCGCTGCGCGAAAAATACAACCGCGATGTTGACAATGCAGAACGTGCCGCCGATCGGGTCACGCACGAGGTCAACAAGGCCCTTCACAAAACTTTCATTACACCTATTGACCGTGAGCAGATTCATGGCCTGATTAACACGATGGATGACGTCGCCGACTTGATCCAAGACTCGGCAGAAACCATGGCGCTATACGACGTGCGCTACATGACCGAGGACATTGTTCGACTGACCGATATCAGCGTGAAGTGCTGTGAGCGGGTGAGGGACGCGGTTAAGTTGCTCGACAAGATAGCGGATCACAGCGTGGCAGATGCAGCGTTGAAGACCTGCGAAGAAATTGACCGGCTCGAGAGCGACGCCGACCGCGTCATGCGTAGCGCCATGAGCAAACTGTTTCGCGAGGAAGCAGATGTACGGGAGGTGATAAAACTCAAGGCGATTTACGAACTGCTCGAGACCATCACCGACAAGTGCGAGGACGTGGCTAACCTAATCGAGGGCATCATCCTCGAAAATTCCTGACCGGCACAACCACCTTATGGAAAACGTCCAATCGACGCTCTGGGTGGTCGTGCTCTTGGTGATGCTTGCCATCGCTTTTGACTTCATGAATGGATTTCATGACGCGGCCAATTCAATCGCCACGGTCGTGTCTACAGGTGTTCTTAAGCCGAGCCAGGCCGTGCTGTTCGCGGCCTTTTTCAACGTGTTGGCGATCTTCGTGTTCCACCTGAGCGTTGCAGCTACCGTGGGCAAAGGCTTTGTGCAGCCGGGCATTGTTGACACCCATGTGGTGTTTGGCGCTTTGATCGGCGCCATAAGTTGGAATCTCATCACTTGGTACTACGGCATCCCAAGTAGCTCTTCGCACGCGCTGATCGGCGGTATTCTGGGTGCAGTCATGGCTAAGGCCGGCGCCAGTGCTCTCCTGTCATCAGGCATTTTCAAAACCGTCGCCTTCATTCTGGTCTCGCCACTGCTAGGTTATGTGCTGGGCTCGGCGATGATGGTCTTGGTCGCATGGGGGTTTCGAAAGACCCGGCCTGCCAAGGTGGACAAGTGGTTCCGCCGAATGCAGTTGGTTTCGGCTGGAGCCTATAGCCTCGGCCATGGCGGCAATGATGCGCAAAAAACAATCGGCATTATCTGGATGTTGCTGATCGCCACCGGCTATGCCGCTGCTGACGACAAATCGCCGCCAACGTGGACCATCATCACCTGTTACCTGGCAATTGGCGCTGGCACTATGTTCGGTGGTTGGCGCATCGTCAAAACCATGGGCCAACGCATCACCAAGCTCAAGCCGGTCGGTGGATTTTGTGCTGAGACAGGGGGCGCAGTAACACTTATTCTTGCCACAGCGTTAGGCATTCCGGTGTCGACCACCCACACCATCACGGGCGCCATTGTTGGTGTCGGCTCAGTTCAGCGTGCAAGTGCCGTCCGGTGGGGCGTGGCTGGCACTATTGTCTGGGCCTGGATTTTGACCATTCCGGCAAGTGCCATGGTTGCAGCACTTGCTTACTGGCTGAGCAATCAACTCTTCTGATTGCTATCAGAAATATAGCTATAAACTTAACGGCGCTATGGCTTGAACGCCGATTTCATTGTGAAATTTTGCGGGCTTCTTCGATTTGAAATTCGAAGTAATGCTGGAAACTAAACACAATACTGCTCATCAGGACTGTGGCGCCAATGAGCAGCGACAACACGACGGCGCCAACGGTGACCCACTGGGTTTGCCCGGCTGCAGCATCTGCCGATGCTGTAGGGTTGAATCGGGCGTTCCATTTTTCGGTCGCAGTTAGCGCGTACACGATGGCTGTTAGCGCGCAGCCTGAGATTGTGAACCCGAGCAGTGGTATCAACACCCAGCTCAGAGGGTCGTCAAGGCCATATTTCTGTGCTCGCTCCAAGCCGTAGAGCCCCAGTGCCGTTGGAATAGGCAGCAGCCAAGCCAGCATATCGCTTGTTCCGTACAAATAAAATCGGTGTAGGCCAAAAGGGCCGCCCAGGAAGGCCAGCCAAGCGGCGAGTGTCTTATTCTTCATCGGCTCCCATTATGGACCGGGCGGGCAGCCGTCGCCCCATCCCAACGCCTTGTCCATCAAGACGACGTCCAACCAGCGGTCAAATTTCCAGCCGCAGGATTTGAGTGTGCCCACATGACGGAAGCCCACCGAGCGATGGACCCCGATCGAACCTGCGTTGGCCGAGTCGCCTATCACGGCGATCAGTTTGCGTACACCAGCTTTTTCTGCTTGTGCCGCCAACTCTGCGAGCAGCGCGCGGCCCAATCCCTGGCCATGCGCATCGGGAGCAAGATAGATGGAGTTTTCCGCTGAAAACCGATAGGCTGGCCGTGGCTTGAACCAATTGCAATAGGCAAACCCCAGCACCCTCTCACCTTCGGCGGCAACCAGGTAGGGTAGGCCTTTCCCACGGACATCGTCGCGCCTGCTCGCCATGTCCGCGTCGGAGGGTGGATCGATTTCAAAGGTGCCGGTCCCATGGCGTACATGGTGCGCGTAGATGGCTGTGATTGCTGTGATATCAGCGTCATGGCTGGATCGAATGATGGGCATAAGAGGAGCTCGCGTTATAATGAAAGGCTATTCAGTGTGTCGCTGGCCGGGTGGCCATGTCGCGTGTCTCAAACGCTGGATTAAGTGTTGAATTAAATCGCGGAATTAACTCTCCGCATCCCGAAGGATAAATCATGGTCGTCATTCGACTCGCCCGAGGCGGAGCAAAAGCTCGCCCGTTTTTCAATATTGTGGTCGCTGACAAGCGTACCCGCCGAGATGGCCGGTTCATCGAGCGGATCGGGTTTTACAACCCGATCGCCACAGCCAGTGAAGAAAGCATTCGCATTGCCCAGGACAGGCTAACCTATTGGAGGAGCGTTGGTGCTCAAGCGTCTCCGACGGTTGAACGCCTGATCAATCAAGCCGCCAGTAAGGCGGCCTGATTCTGTTGTGATGTTGCCTGGCCTCGAAGCTGCCGAAATGCCGGTAGACGCGATCGAAGTCGGGCGCATCGCAGATGCCTGGGGAGTCAAGGGCTGGTTCAAAGCTCTCCCACACAGCGCCGATCCAAAGGCGCTTTTTTCTTCAAAACGCTGGTATGTGCTGCCGGCCGAAAAAGGGCCTAAAACGTTTTCCGGTGCTGGCTGTCTTGTTATATCGGACATCAAGCATCATGCCGATACCGTTGTTGCCTCTGCGCAAGGCATCGATGACCGGAATGGTGCTGAAGCATTGCGTGGCGCCCGTATTTTTGTAGCTCGTTCCAACTTTCCCATGCCGGGCGATGATGAGTACTATTGGGTTGACTTGATCGGGCTTGAGGTGGTCAATCGTGAAGGCATCGTCTTGGGCGTGGCTCGCGAATTATTGGCTACTGGGCTCCAGACCGTTTTGGTCTTGTCGTTTCAACACGAGGGTAAGTCCATGGAGCGGATGATTCCGTTTGTGTCCGTCTACATCGATCAAGTCGATCTGATCGCTCGGCGTATTGAGGTCGATTGGCAGCCAGACTACTGAGGCTGGCAGGTGCGGTTTGACCTTGTCACCTTGTTCCCCGAGCTTTTTGCGCCGCTTTTGAGCAGCGGTATTACCCGACGCGCGTTTGAGACGGGCCAAGTTGATGTTCGCTTGAACAACCCCCGCGATTTTTCAGTAGGCAACTACAAACGTGTCGACGACCGTCCCTATGGAGGCGGACCTGGCATGGTCATGATGGCTGAGCCCCTGGCGCGTTGTATCGAAAGTATCCGCCTCCAGCGACCTGGGCCGGTTCCTGTTGTTCTGTTTTCTCCACTGGGTCGATTGCTGGACCAAGCGACGGTCGCAAGTTGGGCCAACAGTGAAGGCGCTGTCCTGATTTGCGGCCGCTATGAGGGCCTAGACCAGCGTTTTATCGACCAGTACGTTACCCACCAAATAAGCTTAGGCGACTTTGTTATGTCCGGGGGGGAAATCGCGGCGATGGCCCTGCTTGATGCGGTGGCTCGTTTGCAGCCCGGTGTACTGAACACTGCGGCTAGTCACCAGCAGGACAGCTTCAGCCCTGAGTTGGATGGTCTGCTGGACTGCCCGCATTACACCCGCCCTCAGCACTGGGCCGGGCAGGCTGTGCCAGAGGTGTTGATGTCGGGAAATCATCTTGACATTGCCCAGTGGCGTCGTCGGCAGCGTCTTTGGATGACGCTGCGGCTACGGCCAGATCTGATTGCCCGCACGCGCGAAGGTGGCAGGCTCAGCTCGGAGGATGAAGCGTTTCTGCTGGCAAGTGGCACAGACAATGCTGTCGTAGCGACGCGGTGCGGGTGAGTCCAATAGCCCCCCGTCACTCTTGGCGACAGGTGGTTATAATAGAAGGCTTTACAGATCCTCTGGGCGGCCGCCTGAAAGCTTTCGCGTTTAGGCATTTGCATCATTCCGACGCTGGCGCGACCAAGATCAATTGAGGATACTATGAATCTCATTCAGACCCTTGAGCAGGAAGAAATCGCTCGTCTGGGGAAAACCATCCCCGAATTTGCGCCTGGTGACACGGTCATCGTCAACGTCAATGTGGTTGAAGGCAGCCGTAAACGGGTCCAGGCCTATGAAGGCGTCGTGATTGCCAAGCGCAATCGCGGCCTTAACAGTGGATTTATTGTCCGCAAAATTTCCAGTGGCGAAGGGGTTGAGCGAACATTCCAGACTTATAGCCCATTGATTGCCAGCATTGAAGTGAAGCGTCGCGGCGATGTTCGTCGTGCCAAGCTCTACTATTTGCGTGATCGTAGCGGTAAGTCGGCGCGTATCAAGGAAAAGTTGCCTGCCAAGAAGACTGTTAACACCTGATTGCCATGTGCAGGAGAAAGCCGCCCTGGCAAATGCCTGTGGCGGCTTTATTCATTGCGCGCCCTTGACATCAGGCGGTGTGCCGCGATGAAGATCCTGTCTAATTCCCCCGGTTTTGATCCGCAGCTTGTTCCGGTCGAGGGCGTTGACAGCCACCTACCACCAATCGCCCCCGCAGCACTGGCACCAAGCGCTCTGCGGCTGCGATTCGCTGCACCGCCGCCTTGGCAACCTGAACTGATCGCCGAGGCTGCTTGGTCTGACCGCGAACCCCGCAATGCTTCGGTGTTGATCCCGATTGTGATGCGGCGGCGACCGACGGTGTTACTAACCGAGAGGACCCTGCACCTGGCCACCCACTCGGGCCAAATTGCTTTTCCTGGCGGCAAAGCTGAGGATTTTGATACTGATGCCACTGCCACTGCCCTACGCGAGGCAAAAGAGGAGGTTGGCCTAGAGCCGGCATTCATCCAGGTCTTGGGCCAGCTACCTCATTACCGGACAGGATCTGGTTTCATCATCACCCCCGTTGTCGCATTGGTGGAGCCCGGCTTCACCCTGAACCCTGACTTCAATGAGGTTGCCGATGTGTTCGAGGTTCCATTGGCTTTCCTGATGAATCCGGCACATCATCAGCGCCACGCCTACGAGTGGGACGGTCGGCGGCGCGAGTGGTTTGCCATCCCCTACCAGGATAAAGATGCACTCCGATTTATTTGGGGTGCCACCGCGGGCATTTTGCGCAACTTTTACCGGATGCTGTCTGCCTAAATCAGGCTGCCGTTATCATCGGTCTATGAGCTTCATCTCTGTGCTGTTCGCTCTGCTGATTGAGCAGGCGCGGCCTCTCGGGCCAAGAAATCGTGCTCACGCGATGTTACGCGCTTGGGTGCGTTGGAGTGCCCGCAATTTTGATGCTGGTAAATCGTCTCATGGTTGGCTAACTTGGGGTTTTGCGGTGGGTGCGCCGTCGACAGCATCACTGGTCATTTATTGGCTGTTGGACGTTACGCTTGGCTGGGCAATGGCTTTGCTTTGGAGTGTGGCCGTCCTGTATGTCACGCTCGGGTTCCGGCAATTCAGTTTTCACTTCACCCAGATCAGGGATGCTTTGGCCGATGGAGACGAGGGGCTGGCCTGCGATCTACTTGCGAGATGGCAGCATATGGACGTACGCGAACTCCCGCACAGTGAGATCGTACGCAATGTTATTGAGCATTCCGTGATCGCGGCGCATCGCCACGTCTTTGGCGTGCTGGCCTGGTTTTCTGTTTTAGCGGCCTTTGGCTTTGGTCCCTCTGGCGCAGTGATGTACAGGGTTGGTGAATTTGTCGCGCGTTATTGGCGGAACGACACCAAGCATCGTCATCAGCCGGTCAGTGAGGCGCTGCAGCAGACCGCTCGCAATGCCTGGCATTTGATCGACTGGGTTCCTGCGCGTATCACGGCAGTAAGTTTTGCAGTTGTCGGCAGTTTTGAGGAGGCCATGGATGGTTGGCGTCAGCATCAGCGACATCTCGATGATGACAATGATGCCCTGATCCTTGCCGCCACAGCAGGCGCCGTGAATATTCAGCTTGGGAAAACCAGCGCGAACTTGAGCAAGGATGACGACAAACCGCCTGCAGAATCCACCACTGCGACCCCGGCAGGGCACAGCACTGGGCAAAACCCGGAGTTGGCCCACATGGCCGTGATAGTGGGTTTGGTTTGGCGGACGGTGGTGATGTGGATCTTATTGTTGGCACTTTTGACGCTGGCCCGATTGCTTGGTTAGTTACATCGTTTCAGTATCGCGCCAGACCGCTCAGTTCGGCGTGCAGATCGCTATAAATTTTATAGCGATTTAGGCTTATACCATGAGGGTTAGAGGCAGACTCTAGGGCGGAAATGACACTGCATCCCGGTTCATGCAGGTGACTGCAGTTGTAAAACTTGCAATCGCTGGAATGGGATTGCAGATCGGGCATGTAGTGCGCCAGCTTCGCTGGCTCGATATGGTTCAAGCCGAATTCTTGGAAGCCAGGTGAATCGATCAGTGCTGTTGTGTGTTGGTCATCGACCCAGTACCAAGTGGTCCGCGTGGTGGTGTGCTTGCCAGAATTCAGCGCTTGCGATATTTCACCTGTTTGCGCCAGAGCACCGGGCTTAAGTAGGTTGATCAAGGTGCTTTTCCCCGCGCCCGATGGCCCAAGAACCAGCGTGGTCTTACCCACGAAGACTTTCAAAAGAGCTGCATGCTCGGATTCGCTGGTAAGTCGAAGGGTCAACCTGAGGACTTGGTAGTTCATGCGCCGGTAGGGCTCCAGCCACCCCCAAGCTTGCGCGAATGGCTCAGTCAAGTCACTTTTGTTTAGCGCGATGATCGGCGTGATCCCAGCGGCCTCGGCTGCAATCAAAGCACGTGAGAGTTGGCTGCTGGAAAATGCGGGCTCGGCTGCAATCAGGATCAGTATTTGGTCTAGGTTCGCCGCAAACGATTTGGTTCGCATATCGTCCTGTCGGTAAAAGAGGTTCCGCCTAGCCTCAATCTTTTCAATCGTGCCTTCGTCGCTAGTGGCTTGCCAGAGTACTCTGTCCCCCACAACGCCCAGGCTTTTCTTGCCGCGTGAGTGGCAGATCAGTCGATCACCGTCTGGCTTTTCGACCAGAAAGTGCCGGCCGTGGTTGGCCACAATCAAACCCTTCGTCAACAGCGCTGCCGCCATCAGTGTAAGAGTGCCAAGTGCATGCTCATGACAGTAAGGCGTCCACTTGTGCTGCGCAGTCAAAGTCTGAGCTGGAGATGCCCAGCACATCATGGGTATTGAAGCGCACAACACATTGCCCGTGTTGCACCGATAACACAGGGTGATGGTCTTGGACGTGGGCAATTAGGGCAACCGCATTCACAAAGGCCATGGTCTCGTAGTAGTTGACAAATGAAAACGTCTTTTCAATCGCCAGAGTAGGCCCATCCCCAGCCAGGCACCATCCCTCCATCTTTCCTAAATGGGTCACAAGTTCAGTGGCCGTCATGCTCCGTCGACGCTCACTAGACCAGTCTTTTTTCTTCAGTGGAATCTTCATGAAGTATTCGCGGTGGTGCGCCTAGAGAGATGGGCCAGGCGCTCCGAGGCCGGTGGATGCGAGTAATGAAATCGGGCGTAAATTGGGTCAGGCGTCAGTGTTGAAGCATTGTCGTCATACAGCTTGAGTAGCGCAGTAGCAAGGTCTTCGCCACTGGTATGCGCAACTGCGTAGGCATCTGCCTGGAATTCGTCCCGGCGTGACATCCAGGATAGGAGCGGAGTTATAAAAAAACTGACTACCGGGACAGTCAACATGAACAAAAGCACGGCTAGCCCATCGTTAGGGTTGCCCAGATTGGGTTGCACCCCCAGTCCAGCATAGAACCACAATTGTGTGGCAAGCCAACCCAGCATTGCGAACCCGGCTAGGCTTAGTGCAAAAAGAACGAGCATGCGCTGACGTATGTGGCGATGATTGAAATGCCCAAGCTCGTGCGCCAGCACAGCAGCGACCTCCTTTATTGACAGCTTGGCTAGTAGAGTGTCGTAAAACACAACCCGCTTGGCAGAGCCAAACCCAGTGAAATAAGCATTGCCATGGGCGCTGCGCTTGCTGCCGTCCATGACAAAAAGGCCTTTGCTTGCAAAACCACACTGTGTCATCAGACGCGTGACCGTCTCCTTGAGTGCCTGGTTTTCGAGGGGCGAGAAACGATTGAACAGTGGGGCAATAAAGGTCGGGAACAGCCACATCAGCAGTAGGTTTAATGCGACCCAGGCACCCCAAGCCCATGCCCACCACTGAGCGCCAGCGGCGCCCATCAACCACAGGATCAACCAGACGATTGGCAGTCCAATGGCCACACCGAGCAGACTCGATTGGATCAAATCCATAAGCCACAATTTCGGCGTTGTCTTGTTGAAGCCAAAGCGAGCCTCCAAAACAAACGTCTGATACAGCCCCAGGGGCAGGTCAATCGCGCTGTTGATTAGGATAAACGCCCCAAGCAGCGCCAACTGTTGACCCATGCCACCATCGCCTAACCAATTCAGCAAGGCCTGATTCAGCGCAGACAGGCCGCCCAGTAGCGTCCAGCCCAGCAAGATTGCAGCGCCCAAGGCTATCCCCAGCAGCTCTAATCGCAATTTGGCGATGGTGTAGTCAGCCGCTTTTTGGTGCGACGTCAGGTTGACGATGTTTGAAAAGGCCATCGGAACCTGGTGGCGATGGCCCGCAACATGGCGGATCTGTCGTGAGTTGAGCCAGAACTTCAACAACAAATTAACCAGCAGCAGGGCTGAGAAAACATCGGTGAGGTTGAGAGCCAAATTGGAGTCGGTGTTTGGAACTAGCATTGAGCATGAGTTTAGGGCATCGGCGACAATTCCCGTCATGGATTCAAATACCGATGTCATCAAGCAGCCGGCGCTGGCCAAGTCAGATCAAAATCTCGTGTGGCTGGATTGTGAGATGACGGGGTTGCATCCGGAGCATGAC
>Ga0114974_10002641_pt1 | contig 13762 bp, 10 predicted proteins | sample S_130206_EF_Meta_FD_87318 | JGI IMG/M metagenome (GOLD analysis project Ga0114974, IMG submission 87318) | Freshwater microbial communities from Lake Simoncouche, Canada to study carbon cycling - S_130206_EF_MetaG | ecosystem: Environmental > Aquatic > Freshwater > Lake | place: Lake...
GTAGTATCCTCAGATTCAGTTACTGCACCAGCTTGGAGTACAAACGCACCAACATTAACATCATTTTATACTCTTTCAGGTAATGCGACTGGTAGTTATTACGTAGACGTATACCAAACAGCATCTACTGATAGCGCTGCAGCCGTACAATTCTCTATTGCTTACGGTCATATATATGGATCTGGATCTGCTCCATTAAATAGCCTAGTACCTCAAAATACGCCTAGTAGAATCACTTACGGTCAATATAGAAATCTTATTTACGGAGACGCTGAGTCTGCTGTAAACTTTGGAACTGGCAATACCTCTTCTTTAGATCTTATTGCAATTCCTATAGATAGAAATAGGTACAAGGGAAATTTATTTCCAGGTACTTTTAATTTAATTCTAAAAAATGGTAGCGATTCTTTAAGATTGACTGATAACTCTAACGACGTATCTACGGTTACTTATCTAGATTGCGGAAGAGCTTTTGATATTATTTCTGGTTCTAATGGCACTGCAGCAAGTTTAACGGTTACTCCTCAAGGAAATCCAACCAAAGGTTACACTAACTCTGGTTCTTACGGTTTATTTTTACCAGACGTTGGTTTGATCGTATTGAATCCAAAAGCATTAGGAGCGCCCGTATTAAGCGGAGGTTTAAATGTAACATGGTCAACTCTTACCACAGTAAATGGTTTGAATAACGCTAAGATGTTTAGTTTAATTAGTGGAAGCGGAGCTTCAAGCGCTGGATTTACATTAAATTCTCAAGAGACTATCTCTTCTGATTATGTGTTTGTGAGAATTAAAAATGGTGAGTATAATTACACTTCTAATCCTTCATTTATATCTGGATCTGGTAATTTAGTTTATTCTAACTTTATCAATAGTCCTCAAACATATATGACAACTGTGGGCATGTATAACAATAACAACGAGCTTTTAGCCGTTGCAAAGTTATCAAAGCCTTTAGTTAAAGATTTCACCAAAGAAGCATTAGTTAGAGTAAAATTAGACTGGTAGTAAATGAGTATCGCAAAGAATACCATACGGTTTTCAGATATAACAACTACCCCAATAAAATTAAAGTATTCTTCATCTTTCGCCAGTTCATCTCTGGCTTCTTATGGAATTACTCAAAATAAAGGGGTAAATGTACCCACTGTTTTATCTGGTTCTGTACTAAGCCCAAACGTTCAGTATGCGCTTAAGTATAAAACTATACAACAGCTTTACTACAAAGAATACATTTCATCTTCTTTATTAGGAACAGGAAGTGGATACAATCCAAGTCTCCAATCTACAGCTGCATCAGGAAGTTACGATAACGATCTTAGATATTTTCCTACCGCAAGTGGAGATGAAATAAGATTCTTTGCGATACCTACAAGAACTTTTGGAGAGCAAATTGCTAGAAAAACCTTTACTTGGGAATCTACAAATAATAGCACTTACAAAATTATAGACGACGGAAACGGAAATATTGTCGATGCATTCAATAATTACGAACACGTTGGTAATATTTTGTATGCTCAAGGTATTGTAACTGTAGTCAATACAAACTATATCCCGGCTTTATCGGATAATCACTTTACTTTTTCCGTTTCTGTAATACCACCAAGCCCTAGTATATCGGTGAGTCCTAGTTTATCTATTACTCCTAGTGTTACTCCAAGTATTACGCAAACTCCAAGTGTTACGCTAACTCCAACTGTTTCCATAACACCAACAGTTAGTATTTCTAGTACACCAGGTTTATCGATATCTTTGACACCTAGTATTACGCCTACTTTCAGTATTACGCCAAGCATAACACTTACACCAAGTAAAACGCCTACTGTATCGATTACTCCTAGTGTTACCGTAAGTGTGTCTATATCGCCTAGTCTTCCTTCGCTTTATGACTTCTATTTAGCTGATGAGTATACCTGCGATTTCCCTGGATGTACTCGAATAAACATTGACCCCGTTCCAGTTGCTATTCCTCAAGGCTCTGGATGGTTATCTACTCACTACTATTCTGATATTGGTCACACAGGATTCGTATATAAAATAACTCAAGCTAGTACTTATGCAGTTGCTGTTATATTAGACACAAGCTTCCATAGCACAAACTGTACAACCGTATGTTCAGTATAATAATAAAAAATATTTATAAAAATAGATAGATGCAAATATTAATAACATTAACGGACTATGGTAACTCTGTCGGACCCTTCAATATCCGATACAATACCTCGTTCACCGGCGCCGGCACTTTGACCGCTACCAGTGTTCCGTTAGATGTTTTAATTGCAGGAAAGGAAGTTTACGTAGATGATTTTAGTTACTATGTAGAATTAGAGAACTTAGACCCTTACGGAAGTGGCAATAGAGTCAGATACAATTTTATTGTTCCTAGTTATAGCCTCACTCCTAGCGTTACAATTACTCCAAGCATAACTTTAACTCCAAGCATAACTTTAACTCCTAGTGTGACATTGACTCCTAGTGTTACATTAACTCCTAGTGTTACATTAACTCCTACGGTTTCAATTACTCCAAGCGTTACATTAACTCCGAGTATCACTAGAACTCCATCGTTAACTCCTACAGTTTCAATTACGCCTAGTGTAACTCTAACTCCGAGCGTTACGAGAACTCCTAGTGTAACTCCTACGGTTTCAATTACTCCAAGTATTACTCTAACGCCAAGTATTACATTGACTCCAAGTACTACACCTACAGTTTCAATTACACCTACATTCACTCTTACTCCAAGCGTTACATTGACTCCGAGCACTACGCCTACGGTTTCAATTACACCAAGCATAACGTTAACACCTAGCGTAACGTTGACTCCGAGTGTAACTCCTACAGTGTCCATAACGCCTTCAGTTACTCTTACTCCAAGTATTACTAGAACTCCGAGTTTAACTCCTTCGATAACGTTAACTCCGAGCGTAACGCCAACTGTTACTATCACTGCGACAGTGTCTATAACACCAAGTTTAACTCCTACTATTACAGTGAGTCCTACCGTTAGTATTACGCCTAGTATTACTTTAACGCCAAGTGCAACTGCTACCGTTTCGATTACCCCCAGCATCACTTTAACTCCAAGTACGACTGCTACAGTTTCTATTACACCAACAGTTTCAATAACTCCTACTGTTTCAATTACTCCAAGCATAACAGTAACTCCTACAGTGTCTATTACGCCTACAGTTTCAATAACTCCAAGTGTATCGATAACGCCTTCTATAACAAGAACGCCTAGTTTAACTCCCACTATTACAGTGAGTCCTACCGTTAGTTTAACTCCTAGTATTACACTAACCCCAAGTTTAACTCCTACGGTTTCAATTACACCTAGTTTAACTGCTACCGTTAGTATTACACCGACTATTACAATAACTCCGAGTATAACGCTAACTCCTACAAGAACTCCTAGTTTATCTGTAACTCCATCAATTACGACTACACAACAAGCTTTAGCTTACTTTACTGATCTATCTCAGTACTCTACGGCTTTCTTGGCTTGCGCTAATGGCAATCCTACTGTTAATAGATACATGATGCCTGGAGATACTAGTCCGGTTTTAAATCACTACGTTTATACGGATACCGGTTTAACAACTGTTTACGACGGTGGTACCAACTATCATAAGATGCAAAGAGGCGCTACAGTATGGGCAGTAAAAATTGGAGCTCTAGGTCAGATCTTAGATGTGGTAGATTGTTCTACTATTCCTTCTATTTCTTTGACTCCTAGTGTGACTCCTACTATATCGATTACTCCTACAATCAGTATTACTCCTAGTATTTCTTTGACTCCTAGTGTGACTCCAAGCGTATCTATAACACCATCCGTATCTAGGACTCCATCTATGACTCCTACTATATCGATTACTCCTACAATCAGTATTACTCCTAGTATTTCTTTGACTCCTAGTGTGACTCCTTCAGTTTCCATTACGCCTTCTATATCTAGGACTCCATCTATGACTCCTACTATATCGATTACTCCTACAATCAGTATTACTCCTAGTATCACATTAACGCCTAGTATTACACCAACTCAGATGCCGTTTAGTTTTGTGAGATCTACATCTACTTATGCTACTACGTATCTCGCTTGTTTGGGCACTATTACCGGAACTACTATTTGGCAAGCCCCAGCTTATGGAGCGGTTCCTACTGTAGGAGCTCGATTATATACGGATAACACCCTAACCACTTACTGGAATCCCGCTACTACTAGTGGATATTATTTATTTCAAAGAAGTCTTGATAAATACGCAGTAACTGTAGACGCCTATGGATATATTAATAATGTAGTTTATGACTGTTCGGGAGTTCCTTCTGTATCTTTAACTCCTAGTGTTAGTTTAACTCCGTCTATTACTCCTAGTGTGACTCCTTCTGTATCTTTAACTCCTAGTGTGACTCCTTCTGTATCTCTTACGCCTTCTTTGACACCGTCTGTTACTCCTACATATAATAGTTACTATGTTGAGGCTCATAATTGTGGAGTAGGCTGCGAATATGGAGCTCAGTTCTACACTTACGCTAAGTTCCCTAGTAGCTATTCTGCAGTAGCCGGAAAATTCTACTTGCAAGCTAGCGGATTCCAAGATTATTCGTACAAAATTATAAATTCAGTTGATCCATCATTAGGTGGAACATTGTGTAGTACAACGCCTTACGATACCTGTTACGCAGCTTGTGGTACTACTCCTCCAGTATCTCTTACGCCTTCTTTAACACCTCAACCTACACCTTGTCCTAGTGTTTCTGGTGGACCGGCTTACAACTTCTATTACATGAATAGGTATGTATGTTACACTCCTATTTTTGGTCAGTGTAATTACGTTGAAAATATACTGGTCGCAACAACTACTAACATATCCAGTCTTACTAGATACTATATAGATAACAACACTGCAGATATCTATAAAAAGACGGGCGATGCTTCTTACGATGTGGCTTATATATTAGATACCACGACATTCAATACAAACTGTAATTCATTATGCGGAATATAAAATAATAACTTATGAGTGATAAAATAATAAATGTAAAGTACACAGCCACAGGAGACTTTGGCGGTACAGAATTAAAGACAAGATCGTACTTAGTTCCTAACGATTACGCGGGCACCCTAGAAGAAGCTATCGCTTTGATAAGAGAGCTAGCTTTGGCATATATAAACGAAAGATCCGGTAGTTTGGTTTCTATAGAATAATCCACTTTAAAAATAAATTTAAAAATATAAAATAAAAGTTTTAAATTCTGTTATGGCCAAAATATTTGTTTCGATCGCTTCTTATAGAGATCCCGAATTGCTTCCCACACTTGAAAATTTATTAGAAAATGCAAGACACCCCGAGGATCTTGTTATTTGTATAGGGTGGCAACATTCAAAAGAAGACAAATGGGACACTCTAAAGAAATACAAAAAGGACCCACGATTTAAGATTATTGATATCGACTATAAGGAGTCCAAAGGCGTTTGTTGGGCAAGAAGCGAAATACAAAAGCTTTATACAGACGAAGACTATTACCTTCAATTAGATTCTCATCACAGATTTACAAAGGATTGGGACGTACAGCTAAAAGATCTATTGCACTATCTTATGTGTAAGGTCATGAGAAGCCTTTACTATCAGCTTACATTCCAGGATACTTTCCTGAAAAAGATCCTGAAAATAGGGTTAACGAAGTTTGGGGTTTGAACATAGATAGATTTATGCCCGCAGGCGCAATATTCTTAAGACCTCATCACATAGACAAATTTCAAGAATTAAAAGAACCCTTCTTAACTAGATTCATATCCGCTCACTTTATTTTTACAATTGGAAAATTTGCAAAAGAAGTGCCTTACGATCCTAATTTATACTTTCATGGAGAGGAGAGCTCTTTAGCAGCCAGAGCTTACACTTACGGATACGATTTATTTGCTCCACACAAAGTGATTGTATGGCACGAATACACGAGAGAGGGAAAGAAAAGACATTGGGACGACAGTCAAGATTGGAAACAAAAAGACGACGACTCATACGCAAGATTTAGAAAACTATTTGGTATGGATCCGGGTTGCACGCCTTGTCAAAGAAAAGCATTAGCGCCTTATGGATTCGGACCAGCTAGATCTTTAACAGATTTTGAAAAATATGCAGGTTTAAAATTCGCAACAAGACAAATACACAGAGAGACTTTAAAAAACAGTCTTCCTCCAATAAAATCAGATTACGAATCAGGTCTTGCTTCTAGCCAAAAATATTGCATAGACATTTATAAAGGCTCTTTAACAGAAACGGATTACGATTCTTTTGTTGTTGCATTTTTGGATGAGAACGGAGAAGACGTATACCGACAAGATTGTAATAAGGGAGAAATTCAAAGTATGATGAATCTTGAGGCTAATAATAAGTTCATTCATATATGGAGAAATTTTGAAGCAGTAGAAAGACCGGTTTGTTGGAGAGTTTGGCCTCATTCGGAGTCTAAAGGCTGGATGGAAAGAATAGAACAAAAAATATCATATGAATAATAAGTTACAGACCATACTCGTACATTTGCCAGCTTATAGGGACCCGGAATTGGTACCGACTATTAAGAATGCGATAGAAAATGCAAAGTACCCAAAGAGAATACACTTTGGTATTTGTAGACAATTCTGTGAGACTGACGAATTTGACAATCTTGATGAGTTTAGAAAAGATTCAAGATTTCATATAATGGACGTTCCTTACAAAGAAGCAAAAGGTTTACCATGGGCAAGAGCTCAAATCAACGAAACGCTTTTGACAAACCAAGATTATATTTTACAGTTAGATTCTCATCATAGATTCGAAAAAAATTGGGACGTAACTCTAATAGACATGCACAGTGAATTAGAAGCTGATGGGTACAAACCAATCTTAGGGGCTTATTTGCCTCTATATAATCCGTTTAACGATCCAGAAGGACGCACAATGGAGCCATGGCAGCAGACCTTTGCTTGCTTCTATCCTCATGGAACTATATTCATTAGACCGGGATTGTTACATGGTTGGCAAGACATGACCAAACCACCAATGAGTAGATTCTTATCAGGACATTTTTGTTTCGCAAGAGCTGAATGGGCCAAAGAAATTAGACACGATCCAGATATCTACTTTAGTGGAGAGGAATTAAACTTAACAGTTAGATCTTACACTCATGGATACGATTTATTCCACCCACACAAATTAGTTGTTTGGCATTCTACGATGAGAGAAGAGAGATCAGGCATGTTGAAATGGGACGATGATTCTAAATTGGGCGTAGATTGGTTTCAAAAGCAAGAGTACGCAAGAAAGAAAATCCGAGTGTTATTGGGAAGCGAAGAAGACGCTAACATAGATTTAACTGGTTACGATTTGGGTACTGTTAGAACATTAAGAGATTTTGAAAAGTACGCAGGCTTCCACTTCAAAAGAAAGGCAGTTCAAAAATACACCTTAGACAACAAGTATCCACCGAATCCATTGATAGAAGACGATGAATTATGGGAGCAATCTTTTATGAAGTCATTCTACTATTTAGTCAATATAGAAAAACATGATTTACCAGGAACAGATTATAAACACATACTTGTTGCTTTCGACGACGAGACTGGAAAGTCTATCAATAGTAAATACATAACAGGACTCGATCTAGAAAACTTTATTAACAAAGGAGAGAGAATACATTACGAAGAATTTTTCTTAACCGACGCTGAACCAAAGAGAGTTGTTTATTGGGCTTACAGCGAACAAAGAGGTTGGTGCGAAAGAGTAGAACGCGCAATATAATATGAAAAAAAGAGCGCTAATTACAGGCATAACAGGTCAAGATGGATCTTTTTTAGCAGAGTTGCTTCTGTCTAAAGGATACGAAGTGTTTGGATCTATACGTAGACATTCAATAGACGAAGTGATTAATTCAAGAATTGGTCACATAATAAAAGACGTTAACTTAGAATACGCGGACCTTACGGATTTAGATTCTATGCAAAAAATAGTTGACAAATCAAAACCAGACGAAGTGTACAACCTAGCGTCTCAATCGGATGTTAAGGTTAGTTACGAGAATCCAATATACACAGCGAATACTATTGCAATTGGCACACTAAATTTATTGGAAGCGGTAAGACACTATTCCACAAATAGTAAAGTGTATCAAGCTTGCACCTCTGAAATGTTTGGAAGTTCTATAGACGAGGACGGTTATCAGAGAGAAACCACTCCATTTAAACCTGCGAATCCTTACGCATGTGCTAAAGCATTTTCTTTTAATGTAGGAGTTAACTATAGAGTCGCTTACAACATGTATATTAGCAATGGCATTTTATTCAATCATGAATCTTCCAGACGAGGAGAAAATTTTGTTACTACTAAAGTGGTTAAAGCTGCAGTTAAAATACACAAAGGACTTCAAGCGGATTTAAAATTGGGTACCCTAGATTCATATAGAGATTGGGGTCACGCTAAAGATTATGTTAAGTCAATGCATTTAATTTTACAACAAGACAAAGCAGACGACTATGTATGTGCTACTGGCAAGGTTCATAGTATAAAGGACCTTTGCGAATATGTTTTCAGAAGATTGGGAATGGACTATAGAGATTATGTTAAATTAGACCCAAACTTTGTGAGACCTCAAGAAACTAAACATTTTAAAGGCGATCACAGCAAATTAACAAGAGATACTGGTTGGATACCAGAATTTAGTTTTGAAGATACGATGGACGAAATGATTGATTTTTACTTAAACAAAATATAATGATAAATTTATTAAGGCTTTACGATCCTATTTTACAGAAAGTTAGAATAGGCAATTTTTGGGATGGAGGTTACGTAGTAGCACTACAATCCTTAGGCAGAAGTTCGGCTCTATTTAGTTACGGAGTTGGTAACGATATCTCTTTTGAAAAAGCCTACGTAGATGCAACAGGCAGAATGGCATACTGTTTCGATCACACTATAGATGATATCGCAATAGAAGATAATTACAAACCTAATTTAATTTATACAAAAGAAGGTTTGTCAGGAGTTAAGGCCGAAAACATGAATAACTTCTTAGAACATTACAAAGAAAGAAATGCTAGCGATAGAGTGTTATTCAAATGCGATGCCGAAGGAGCAGAGTACGAATTCATTTTAAATACCGATATTGCAGAAATGGCCAAGATTACTACAGGATTAATCTTCGAATTTCATTATTTGTCTAATCCAGTTAGAAGAGAGGAATTTTTCCAATCTATGGCAAAATTAAACGAACACTACTTGCTTTGTCATGTACACGGTAATAATTACGCAAATAATTTTGTGTACGAAGAAGCGCTTCCAAACAATTACATAAAACCGTATTCTATACCTGACGTTATTGAATTTACTTTTATTAATAAGGATTTAGTACCTTATACAATGGTGGACAATAAAGTATATCCGTGCAGTTACTTGGATAGAAGAAACAATTTATCAAAAGACGATTTAGACTTAAGCTTTTTAAATTTATTATAAGATGATTTATATATCACTAACAACGGTTCCTAATAGAATGGAATTTGAAAGATCCGCAAAACTAAACCTACTTTCTTTATTAAATCAAAATACAGACAAAGATTATAAGGTTCTTTATAATGTGCCTTTATTGTACAAAGAAAAGAACGAAGAAATTATAATTCCTGAGTGGGTATTAGAATTACAAAAAGAAAACGATAAATTGGTTTTAAATAGAGGAGAAGATTATGGTCCTGTTACAAAAATAGTTGGAGGTGTTTTATACACAAACGAACCAGACGATGTATTGATTGTGTGCGATGACGACCACGAGTATCACGAAGACATGTTAGAATACCACGTAAAGAAATTAGACGAGTATCCTAATTGCGCTATAGCTTTTAGAGGAGATAGACTCCATGAAAAAAGAGAGTGGGAAGAGGATGGAATTAAGAAGCACATATTCTTACACATAGGAGACAACTTTCCAGTTAAACAAGACATGAATTTGGCCATTACAGGTCATTGGCATTCCGTATCGTATAAAAGATCTTTCTTTGACGATAGCTTTTTAGATAAGGATTTTTTAATGAACTTCCACTGGTCAGACGATATTATTATGGCTTATTACGTTGCTAAAAAAGGATATGAAATTAAGTGCGTAGCGTGGGACAAAGAAACAGATTTTAGATTAGTTAATCATTTTGGTAGACCATGTAATAGTTTTCCTTTAAAGAATACTTTACCATTCGAAAGTAGCGGATGCCACGTTTTAAGAAATAGAACGGGAGAACATGTTAACGATCAAGCCACTTATCCAGTAGAATGGGTTAGTTTCATATTGGATTACTACGCAAAAATACACGAAAAAAATGACTAATATAGGATTTTACGGATCTCATAATTCGGCTTTCGCAATAGAAAAAGACGGAGAAATTCTCTGTGTATTGGAATTGGAAAGATTTGTAAATTACAAAAATGGAGGAATAGCGCAATACAAAACTGTAAAGGATATCCACTTAACAATGGAAAATGTTGTTTCGTGGATTTTAAAAACTTACAACATAGAAGAGTTCGATAACTGTATGGTTAATTCTGTGACAGTTAATATGCACGGTAAAGCGTACAATTTACACCACATGATACCTCACAAAAATACAGTTCTAATAAATCACCACGAAGGTCATGCTGCAGGAGCTTTTTACCAATCAGATTTTCAAGATGCATTGATATTTTCTTTTGATGGTGGAGGAAATGATGGTAAATTTAATATATACAAAGCGAATAGAAAAGAGGGCGTAACTTTATTGGAATCAGTTTCTAATCCTAAACACAATAACGATCATGTTAAATACGATTTAGGTTTTCCTTATGCAACCTTTGGAGATTTTTTCGCAGACATAAATCAAGAGCCTATCGTAGATGGTAACCTAGTTTACCCTGGAAAAATAATGGGATTGTGTTCTTATGGTAACGTGCACGAAGATTGGATTCCTTATTTTATGGACTACTTCAAAGAGAATGCCCAAAGCGGAGAATACGAAGCAGAAATTCAAAGATTGATCGGCGATAGAATCGGAGTTACATTTAATAAACACGATAGATTATCCGGTCAAACTGCTTACGATATTGCGGCTACAGCGCAAAGAGCTTTCGAAGAATGCTTCTTTGAAGTAGCGAATCCTTACTTAGAACAATATAAAGACCTACCAATTTGTGTAGCTGGTGGATGTGGATTGAATATCTTATTGAATACTAGAATAAAGCAAGAATTAAATAGAGAAATATTTGTAGGTCCGAATCCTAACGATTGCGGATTAGCTTTAGGTTTATTGTTAGCACATACAAAACCAGAGCAAGCAGTAGATATTACCTATAAAGGAATTCCAATATTAGATTACGGAGCAATTACAGAATACTTCAATACAGGCTGTGGTAAACTAGTTAAGAAAATAGTAAGAGAGAATATAGAAGACTATCCTTCTGATTCTATTACTAACATTGATGAAGTTATCGACGATCTAATAAACGGATCTATCATAGGCGTAGTTAGAGGAAATTCAGAACATGGACCAAGAGCGTTAGGAAATAGAAGCATCATTTGCGATCCCACCATTCCAGAAATGAAAGACACTCTAAACGCTAAAGTAAAACATAGAGAGTGGTACAGACCATTTTCTCCCGTGGTTAGATTAGAAGACGTCTCTACTTACTTTGAATGGGAAGGAGAATCAAGACACATGAGTTTCTGTCCTAAAGTAAAAGAAGAATGGAAACAGAAACTAGTCTCTATTACTCACGTAGACGGTACCGCAAGAGTGCAAACAGTTACAAGAGAACAAAATGCTTGGCTATACGATGTTCTTACTAAGATGCACGAAAAAACAGGCGTAGGTGTTTTATTGAACACTTCTTTTAATGTAAATAGAAAACCGATACTTTCTACTTTAAAGGACGCTTTTAAAATATTTAACGAATCTCAAATGGATAGATTAGTAATAGAAGATTACTACTTTATAAAATAAAAACAAAATAATGCCCCATTCTACCAATATATTTAAACAAGAAATAGTAGACTTTGTAAAAAACAAGTTCAATAAGACAAGCACAGTTTTAGACATCGGTGCCGGATCAGGTACTTATGCAGATTTTTTTAGAGATCATTTTTACGGAATGGACGGAGTCGAAATATTCGAACCTTACGTAGATCAGTTTGCGCTAAGAGAAAAATACAAAAACTTATTTATACAAGACGCAACTACTTTTGATTTTAATTACTACGATTTAATTATAGTAGGAGACATACTAGAACACATAGAAGAATCAGAAGGCATTAAATTTATAGAACGCATATACGAAAAGTGTAACGATCTAATAATAGGAATTCCATTCAATTCAGAACAGGGCGTTTATTACGATAACAAATACGAAATACATCTACAGCCTAATTTAACTAACGAAAGTTTTTTAGAGAAGTACAAAGGATTTAGACCTCTATGTATTAGATACAATTATGGAATCTACATTAAAGACAATCAATCGAATAAAAAATTAGATATCGTTTTAGATTCTACACAATTAGATTTTGAAAATGTAAAACAACAATTAGAAAACCAATATCAAGATTGTAAAGTAATAAGCTATCTAAAAGAAGAACCACAGAAATTAAGTAAGTCTAAATTAACTGTAGTAACGGGACTGTGGGATATCGGTAGACCTGGTAGATCTTTCGAACACTATATAGAGTGTTTTCAAAAATTATTGGAAACAGATTGTAACATGTACATTCATATCTCAGCGAAACACGAACATTTGGTTTGGGAAAAAAGAGATAGATCTAACACCGTTGTTAAAATATGGGAGTTAGAAGACATGAAACAAATGTACGGTTCTTTTTGGGATAAAACTCAACAGATACGTAACGATCCAGCTTGGTATAATATGACAGGAGAAAATGGTTGGTTGAAAAATTCTCCTCAAGCCGTTTTAGAGTGGTACAATCCAATAGTAATGTCTAAGTTCTCAATGTTACACAACGTTACAGTATGGGACCCATTCGAATCAGAATATTTCATGTGGTTGGATGCAGGTATTACTAATACTGTTTACGAAAAATATTTTACGGAACACAAGATACTAGATAAGATTATTCCTCACTTCGATCCATTCTTATTCTTAAGTTACCCTTACGAAGCTAACGACGAAATACACGGGTTTGATTTTAATGCAATTAATCGTTACGCTGGAGAAACTGTTAAATACGTTTGTAGAGGAGGTCTTTTTGGTGGCACAAGAGAAAGCATTGTATCTGGAAACTCTATGTATTGGCATTTGTTGAATAACACTTTACGTGATGGATACATGGGCACAGAAGAGAGCATCTTTAGTATTATGGCTTATCAAGATCCTCATACATTCAAAAGATACTCTTTGGATTCTAATGGATTGATTGTTAAATTTGCGCAGAACTTATTAGATGATAATATACAATTAGAACCAGTTCCAGAGGATAAAGTCGCGCCTATTGTAAAGAAAGTTAATACTTCTAATTTAAAGATGTCAATCTATATGTTGACGTTTAATTTCCCTAAACAAGTAGAACACACAATACAAACTTGGTTAAAACACGATAAGTTTTTAACTCAGACTAGAAATATATTAATAGATAACTCTACTAACGAAGAGGCAAGAATAGCTAATAAAGCGTTGTGCGATAAGTATAATTTCGAACACATTATCACTAACGAAAATACTGGTATAAATGGTGGTAGAATGAGAGCTGCTCAACA
>Ga0114974_10002642_pt1 | contig 13761 bp, 12 predicted proteins | sample S_130206_EF_Meta_FD_87318 | JGI IMG/M metagenome (GOLD analysis project Ga0114974, IMG submission 87318) | Freshwater microbial communities from Lake Simoncouche, Canada to study carbon cycling - S_130206_EF_MetaG | ecosystem: Environmental > Aquatic > Freshwater > Lake | place: Lake...
AGAATCACTTTCTAAAAATAGTTCAGATGCAATACACCCCAAAGACTAAGGACTTTTTTCAAAACGTATTTGATATCGTACGTTTGATACCTAAGGGTCGTGTTACCAGCTATGGTGCGATTGCAAAATATATTGGAACAGGTGGAAGTTCGCGCATGGTAGGTTGGGCTATGAATGCCTCGCATGGGGTAAAGCCCAAAGTACCGGCACATAGAGTGGTAAATAGAAACGGCATGCTCACGGGCAAAGCACATTTTGAAACGCCCACTAAAATGCAAGCACTATTGGAGAAAGAAAAAATAAAAGTCCAAAACGAAACCGTAGTGGACTTTGACAAATTATTTTGGGATCCGGCTATTGAACTCGTTTTATAATTCCTTTAGTTATAATAAGGATGAATCATCCAATATACCAATGGTCCTGTTGCAGCAACATAAAACCAAATAGGCCACATACGTTTTGCTAATTTTTTATGATCAGCATACTCCCCTGTCAATCCACGATACGCTGTAAACAAAATAAAAGGTAAACTAGTGGCTGCTAAAATGATATGGGTAGTTAATAAAATCAAATAAAAGGCTCTTGTATTTCCCAACAACGCAGCTTCGGCCGCATCTACATTGCCATCAAAATTAGTGTCGCCAAAGCGTGCTTCCCCGGCAAATAAATGATGCGCAATATAGGTAACCAAAAATAACACCGACAGCATCATAGCTATCAACATTAAGCTTTTGTGTAATTGAAATTTTTTATTTTTAACCGCAAATAAAGCTGCGATTAATAAAATACAAACCGCTGTGTTAATTACCGCATTGGCTAATGCAAAAATGTGCTTGTCAAAAGGCAATTCCACATTTAGAGTAAACTTGCTTAAAAAAGTAACCGCTACAAATACGACCACAGAAAAAACACCAATTAATAATTTTGCTTTTTTGTCGTTCTTTTGAATAGAAGGTGCTAACATAGAATCTATTTTTATGAAATTAATTTTTTTGTCTGGTACTGGTAAAATAATAAACAAACCCTCCTACCAATACTGCTATAATAAGCCATAACCAACTAAGGTCAATGATTTGTTGGAACACTGCACTTTTCTTTTTCTTGTCTTTCTCCAACATAATGTAACCCACATCCTTAGCTAATTTTAATAAGGAGGCAGAATCCAAGCCATTATAATAACCACGCACTTGCATGTTCTTGTCAATTAATACAAAACGACTAGTATGTACAAAGTCTGGGCTCACAGGCTCATCGCTAAATTTATCTAGTCTTAATTCTTGGAAAATAAAATTGTAAATAGAGTCTCTATCGCCCGTTAACAACCACCAATTGTCGGAGATAACCCCCATGCGGTTGGCATACTCTCTAATCACTGGCACACTGTCTCTTACAGGGTCCACGGTCATAGACATAAATTGTACAATACTGGTGTCCACTTGTTTTTTACGCGTATCCCCTCCTTTCAAAAAAGACTGTTGCAATTTTGCCATATTGGTGGTAAGCTTTGGACAAATACTACCACAACTGGTAAAGAATAAATCCAAAATAATTATTTTACCTCTTTGATCATACAGATTTACCGTATCCCCCATATGATTTACTAAACGAATGTCTTTGGTCGTATGCCAAACTGTATCGGTTTGTACTTTTCCTTTTACCACAGACTGCATTACGGTGTCGGGCTCAAAAGGATGACCCGGCATGTCCACAGCCGTTTCACTTGCCGACTTTAACCACAAGTAACAAAGTACTGGAATTAAAAGTGCAATGATTAAACCGTAAGCCGATTTTTTTGACATGGTAAATATTTAATACCCAAAGTTAAGAAACAAAAATGAGCCCCCGATAAGAGACTCATTTTGAATGATTTGATTTTTGACTACTTGTGTTCGCCTTCTTTAGCGCCACCCTTTTCATCAGTCGCATGCGCGCCTGCTTCCTTCTTCTCTACTTTGATGGTAGATTGTTCTTTAAAATTACGATCATAATTGTTGCGTAAATTTCTGAAAGAATTACCATCTGATAAAAAAGCAATGATAAACCAAATAAATAATGCCAAAGGCACTACAATGGTCATAATTAAGTTTTTTAATTCATGTTTTAAGTGCATGAAATAAGCAACAATATAAAATGCCTTCGCCATCATTAAAATAATAATAACGCCCTTAATGCCTAAGCGGAAACCTGGTGAGGTAATACCTATCATCCAAAAGCCTAATATTAATTCAACAATTGTAAGAACAGAAAGAATGATGGTTACTTTCTTAATTTCTGCAATTACATCATGGTGTTTAGCGTGTGTATCTTGTGACATAGAATATCTTTTTTCAATATTTTAAACTCCAATAAGAGTTACAATTTGTTTATAATAAATAAAAGCAAGTGAATACAAATACCCATACTAGGTCTACAAAGTGCCAGTACAATCCTGCTTTTTCAATCATTAAATAATGACCTCTTTGTTCAAACTTATCCATTAAAGTCATAATTAACATGATAATATTAATCACCACTCCACTAAATACGTGGAACCCGTGGAAACCAGTAATGGTAAAGAAGAAATTGGTAAAATTAGTGGTTGAAGCAGAACCGTCTGCATTGATAAATGGATTTAAACCCCACCAAGCACCTTCATGATGTAAGTGATTCCATTCCCAAGCTTGACAGCTTAAGAAAGCGATACCACCTATAATAGTCCAAATCATATTTCTAACTACTCCTTTTTTATCCATCATTTTTCCTGCATGCACGGCTAACACCATGGTTACAGAACTTACAATCAAAATGAAAGTCATGATAGACACAAACACCAATGGCGCATTCACACCTTCTGGTGCAAAAGGAAAACTTTTGAATACTTTATTAGGGTCAGGCCATCCGTTTGTAGAAAAACGTACGGTACCATAAGAAATTAAGAAGGCGCCAAAAGTAAAGGCGTCACTCATTAAAAAGTACCACATCATTACTTTTCCGTATTCAACATCAAAGGGGCTTTTCCCTCCGTTCCACCATTTTGCTTCCTTTGTGGAAGCCGTTGTTACATTTGACATGTGCTGTTTCTATTTCAGTGCAAAAATATTGGCTATCAAGGATATTTGCATAAAAATACCCTACTTTTTTTGGGTTTAGCCCACCCAATGAAGGAATACAAAAAGGTACACCCACAATATGTCTACAAAGTGCCAGTAATTAGATACTAATTTAACTGGCAGGTCGTTAATTTGATCGTTTTTGGCCGAAAATGCCTTTAAACTAACCACAATAAGGGCAATTACCCCTGCTAATACGTGTAAAAGGTGCAATCCAGTAATAACAAACAAAAAGGAGGCTGCCGAATTGCTTCTTGCGCCAGTTAACGCAATACTATTGGCTTCTAATTGCATAAAACCCTGTATCTGTAGGATAATAAAAAGTACCCCTAAAATGGCTGTTACCGCCAAAAAGCCGCGATACTGTTGCTGGTTTTGTTCTTTCACCTTTTTGACAGCCATTTGAATGGTAAAACTGCTTAACAAAATCACCACCGTAGACACCATAAAAATATTAGGTAGATCAAAATCCAACCAATTGGCTTGGCTCTTCTTAACAATATAAGCACTTGTTAAGCCAGCAAACATCATCACGATACTTCCGAGTCCGCCCCATAAGTAAAACTGATAAGGATGACTTTTTTTCTTTTCAATGTTCATATCTGTTGACATAAAAAATATTTAAAAATGTTTCAATTTATAATTTGTCGGCCAATAGTGATAAATAAACAATGGGTAAATAAATATAACTGCTAAACATAACACGTCTTGCTGCAGGTACACCCATATCCTGATAGAGTCTCACACATTGAACGACCATAAAAATATTAGCAACCAATACTACCCACATACTAAAAGCACCTGTCATGCCTAAATAGTGAGGAAGAAATCCAATAGGTATCATCAGGACCGAATACATGATACTTTGTAAAGCGGTGAAACGAGTAGGCCCATCTTTAGCGGGTAATAATTTAAAACCTACTCTAGAATAATCGGCATGTGATACCCAAGCAATGGCCCAAAAATGTGGGAACTGCCATAAAAATTGTATCAATAATAAAATCCATCCTCCCGCACTAAATTCATTGGTAGCCGCCACCCAACCAATTAAACAAGGAATGGCTCCCGGAAAAGCACCCACTAAAACAGCAATGGAATTTATTTTTTTTAGCGGCGTGTATATAAATGCATACAAAAATAAACTAAACGCAGAAAGTAATGCAGATGCGATATTAAAATAAAGCATTAAGCCCACTCCTAACACGCCCGTGATAATTGCAAATGTGTATGCTTGATTTTGAGTAAGTCTTCCGGCAGCAACAGGGCGATTGCTAGTACGTTTCATTTGCGCATCGGTATCTTTTTCTACTGCCTGGTTAATGGCATTCGCGCTACCCGTAATACATAAGCCCGCAAAAGTAAGTAGTAAAATATTTAACCAATCAAACCCCATTTTAGGTGCCAACTGAAAACAAATTACACAAGTAAACACTACAGTAAAACTGAGTGTAAACTTCATGAGTTGTCCGTAATCTTTAATTGTTGCTTTCACATTTTATTTTAGTGACTTGACTCATTTTCGCCCACAGGTGTTGTTTGTGGGATAAAGTCAACGCCATCCTTACCGTAATCATAAGGCCAGCGATGTACTTCCGGAATTTCACCAGGCCAGTTACCGTGACCAGGATTAATGGGAGTTGTCCACTCTAAAGTATTGGATTGCCATGGATTTGGATCCATTACTTTACGTCCTTTGAATATAGAATAGAAGAAGTTAATTAAGAATAAAATTTGTGCAGCAAACACAATCATGGCCACCGTGCTGATGAATCGGTTTAATTCAGCAAATTGCTTAAAGCTTTCCCAAATACTAAAATCAAAATATCTACGAGGCATACCTGCAAGTCCTTCATAGTGCATAGGCCAGAAAATTAAATACGCACCAGCCATGGTTACCCAAAAGTGTATATATCCTAAAGAGTTATTTAAATAACGACCATACATTTTAGGGAACCAATGATACACACCCGCAAACATTCCAAACATTGAAGCGACACCCATTACAATATGGAAATGCGCAACTACAAAATAGGTGTCGTGTAAGTGAATATCCAAAGCAGCATTACCTAACCAAATACCAGTTAAACCTCCAGAGATAAATAAGCTTACAAAACCAATCGCAAACAACATACCTGGTGTGAAACGAATATTACCTCTCCATAAAGTAGTTAACCAGTTAAATACTTTAATGGCAGATGGAACCGCAATTAATAAAGTTAATAATACAAACACCGATCCTAAGAATGGATTTAATCCGGTTACAAACATATGGTGCGCCCAAACTAAGAAGGCCAATACTGCAATGGAGAATAAAGAACCTAACATGGCCATATAACCAAAAATAGGCTTGCGAGAATTCACCGACATAATTTCAGACACCATACCCATGGCAGGTAATAAGATAATGTATACCTCAGGGTGACCTAAGAACCAGAATAAGTGTTGGAATAATATGGCACTACCGCCTTCGTTAGACAAAGCACCTACTCCATTCACGAAAATATCAGATAGATAAAAACTTGTTCCAAAGTTTCTATCAAAAATTAATAAGATTAAACCAGAAAGTAACACTGGGAAAGACAATACACCTAAAACCGCAGTAAAGAATAAGGCCCAAATGGTTAAAGGTAAGCGCGTCATGCTCATTCCTTTGGTACGCATGTTTAAAATGGTAGCAATATAGTTAAGACCTCCTAATAAAGAAGACACTACGAATAAAGCCATCGAAATAATCCATAAGTCCATACCGGACTTAGAACCTGGTGAAGCATCACCTAATGCAGACAAAGGAGGATACGCAGTCCAACCACCACTAAATGGCCCAGTCTCTACAAACATGCTAGATAACATTACAATACTTGCTGTAAAGAAGAACCAATAAGATAACATGTTCATGAAAGGCGAAGCCATATCACGTGCACCAATTTGTAATGGAATTAAGAAGTTGGCAAAAGTCCCAGACAATCCCGCTGTCAATACAAAGAATACCAACACCGTTCCGTGTGTAGTCACCAAAGCATAATAAGCTTCTGGTGTAATTTGACCACCTTTCGCCCATTTACCTAAGATAGATTCTAACCAAGGAAAACTTGCATCCGGATAACCTAATTGTAAACGGAAAAGCACACTCATTAAACCACCTAGTACTGCCCAAACCATACCTGTGATCAAGAATTGCTTCGCGATCATTTTATGGTCTTGACTAAATACATATTTAGTTAAGAATGTATCATGATGTTCGTGATGACCATGATCATCATGTCCATGAGATTCGTGTGTGTGTAATGCTGCTTCGTGACTCATACCTTTTATTTAAAAGTTTTTTCTTTTATTATACTGTTGTTATACGATCAATTACATTTTAGCTGTCGCTTTTTTAGCGGTGCTATCTTTTTTAGCGCCAGGCGCTTTTGCCGCTTCCGTAGCAGCCGCATTTACTTTGCCTCCTGCATCAGCTGCTTTCGCAGCTTCTGGATCCTTTTCCGGAAAAGCAACTAAGTACTGTGCTTTTTGCTTTGCCATCCATAAATCATATTCGTCTTGTTCTACTACTTCAACAATCCCTTTCATTGAATAGTGACCATTACCACACATTTGATCACAAGAAATTTCATACGCGAAATTAGGGTTGCCCGTTTTCTCACGCATTTCTTTAGTTGTATATAATGGTGTAAACCACATGGTGGTAGGAATACCAGGAACAGCATCCATCTTTAAACGGAAATGAGATAAACCAACGTCATGAATAACGTCTCTTGAACCAATAATTAATTTCACAGGCTGGCCTTTTACTACATACATGGTTTGCTCTGTTAAAATATCGTCCTGTGCGTATTTATCATCCCAGATAATACCTACCGAGTTGGTCGCTGGGTCAATGTTCTTATAATATTTTTTACCAAATACTGCATCCTTTCCTGCATAGCGGAAAATCCATCCAAATTGTTTTCCAGTTACTTCTACCACCATTGCATTTTTAGGTGCATCGCCTGTAAAAAAGAACCAGTTACGTAAGCCAAAAACAACCAACACGGTTAATGTAATGGCAGGAATCGCTGTCCAAATTAATTCCAATTTTGTGCTGTGTGCAAAGAAGAAGACTTTTCTGTTTTCATCTTCTTGGTATTTATACGCGAACCAAAATAATAAAAATTGAGTAGCAATAAATACAACACCTGTAATGGCTAAAGTAATCCAAAGCATTTGGTCCAACTTCTCGCCTTGAACACTCGCAGCTGGCTGTGCTAATAAAGTTTTATCAAAAAGGTATTCATTACAAACGTACACGCCAATAAAGCCCAACACCAAAAACGCAAACATTAAGAATCCGTTTATTTTGTTGTTTTGTTTACGACTGTTTTCTTCTCCTTTTAGGATAGATACATATTCACTCGCCTTGGCAATTTGGAAAATTACCACAAAAATTAGCGCGATGATTGCAATAGATAAATATAAACTCATAATTCGTTAATTCGTTATTACTAAATCAATAATTGTACTGGTTCGTTTTATTAAACTTGGTGAATAATACTTTCTTTTAAGAACGGATGGTTTTTTGCAATCAATGGTTTGCTCGCTAAAGAACGTGCTACCATTAAAATTAACAACCCTACAAAAAATCCTAAAATTCCAAAGTCTAACCAACCTAAAGTAACGTGCTCTTTCATTAAGCTACCCATTACCATTTGGTAAAAATCTATCCAGTGTCCAAATAATATAAGCACTGCCATGAAAGCCACCAAAGTGAAGTTTCTCTTAGCAGAACGTTTCATTAATATAATTAAAGGTGCTAAAAAGTTAATGACTAAGTTCAAGAAGAAGATAGGCTTGTAAGGACCTTGTACACGGTGTTTAAAGTAAACCGTTTCTTCAGGAATATTAGCATACCATATTAACATGTATTGAGAGAACCATAAATAAGTCCAGAAAATAGAAAACGCAAACATGAATTTTGCAATATCATGTATATGTTCTTGATTGGTTAATTCTAAATAGCCTTTGTTTTTTACATAAATAACCCAAAGTGCAATCAGTGCCATACCTGCCACAAATGAACTTGCAAATGTGTACCAGCTATACATGGTAGAATACCAATGCGCGTCAATGCTCATTAACCATAACCAAGGAATGGTAGAAGCTACAGTTAAACCAAACCACACTAAGAAAAATCCTGAGCGGGTCATGCTACGAATATTAAATTTAGTAGCAGTTGCTAGGTCCATTGGATTTTCGTCTGCTTCGCGAGAAATTTGACGCATTCTATATCCAAAGTAAGACCATAAGCCAATTGCTAATGTGGTCCAGATAATAAAGAAAGTAGGATTTAAGAAACCAGTCTTCCCTCTTAAAATAGGATCTTTCGCAACAGCTTCTGCATCCAACCAATGGTAAATATGATGTTTATGTCCTAATACTACATACAATAATACAGCAAAAGTAATGGCACCAAAAACAGGTACTAAAGTAGAGATGGCTTCTGCAATACGACGGAAAGATTGTATCCAAGCAGCTTGTGCCATGGTACTAAAACATAAAAAGAACATAGCTGCATTGGTCACTAAAGTCCAGAAGATAGTGTTGTACATTAAAGTACCCCAAAAGTGCACTTGCTCGTGTTCTTCTTTGCTAAATCCTTTGGTAACCATACCATACAATAAGGCCGCACCGCCAATGCCCATTAAAGCATAAGCCCATGTTTTTAGTTTACCAGGAATTTCAAATTGCTCTTTTATTGATGCCATCGTTTCTCTTTTAAAAATTTTTATTTAGAAGCTATTGCAGCTGCTTGTTTGTCTTTAATGTATTTAATAATCATCCAACGTTGGTGTCTGCTTAATTGAGAAGCATAAGAACCCATTAAGTTTTTACCATACGCCACCGAATAAAACATTTGTCCTGCAGGCATGCTTTCATATTTTACATCACCCACTAAGGTAGCAGGCTTTGCAGGATAAGGACCATTACCGTCTTTATACAAAGGACCGTTGCCATTTAATTTAGTGCCATGACAAATACCACAGTTAATTAAATATAAACGCTCTGCTTCGGCAGTTTCTTTAACTGACATGGAATCTATAGGATTCGGAACCGCTTTGGAAGCAACATAATTCGTCGTATCGCCTGCTTTATCCATAGGAATAGTAAAAGGCATATCGTGCCCACGTGCAATGGTTCCTTCCACTGGCTTAGCAGTGTAGTTAATTCCTTTTGCAGCAAGGTTACTATGATCGGCATAGGTTTCGTATGCACGGCTATACGCCATATCTGGCATATACACAGAACCTGGAGTGCGCTTCACATCGCTACAACTAGTTAATGTAACGACTACGGCTAAAAATGTTATTGCTAAAAATTTATTCATCTTATTATGCTTAATTCATTTACGTTTTTCGTTGCCGTTTTATTAGTGCGCTACTTGTTTATACAATTTTTCGTTGTCATTATCATAAGTGCCAAACCACCATCCATCTTCTGCTACTTGAATATCTGTTTCCACAGCACCATTTGCAGCCAATAAAGCTTTTAAATCTTCGGCATTTGTTTTTTCAGTACACTCAATCACCATTACAAATAAATCGTCTGTTGCTCTTTTATGGAAATGATGTTTTTTAACACCAGGTGCCATTTGACATAACCACAAAAATGTCATTACCATTCCTACGGCCGCAAATAATACGGTTAACTCAAATATAATAGGAATCCAAGCTGGCAACGCAAAGTGTGGTTTACCACCAATGTTCAAAGGCCAGTCCTTAGTGAAGATCCAACTAATACAACTAATTGCAGTAGTGGTACCTGTGATACCATAAATAAAGCCGGCTGTATGCAAACTTGTTTCACGCATACCCAAAGCGTGGTCTAAACCATGCACCGGGAACGGTGTATACACGTCTTGTATTTTGTAACCAGCAGTACGCACTTGCTTTACTGCAGGGAACAATACTTTTTCATCATCAAAACAACCCACTACAAATTTCTTTTGTGCCATAGTATATTTCTTAAACTAATAATTAATGAGCGTGCGCATGATCGTGAACAAATTTATCAAGCGGCTGAGTTTCAATTGCGTCAAATCCTGGTTTATAAGATTCCCCACTTCTCTTTAATACATACTTAATTTCTGCTACCGCAATGACTGGGAAGTATTTAGCGAATAAGAAGAAGCAAGTGAAGAATAAACCAAATGTTCCAGCGTAAAAACCAATCTCCCAAATACTAGGGCTGTAGTAAACAGACCAGCTAGAAGGAAGGTAATCACGATATAAAGACGTAACAATAATTACGAAACGCTCAAACCACATACCAATATTAACGATGATGCTCATAAAGAAAGTAACAAACACGTTTCTTCTCATTTTCTTAGACCAGAAAATTTGAGGAGACAATACGTTACAAGCCATCATACCCCAGTAGCTCCAACCATAAGGGCTAAATAAATAAGCACGAGAATACCAGAAAGTATATCCCTCATATTTATTTTGAGAATACCAACCCATAAACAATTCTGTTAAGTATGCGATACCTACGATACTACCTGTAAGCACAATTACTTTATTCATTAAGTCAATGTGACCAATTGTGATATAGTCTGTTAAACCAAATACTTTTCTTACAATTAATAATAAGGTTTGTACCATCGCAAATCCGGAGAAGATGGCACCGGCAACGAAGTAAGGAGGGAAGATAGTCGTATGCCAACCAGGAATTACAGAAGTAGCAAAGTCAAAAGATACAATGGTGTGTACCGATAATACCAACGGAGTTGATAAACCTGCTAATACTAAAGATAAACTCTCATGTCTTTGCCAATGCTTTGTAGAACCTGTCCATCCAAAAGAAGCAATACCATATAATTTCTTTCTCAATTTTGTAAACGCTCTATCACGAACGGTTGCAAAGTCAGGTAATAAACCAGAGTACCAGAATAATAAAGAAACCGTAAAGTAAGTAGAGATCGCAAATACGTCCCATAATAATGGAGAGTTAAAGTTCACCCATAATGGACCACGAGAGTTAGGATAAGGCATTACAAAGAAAGCCATCCAAACACGACCCATGTGGAAGATAGGAAACTGACCCGCGCACATAACGGCAAAAATAGTCATGGCCTCTGCTGCACGGTTCACACCTGTTCTCCATCCTTGACGAAACAATAATAATACCGCAGAAATTAAGGTACCTGCGTGACCAATACCTACCCACCATACGAAGTTGGTAATATCCCAACCCCATCCAATAGTTTTATTTAAGTTCCACTCACCAATACCATAAGTAACCTCGCGATAAACACTGTAAGCACCAAACATAAGTAAGGTAACAGCAATGAAAAAACCAATATACCATAAACGAGATGGCTTGGCTTCAATAGGTCGCACAATGTCTTCAGTTACTTGAGCATAGGTTTTGTTACCGTATACTAAGGGTTCGCGCAGTTGTGATTCGTACTTTAAATGCATCTTATTCGATTTCTAATTATTTTAATTATGCTTCTTTCTTTTCAGTTTTTGCTTCTGCTTTTTCAGCGTGCTCAGCCTCATCCGCGTTTCTCACTTTTGCTAAGTAAGTAACATTCGGTAAAACGTGTAATTGCTCTAACACATAGAAAGAACGATTTGGATTATCTACACGAACTTTAGTGATCGCGCTGTGTTTGTCATTTGCATTACCAAACATAATTGCATTGGTAGGACAAGATTGTTGACAAGCCACTTTAATATCGCTGTCTATCATTGGACGAGCATCTTTTTTCGCATCTAATTTAGCAGCTTGTAAACGTTGAACGCAGAAAGAACATTTTTCAATCACACCACGAGAACGCACCGTAACATCTGGGTTTAATACCATTCTTGTTAAGTCGTCATTCATATTCATTACTACATCATTCACAATGCCTTCTTGGTTATCAGGGAAACTATCTGCACCTGTGTAATCGGCCCAGTTAAAGCGACGCACTTTGAAAGGACAGTTGTTCGCGCAATAACGTGTACCAATACATCTGTTATAAGTCATTTGGTTTAAACCTTCAGAGCTATGATTTGTTGCAGCTACTGGACAAACGTTTTCACAAGGAGCGTTGTCACAATGCTGACACATTAATGGTTGGAATACCACTTTTGGATTTTCCATATCACCACTAAAATATTTATCAATACGTAACCAATGCATTTCATGGCCACGTAATACTTCTGGTTTACCAACAATGGAAACGTTGTTCTCTGCATTACATGCAACTACGCAAGCACCACAACCATTACAAGCGTTTAAGTCTACACTCATACCCCACTTAATTCCTGGTCTGTCATATACAGGATAGATAGTAGCGTCTTTTGCAAAGTTTTCTAAAACTTGCTCGTCGCTCATTTTATCTCCACCCATCATTTGACCGCGATATTCACTAGCGCGTTCTTTAATAATTTCTTTAGGATCGTGCTTGTACTCCGCTAAAGTTAATTCCTTCATTACCTCGGTACGATTACCTTGAGCCGTATCATAACGGAAATGCGTTTGTGTTAAAGCCACTGGATACGTTGCACCTGTTGGGGTTAAAGTAACATCAGCACAATTAAATTGAACGGTACCATTATTCATGCAAGCTAAAGGGAATGCATTTTTACCCGAACCAATTACTGCTTTACCTAATGATGCTGCACGACCATACCCTACAGCGATACCCACTGTTTGTGGATGCGTGCCAGGAATAATTAACACAGGGAGTTCAATTGTTTTTCCTTCCACCGTTAACTTCACCACTTGCTTTGGAGGGTGTACCTCGTAAGCATCGGCTTGTCCTGCATTGTTTAAATCAATATTCAATAATGTCTTCGCCATTGCTGGAGAAATAATAATATAGTTATCCCAAGTAGCACGCGTTACTGGATCCGGCAACTCTTGTAACCATGGGTTACTTGCACCTTGACCCGCACCGATACCCACTTTTTCGTATAATGCCAATTCAATTTTTGTAGATGCTTTCATTGTACTCACTGCAGCAACTGATGTAGCAACAGCACTCGCATTGATAGCAGGTGCAGCAGCCGTAACAGGAGTAGCAGGATTCAACACACCGTCTTGTAAAGTTTTATTCCAACCCGCTTCACCACCTAATTTAGCAGACCAATAATTTTTTACGTAGTTCGTATAAACGGTTGCATCACCAGACCATAATAATAAGGAGTCTTGAAAAGCACGTGTTTTAAATAAAGGAGCAATGGTAGGTTGAATGAAAGAGATATGTCCTGTAATTGCTTCTGCGTCACCCCAACTTTCTAAGAAATGATGATCAGGAATTACATAATTACAAGCAGCAGCTGTTTCATCTAATTTACCACTAAATGAAATTCTTGTTTTTACTTTTGCTAAAGCTGTTTTTAATTTATCTGCTTGTGGCCAAGTATACATTGGATTTGCACCATAAAACAACACGGTATTTACTTTACCAGCGTTCATATCATCCACAATCGTTGCAAAATCACTATCAATCCCTTGACGATAATTTAAAGTTGCGCTATAATCAATGGTTGTACCATTTGCACCCACTGCATCATTAATTGCATTTACAATTACTTGAATGTCTTTGTCATTGCTACCCGCAACCACCAATGCTGCACCTTTATTTGCAATCAATGCTTTTGCAGCAGCTTCTACACCTTCTTTTAATTTAGCATCTGCAATG
>Ga0114974_10002644_pt1 | contig 13758 bp, 8 predicted proteins | sample S_130206_EF_Meta_FD_87318 | JGI IMG/M metagenome (GOLD analysis project Ga0114974, IMG submission 87318) | Freshwater microbial communities from Lake Simoncouche, Canada to study carbon cycling - S_130206_EF_MetaG | ecosystem: Environmental > Aquatic > Freshwater > Lake | place: Lake...
AACATAAATTTTGTTAATAGAAATAACTGTAATGAATCAGCACCTTCTGACATACAAAATAGTAATGTAAATTTGAGTAATGTAACATTATCTTATTTGGGAACAGGATTTTATAATTATTCTTTAATACGAGCTTTGAAAAATGTAGACGTGTTTGTATGCGGATCTTCGTTAAAATCTAGACAAGACAACAATTATAAATATCCGGGATATGGTCTAGCTATTATTGGTAATCAATATGTAGCAGGAAGTAATTTATCTGCTGCCACCCTCACAAATAGTTTTATGGATTTGAACAGCAATGCTTATTTAAGACAAATAGAATATGATGCATTCACACAAAATATTTCACATATGAGATGTTCGATCATATTTGACGGTGATTTCTGTTTTAATAATGACGTTTTCATAAATATCAACAGTGGTAGTACTATAGAAGCATACCCTATTTATATAGTCAATAATTTAAATATACGAAAACAAAGAATAGATGATTCACAACCAACTCGAATATCAACATATAGTAATGACTATCCGTTACATCCAGTTAATTTTGGTAAAGGAGTTTTGATTAGTATGTATAATTCTTCAGAAATCAGAAAATGGACACTAGACGGATCATCTACGGAAACAGATAAATTTAGCGCATCTCCCATACTAATGTATAAAGGTGCATGGGATAGTGCCGAAGGAACCATAACTGGAGATCGTTGGATTTATAACATAACAACCGATGCATACAAAGCATCGAATATTTACGGAGGTGATATAATATATAAGCCATTGTCTAACATGCCTCAATTAAGTACTTTTTATAGATTTACTGAAAACGGATCACTATCTTCATTAAAATATGGTACTAATGTAAGATCTTAACGAAATCTAAAATGTAGATAATTGATAATTGAAGACCTAAGAGATTTCTCTTGCATCATCATTAAATAAAGTAGTGGAGATTATTGATTCAAACTTGTTTTCAATTCCTTTGTCTACCTCTTATGTAGGAGATGCGGGACTGAAGATGATTGCTCGTTCGGGTAAAACTGAAGAAGGATATACATTTTTTGACGAAAGCTATCTTAAAAATGCAACAGACAGAAAAATTAATAATTATTCTTCTATATATCTAACGAATAAACAAAAATGCGAAGATATATTGTATGTAGAACAGTTATCGTCTTCTACTGATGTGTATATTTTCAACACATCAATAGTGGACAAAAACGGATTATATTTGACTGCTTCGGGAAGTTCTTATTTTTTCACTGAAAAGGAAGACAGATATGTAATTTTAACAGACAGGATTTTTGAGTTCCATATCGACGAACAAAAACTTACGGTACAAATCGTTCATAGAAGCAAAGACAGAATAAATTATTATTTGAATTCTGGCAGCAATTTCGGATTCACTACGAATCCCTCGGTTCCGACTACTATTTTTAATTACGTTTTAGATAAAAACAACAACAAAATCGGATTATTCCAAAATTCTAAAATAGTCACGACATCAGCACGTCACATAGTTTTCGAAGACGATATAAACAGTTTTAATATTAATAACTTTTCGATTAATTATTATATACAGCATTTAACCCCAAAAATAAACACATCATGGGTTTCTTATGACAAGAAACATAAAAATGCTTATGATATCAATCCCATAAAAAGCCGAAATAATTTAGAAAATAATTATCTAATATCTACGCAATATAGTAATATCACGGGGAATACAATTTATTCGAATATATTAACATTAAAAAATCAACATACCCATAAAAATTATAGTTATCGTTCGAATTACCTAGAAAAGGTGAATCCAAATGTTCCTTCTGTGGATAACCGTGATTATATTGGTTTATTCACTGGTAATAACCAAGAAACCGGAGATTACGGAATAACACTAAGTTACGAATTTTATAACAGTGATTATAAATTTGAAAAAGACAAGTATACCGCATTCACCACACCGAAAAGCTTGTATCCGTATGAACAGATTAACATCAATGATTTGGAATGGAATCATCGGGGATCTATTGCGGGCGAGAATCCGTATATGTCGGATAAAATATTCCAAAAAAGAGATGCGCAATATTCATCAAATGCCGAATATTTGTGTTCTTGGTTACATCAAGATAGAAACGGAACAACTACGTGGTTAGATCGTTATTACTATCCAGAAAAGACATCATATGCCGAAGCATTGGCAACTTCTTTCAATTATACTTATATTGATCCAATAAATAACCTTTTGAGTCAGGAATTATCGTCGTCTGAATATTATGATGTGCCTGATGTTTATAATACAAACATAACGGAATCAGAAAACACTCCACAAACAGATAAAAGTGCATTATACGGCATATCATTCTTTGATAAAAGAAGTGATTTATTCATAGCACCAGACAAGGAATACATATATCATAGAATTGGTGATGTATACGTAGATACTATTCTGAAAACAATACAGGATTCGTTGATTTTGAATGGTTTGTCGTTAAAAGACAACAAAAGAGTAGATATATTATTATCAGCATCCGATATTGATAGTTTGGAATATCAATTAGACGGAAATACTTTTTCAGAAATTACTAATTACGGAAAAATTAACAATTCGCATCAATTTACTATTTGTTTTTGGATGCAATCCGATGATTGGACTAATGAGTTCGGACATCAGATTGTTGGAAATTTGAATAATAAAGGATTTGCTTTATTAGATGACGAGAAGATAACACCAATTATTACAATACAAGCCAACAACAAAGTATATTCATTTAATACTGATTTTGATATATTGGATTCCGGATCTCTTTCAAATGAACAAAATATATCTAATTCTTTCATAAAGGATATATACAGAACAGATCATTTGGATTCTTTTTACACAATAAATATCGAATAGTATGTTGCCCTTAATCACAAAATTTAATTCAGATTCGGTTATTTACGATGCTTCCGGAAATTTATCGGAAACTTATGTATCAATGTGTTATGATAAAAATAACATATATTTTTTAAACGATACCAATGGATCTGTAACTAGTTACGATACAACAACAGAAGATATCAGTACGTTCAATGCGATAAAGAACGGGGAATGCTATTCTATATTAAAATACGACAACAAAATATATGGTTTTGATGGGTACGATGCGAAACAATACACAAATGATACAGTACTTTATGTAAAAAACAACAACACATTAGTACAAGAATCATTCGACAGAACACTTAGTGTTATACTCTTATCAAGCAAAACAGAAATACGAGACTATTTCATTGATGAAGACTATAATTACTATGTTATACATAATGTAAACTATGTTTCTAAATTTACGAAAGACCGTATATTAAAATATAGATATCATCTAACACCAACTTTGAGTGGTGTGTTTAATCCGTTTTATATAATGCCTAACAACACATTAGAAATAATAAAAATTGATTTTGTAAGAGAATATACCACTGATGGATTGAAATCATATCCCATAATAATGGGAATCGTTGCGGACGACATAGGAAATAACTTCTTATCAGCAGGACAGATGTTTTTAGCTAAACTTGATGAACAATATATCGGAACTGATTATGAAGATGCAAGTGCTGTGAGTTATGCAAAATTCAATACACTAATTACACAATATTATTCGTATGATAATTCAAGACATATTAATTATAAATTAACTGGATATGATTATCTGAAAAATACATACACAAAAACAGATATACTTACTTTTAAAGTTGTATTGAAGAATGTGTATAACAATTTAGAAAAATTAAGAGTAGAGATACCCATTAGCAAATATTTATTTCAATGTGAATATCATCATTTTGCTTTTAGACTGGATGGATTAGAAGGAAAAATTAGTATTTTTTGTGATGGAGATGAAATAAATACTGTAGACATACCACCCGGTCAATATATATTTCAAGATATAATGGACGAAAGTATTAATGTCGGAAATACGTATTTCCGCAATAATATATCATTACCAGAATTCTTAAATCAAACCAATTATTATATCAAAAATTTAAAATTGAAGCAATTTAAAATATATAATAAGGCATTATCTAATAATGAAATTAATTTTCATGTATATAATGGAATAGAAATGCAAGATTTGGTTGTTTCTCTTCCATGTGATCAACGAAATGAATTAGATGGTATTGAACGTCAATTCAAATTAGATACAACGGGGAACAAAAGCAATAAAATAAATTTAATTATTAAAAATTCTCAATTGACTAATAATGCTCTGAAAACTCAACTAAAAGATATACTTACGGAAAAATTGAAAAATATATTACCAGCAACAACAACAATCAACAACATAGAATTCCGGTAATGCAAACTAGATTTAATTATACAAGCGGTGGGGAGTTTTTGACAAAAAATAATAAATCCTATGTTGGTTATTTTAATGTCGATGATTTGAAAAATGTGTACGAAGGTCGTTATTATACAGAATCCGCGAATACTCTAGAAGCCGTTTCTAAATATTCTGCTGATTATTATAAATTAAACAATTTCAAAGATAGATATGTGTTCGACGGCATATACATGCCCAATAATTTAGATGAAATACTAATACAGCCGAATGAACTTGTGAATTTCGTTACTCTGAATAAAAAGATAGAATATTTCATAAACAATTTGGAATATCTCTATAGTAGGATGTTTATGGGAAGCACCGATGTTCCTGTAGATGGAAATGTCAATACATTATGTAATTTAATTGGAACCGAAAATTTTGGTTGGGAAGTCAAAGCACGCGGATTTGGTGCATTATCTGCGGTTGCTAGTTTGTCGGGATTCAAAGAATATGACTCTATGAAACGAATGGCAGTAATTCCGTTCAAAGATGCATCAGGTATTAGTATATTTGGTATATCCGATACATATCTAATGGGATTAACAAGCAAAATAACAGAGGGGGGACAATTATATGATGCTAGTTTTACTTTTTATTCGGATCTTATTGATAATAACACAAACGAAACTTGTAAGAATTTAGAAGACATTACATACAATGGAAGATATTTGTATATAAGCGATTCTAAAATAAATGGCGGTGGTCAAGTATTTAAATACGACGTAACACAATATTATAGTGGGGATTCGGTATTTGACGGAAAAAGATTTCTAATCGAACCAATTGGGGGAATTGGAAACGAGGACATCAAAAATAAATTCAATGGATGTACTGTATTGGGTTCTAAATTAAATGAAGTATGGATTTATGATACGGGAAACAATGTAATCAAGATATTTGATGATAATTTTATTTGGATAAGAACCATTAAAATACCAGCAATACGAAAATATTCGGTGATGGATATCAGACATCGAGTAATGAATAATTATACTTATGTGTTGTTCCGAGATGATTATGTTTCGAGTTCTCCACAATATGGGTTATTTGTATATGACGAAAAATATACATTGATAAAAACTCATGTGTTTGAAGATATATTATTTCCAGATACAGACGGTCAATTCAATAGAATGGCTATATCCGAACAAGATTCTAATGTATTCTATGTAATAACCAACAATTCAGTGTTTAAAAAGTTTTTCAGCAAACCAGAAAAGACATTTGCTGTGTTTAATAGAGAAAAATTCTATCCTGATGATTTATTTATATGGGGGGACGAATTTATTGAAAGAAATTGGGACGAATTAGAAGATTTAGAAACATGGAATTATGCTGAATTTTTCATAATTACTCTAGTCACTAAAGATATTTACATATCACCAAGTAATCAAAATAAAGACAATCTATTTTTCATGGGAGACAGTTATATATCACATCTTAATGAACAAACCGAGTATATTACAGTGTTGAGAGATGAAAATATCCCCTTTTATAATTACGATAGCATAAAATTCGAAAATATCGAATATAATCAAGCATTAGTTCTCAATAAAGAATTTTTTAAATTATATCAGAATATAATACAATTCAAAAACAATCTCAAGGGACGTTTTTATGCGGAATTTAACAAATTTTCCGATATTACCTACAAAGATTACATATACCTAACAGATGAAGAAATTAATACATTAGATATTGATTTGGATTACAATTCTTTTATAAATGAAAACGAACTGGTACAGCCTAATTCAATTAATCGTATTTTTAAAAAAATATATGATCTACAAATGAAGTTATTGTCTCTTACAAATGTCAAATTAAAGAATTTCAAAACATATGTTGATATAAAAAATGGTTTGAACATTTATCCCATTGAGTAACCGAACACAACCGAATAAATAACAGTATGGCGGAGGAAACATCATATCCAAATTTAGCAGGAAAAAGAGTCTCAACAACATTTCGTGGTTTGTTACATTTACCACATAGTATACCAAATACTTTAATAAAACAAACAGTATATGATGGTCAGGGAACACCAACTGCATTAACATTAGGTGCGGATACAAAAGGAGCAGATATTTCTGGTCCTGTTAGTGTTTCGGAAAATATTACTATAGGAGCTAATTCTACTATATTATCTAGTTGTTTCGTAGGATCAGATATTACAGCAGGTGGTAATATATCAGTAAATGGAAATATGTCATTAAATGGAAATATTTCATTAAATGCAGGGGGTACTATTAATGATGTTACTATATCAAATGTTGGATCTCCTGTTAGTGTTCGTTCTCTTAATACTGCCGAAGTAGGTAAATTAAGAATCAGAGAATCCGCAAATGACCATGAATTGCTTTTTGGTAATCCTACTGTTACTGATAATAATTTATTTTCTATAATTGTTAAAAAAGACACAGGAAACAATCTTTATATTAAAAATAATTATGGCTCTGCTGACACGGCAGCACCATTATGGATCAACAGAGCAACAGGTGAAGTTAATATCAAATTATTAAGAGTAACCAAGATCACAACAGACGATAATCCCGACGAACCCCCAAAACCTCCAAGACCCCCAAGAAATTCGAATACACTACCTGTTGGAATGATTAGTATGTTTCCGGCATTAGTAGTTCCTGATGGATGGTTTATGTGTAATGGTGGATCTTATAGCAAAATAACATACCCTGAATTGTTTGCATATTTGGGATATGCATACGGTGGTAGCGGAGATTCGTTTAATGTTCCGGATTATAGAGGATATTTTCTTCGTGCATGGGGAGTTGGAGGAGGAGTAGACCCAACAACGGGAAGAACACCGGGAAATATACAAACCGCATCAGTTCCGTCTAATACACACTGGCATGGTGTTGGGGATGGCCGAAATAATGATGACGTGTTACTTACGTGCAGAGCATGGAATGTTCCAAATAATGGAACTTCTGGTTCTCATGAAATAGATGGAGAAAATAATGGCAAAACTCCAAATTCAGGGGGAACTATGTCAAGCGGTTCATTAGGAACAACCAATAACATAGATACCACATCATCGGGTGAAAACCATCCCGTAAACATAGCCGTTGCGTATTGTATCAAATGGTAGCATATGGAAGAGAAGCATCTACGTAGAATCATACTAAGAAAAGGTTACGATTCACAAAGACGACAAGTAATTCTTGAAGAAGGAGAACTTGTGTATACTGTGGACGGCAATCGTATATTTGTAGGCGATCAACAAACGTTAGGTGGATCTTCTGTTACTAATAAAACTATAATTAGTAATGACGGAACAAACGAAATTCCGCAATCATTGGATTTGGTATATGATACGACCACACACCAAACATCAATAATAGGTGCAGATGGATTTCCTATAATATTAGACACAACATCCGATGAAATTTGGGAAAAACTCAAATTCATTGATGAAATTTTAACAAAAGTAGAAGATGAATGTTGTAATACGGCATGTGCATTGATAACAGACGATAATGTTATTGTATTAACGGATTACGGTGATTGGTTCAAACTATGTGAACCCAAAGTAACTGCTGTTTCATGGGTAATTCAACCTATTAATATTACTATAAACGAAGCACAAACCGCCACGTTCACCGTAAGTGCGACATCTACTGAAACGATCACATATGCATGGTTCCGTCTTGATAATTCCGTTATAAATTCAAGTAATACCAAAAGTAGAATACTAACCATATCAAACGCACAACTTGCAGACAATATGCTGTATTACTGTGTGGCAACCACTACATCACTTGTGTCAATCACCAGTAATTCCGCTACATTGCAGGTGAATCATGTCGGTGTAAACACAGCACCAGCTATAATATTACATCCGTTATCACAAAAAATAACATCAGGAAGTTCGGTGACATTAAGTGGTGATGCTATTGGAACTGCACCACTTACGTATCAATGGAGAATTAATGGAGTGGATGTTGCGGGAGCAACAGGAAAAACATACACCATACCAAATATAACAACAGATATCAAAAATATAACATTCGTTGTAAGTAATGGCGTAGGTAGTGCTGTTAGTAATGTAGCCAATTTAACAGTGGGAATATTATTCGGAAAAAGACATTCTATTTCTGCTGGTCTGTCTCATACTCTTGCACTTGGAACTGATGGTACATTATCAGCATGGGGACTAAATATAGGTGATGGAACCACATTAAAAACATCATCACCCGTAAAGATTAATCTACCGCTTGTTGAATCTATTGCATGCGGAAACCTTTATACTATTGCACTTGGAACGGACGGTGGATTATCAGCATGGGGACAAAATATTTATTCGGAAATAGGTGATGGGACAACAACTACTAGACTATCACCAGTAAAGATTAATCTGCCCTCTGTTTCTAATATTGCATGTGGATGGGCACATACTTTTGCTGTTGGAATTGATGGCACATTATCAGCATGGGGATATAATGCTAAGGGTCAATTAGGCGACGGAACCACATTAAAAAAATCATCACCCGTAAAGATTAATATACCACCAGTGGCAGCTATTGCGGGTGGTTTTGAGCATACTCTTGCAGTTGGAACTGATGGTGGATTATCAGCATGGGGACTAAATAGTAATGGTCAATTAGGTAACAATTCCACAACTGATAGTCTTATACCCATAAAGATCAGTCTACCACCCGTGGCAGCTATTGCGTGTGGTACTAGTTATACTATTGCACTTGGAACCGATGGTGGATTATCAGCATGGGGATTTAATAGTAGAGGTCAATTAGGTGATGGAACCAAATTACAAAAAAAATCACCCGTAAAGATTAATATACCACCTGTTGCAGCTATTGCATGCGGAGATTCTCATACTCTTGCAGTTGGAACTGATGGTGGATTATCGGCATGGGGATATAATAGCACTGGTCAATTAGGTAATAGTTCCACAACTAATAGTCTTGTACCCATAAAGATCAGTCTACCACCAGTGGCAGCTATTAGATGCGGAGATTCTCATACTCTTGCAGTTGGAACTGATGGTGGGTTATCGGCATGGGGATATAACGGCACTGGTCAATTAGGTGATGGTTCAGTAGTGCAAAAAACATCACCGACGAAGATCAATCTACCACCAGTTGCTTTGCCATAGTACACTTTCAAATAAAAACACTTAAATAAGATTATGGGAATTAAAATAAATGATTTAACAACAGCATCAGTTATAAAAGCTTCGGATGTTTTACCGATTTCACAAGATGACGGAGCGGGTGGAAGAAGCACGCTCAAAGTAAACATGCAACAAGTTGCGGCATACGCAGTAACTGGAGTATCTGGTATGGGTGCATCTTTATTAACAACAGATGGATACACAACACTTCCAAATGGTATTATTATTCAATGGGGGCAATTTACGACTGGTACGGGATCGGATTCTCAAAATGTTGATATCACCTTTCCTAAAGCATTTCCAAATGCATGTTTTTCTTTTGTAGCTAGTATAGGTGTGCTGATAACTGATTATGATAAGCTTGCTCAATATAGAAAAAATAAACAATCGATATCATATGGAATACCAAATAAAACTGGAGTAGAAGGTCAAGCATTTTTTGATAATGAACTTAGTGATGGTAGAGTAATACAATGGCATGCATATGGAAATTAATTTTTAATATAATAACCTCATGATTGATCGTAAAATAGGTAAAATAAGAATCCGCCGTGGAACCGATGCACAAAGAAAAAGCGTCATTCCACAAGAGGGCGAACTTGTATACTCTATTGATAAAAAACGATTGTATATCGGAGACGATACAACATTAGGTGGTGTGTCTGTATCTAATAAGAATTACATAACATCATCTATTGATGATCCACCAAGTATTCCGTACAATGCATTATACGGTGATATAATACATCAATCAACGGAACACAAAACATATATCATTGGTTATGATACAGATAACACAACATTAAAACCTTTTCTGATTTCTGATCCTAATTCTGTTAATAATAATCAATTCGATGTTGAGGATTTAATTACTAGATTACAAGCGGTTACTGGATGCTTAACACCTCCACCACCTTCACCATCCACACCATTTATTATATGGATTACACAGCCCGTAGACGTAACGGTTTCTGCTGGAGAAACCGCTACATTCACTGCGAGTGCAGCGGGTACTGGTGGTGTTTCATATGAATGGTTTAGAGTTGACACCAGCGCAATAAAAACCGCAAACAAAGCAAACAATATATTGAATATATTAGATGCACAGATAACCGATGCAGTAGAATATTATTGTGTTGCTTCGTCTATTATAATGCCATCTATTAAAAGCAATACCATATCGTTAATCATTGGTACTAGTAATTACATACTTTCTGATCCGGATGGATTCGTAATACAAGCAGAAGACGACACATTAATAGAATGGAACATTTAATCTAAATATATTTATGCCCAATAAAAAAATATCACAATTCACCACAGTAGGATCTATAAATTCTGATGATGTTTTTCTTATTAATCAGACAGGAACAACAAACACGGTGACGATGAACACAGTTTCGGCGGCTATTAATACAATCATCAGCAATAAATTTATACAAAAACCAGCAATAGTATCTGGTGGCGAAGTGCTTACTTATAACGGATCAACAGCAACATGGGTAGCAAGATCGGATGAATCCGGATTCCGCAATCGTATCATCAACGGCGACATGAGGATTGACCAGAGAAATGCTGGAGTTGCAGCAACTATTGGAGCAGGGGTGAATTATACGCTAGATAGGTGGGCAGCTTGGAGAACATCTGGTGTCAGTGGATCAACAGCTCAACGCGTTGCAGGATATTCGGGATTTCAATATGCATTAAGAATGCAACGTACATCCAGCAATGCTAGTACAGCTGATTTGGCTTTGAATCAAATATTTGAAAGCACTAACATATTGGATCTTGCGGGTCAAACAGTTACTTTATCTTTTTACGCAAAAGCTGGAGCAAATTACAGCGCAGCAAGTTCGTCTATTTCATGTGCTTTTGGCTCCTCAACTTCTATTGATCAGTCATCCGCAGGAGCATATAATGGTACGTGGCCCGGATTAGCAGGTACTTCAACGAGTGTTGCAATCAACAGCTCTTCTGCAACGAGAGTAACGCTCACATATACAGTACCAGCAAACATGCAGTCTCTTACAGTCCAAATTTCTTATACTCCAACTGGCACAGCAGGAGCAGCAGATTACGTTGACATCACCGGAGTCCAACTCGAAAAAGGCACCACAGCAACTCCTTTCGAATTCCGCCCAATTGGAACAGAGTTGGCTTTGTGTCAGAGGTATTATGAACTCATGGACATAGCACTTGCTACATATGCAGCTGCAGCTGGTTCATTTTACGCTGTGAGGAATTCGTTGAAGGTGTCAAAAAGAAGTACTCCGGTTCTTACAACAGTTTCTCAATCTTTTACGAATGCAGGAGCTATTGCAGGTGGGCTAGGTAATGGTGCCAACAGCACTGTTTATTGGTCAGTCTCTGCTAGCACCATTGGAGGCATGCAGGCTACCTTAATACTTTCTGCAGACTCAGAACTCTAATCCACTCCCTCAGATTCCTCAACACCCCAAAGTTTCTTCGTGAGGCTTTGGGGTGTTTCTTTTGTGTTTGGTAGTTCACAAAGATACAATCAAACTAAATAGTTATATAATTTAATAATCTCATGATTGATCGTAGAATAGGTAAAATAAGAATTCGCCGTGGAACTGATGCACAAAGAAAGAGTGTCATATTTCCCGAAGGTGAACTTGTGTATTCTATCGATAAGAAAAAAATATATGTAGGGAATGATACACAATACGGAGGCGTATTGATATCTAATAAAAATTTCGTGGTAGATGTATTAGGATCACCACAAATACCAGAAGACGCTAATTATGGTAGCATAATACACGAGATATCAACAAAGAAGACTTATGTAGTTGGATACGACACAGACAAGACAACATTAAAGTTGTTTACTATGTTTGATTTGAACGGAGAAGACATAAAAATAAATATAGATAGTTTAAAACAAAGATTATCAGCAGTAGAAGAATGCTTAAAAAACAAACCACCCGAACCTCCAAAATCTATATTGACATGGGTAACACAACCAACAGATATTTTTATAAATGAACACCAAACGGCTACATTTAATGTAAGTGCTACGTATACAAGTCTCGTTACATATGAATGGTTTAGAAGTGATAAGAATACTATACATTCAGGAACTACTACTAATAATAATACGTTGGTAATATCAGATACACAGTTAGCAGACGGCGTTGCATATTATTGTGTGGCGTCATCAACTGCCGTAGCATCAATTACGAGTAATGTAGCAACATTAAATGTTAATGCATTACCTGTTTTGGTTGGTCCTTCTATAGTTACACATCCGAAATCACAAACAGTTAATGCATTAGTTCCTGCGACATTTACTATAGATGCTGTTGGTAGTGCTCCGCTTACTTATCAATGGATGATAGACGGAGTGAATTTTTCTGGAGCAACCGGAACATCATTTACGATATCAAACCCAACAAAAAATGTATCAGTAACATGCAAAGTTTCAAACAGTGTGGGTGATGTTACGAGTAATGCAGCAACATTAACAGTGTTGTCATTATTAATACTACGTACTATCGCGGGTGGTCGTATGCATACTCTTGCAGTTGGAACTGATGGAACATTATTAGCATGGGGAGAAAATACTCTTGGTCAATTAGGTAACAATTCCACAACTGGTAGTAAAGTACCCATAAAGATCAATCTACCATCCGTGTCAGCTATTGCAGGTGGTTTTTATCATTCTCTTGCACTTGGAACTGATGGCACATTATCAGCATGGGGACGTAATGATTATGGTCAATTAGGTAACAATTCCACAACTGATAGTCTTGTACCCATAAAGATTAATCTACCATCCGTGGCAGCTATTGCAGCTGGTTATTTACATACTCTTGCACTTGGAACTGATGGCACATTATCAGCATGGGGACAAAATGATAATGGTCAATTAGGTAACAATTCCACAACTACTAGTAAAGTACCCGTAAAGATCAATCTACCATCCGTGGCAGCTATTGCAGCTGGTGATGCTCATACTTTTGCAGTTGGAACTGATGGTGGATTATCAGCATGGGGAAATAATTTTTATGGTCAATTAGGTAACAATTCCACAACTAATAGTTCTGTACCCATAAAGATAGATCTACCATCCGTGGCAGCTATTGCATGTGGTTATGCTCATTCTCTTGCAGTTGGAACTGATGGTGGATTATCAGCATGGGGATATAATGCTTATGGTCAATTAGGTAACAATTCCACAACTGATAGTCATGTACCCATAAAGATCAATCTACC
>Ga0114974_10002645_pt1 | contig 13757 bp, 7 predicted proteins | sample S_130206_EF_Meta_FD_87318 | JGI IMG/M metagenome (GOLD analysis project Ga0114974, IMG submission 87318) | Freshwater microbial communities from Lake Simoncouche, Canada to study carbon cycling - S_130206_EF_MetaG | ecosystem: Environmental > Aquatic > Freshwater > Lake | place: Lake...
CGTCAAGCAACCGTGCCGCTATCGACGAGCAACGTTCGTCGAACTCTGCCCAAGTGCGAACGGTAGAGCCTCGCAAAAGAGCCGGGGCGTCGGGTTGAAACGATGCAATCGTTTCCCACACGTCAGCAAAATTCCATGTGGTCATGTGAAGAGTTCCGTCTTTCGAAGAACGCAGCGACTAGGGAATGCAGATGGTAGGTCGTCACCTAAAGACTCAGCAGAACTTCCAAAACCCGGGAGTAGTGCCTCCCGTCTGTCAGCATCATCGAGACACGGATGTAGCCAGCCTCTTGGCGCATTGTCATTTCCTCATAGAGCATCCGAATCGCCCTCTTCCATGCCGCTAACCTTGCCGCTGCTCGCGAAATGAGACCTAAATCTGCAGCCAGCAACTCGCAGAAGAGGCGCTGAGGTTCTCTCGGCGGCAATGATCGGATCTCGTACAGGTCCATAAGGGGGACAGCGTGAACGATCGGGTCTACACCCACGAGTTCATCGACATTATCGGCTCGAACCGCGCCAACTACATGCACCACATGACGGCGAACTGGTGCCCGATGGCTCGTGACGATCGAGGCCAGTTGTGCTTCGGGGTTTGGGGTGCAGTGGGTACAACCACGCGTTGGCCGCGAGTGGTGAACATGTGGGAGGAGGCAGGTCTTGATGGGTTAGCCAACGCTCTCGGCCACGAACTGGGAACACCGTCACTCCAGGATGCCAAGCTCGAAGGTTGGTGGAATGAAGCCGCCAATTTTCGCTCCGGCGGGTTTGACCGTGTGCTGATTCCCGCCCCGTGGACCCGCACCGTTGAAGAACTCTGTTCCGATGGCGTGCGAGGTGTTGCCTATGCGCACGACACGTTCCGACTTCAGCCTGGTGCGGCCGATGACTTCCTCTCTCGGGTTCGCGATGTTGCTATCGATGCGCACGAACCATTTGGGTGGGAACTCGTCGGTGCGTTCAAAACTTCCCTGCGACGTGATGACGAATGCATTGTCATCTGGGCGATTCCCGAGTGGCAACAATGGTCAGACGTAGAGATGGCGCGAGATTCCGATCCTTCCCTTCGCTCATGGCGTGACATCGTCTGGACGGTCGATGACTACGATCGCTTCTTAATGTGCGACGCTCCCCTCTCTCCGATGAAGATTGGTCGGCAACCTGAACGCACCGATCGCATCGGGGACTGGATCGAACCGCAGTGAGCACTCCTCTCCACATCACACAACGAGGCCACCGATGCATCTGAGAGATTCTGAATCCGATGCGCAGTTCCGTTTAGAAGTGCGCGAGTGGCTTCGTGGAGCCGTCGCGACACTCCCTAAGCAACCCGCCACAGATGATTGGCCGGGGCGCCGCTCCTTCGACGCACATTGGCAGGGGTTACTTTTTGAGGCGGGCTACGCCGGCATTAATTGGCCTTCCGAACACGGTGGCCGCGGTGCAACCCCCACAGAACATCTGATCTTCCTCGAGGAATCCTCCGCAGCTGACGCTCCAGACGTTGGGATTGGCTTCGTTGGTCAAATGCACGCAGGTCCCACGATCATCGCCGAGGGTACGGAGGCACAGAAGTCGCATCATTTGCGTGGAATCCTCAACGGCAATCACGCATGGTGTCAGGGATTTTCCGAACCTGGATCCGGGAGCGACTTAGCTTCGCTGCGCACCCGCGCGTTCCGCGACGGCGACGACTACGTCGTGAGCGGTCAAAAGATTTGGACCTCGCACGCAATGGCTGCCGACTACTGCGAAATGCTCGTACGCACCGATCCAAACGAATTGAAACATAAGGGAATTAGTTGGCTCATTATGCCGATGAATCTTCCCGGAATCGATGTGCGTCCTCTCGTCACTGTTCATGGATCCACGGAATTTGCGGAGTTGTTCCTCGATGAGGTGCGAGTCCCGGTTTCGAATCTTGTCGGAGACGAGAACGATGGCTGGCGAGTTGCCAACGTGACGTTGAGTTTCGAGCGGGGTACTGGCTTTGTTAGTGAGCTACTGAAGACCACCAGCGTGTTCCGCGATCTCATTGCGCTGGCCCACTCAACGAAGCGCAACGGCTCAACCGTTTGGGACGACGACGGGGTCCGTCATGAGTTTGGCGTCGTTGGCGCAGACCTCGATGCTCTTTGGGCCTTCACGAAACGCAATGTCTCGCAAGGAGCACGGGGCGGAATGGCGATGGGATCAGGATCTGGGTTCAAGGTCGCTTTCGCAACCACACAGCATCGACTCGGGGATCTCGCCCTCAGGGTGCTCGATCGTGCATCGCTCTCCCTCGACGACATCGATGAGAAGTCAACCGCAGAACTCGTACACAGCAAGTTGCATGCCTTTGCCATCTCACTTGGCGGTGGCACTACGCAGATTCAACAGAACATCATCGCCGAGCGAGTCCTCGGCCTTCCCCGAGAGCGCTGACATGGACCTTCAACCCACAGATGATCAAGTCGCTCTGATCGAAATGGTCACAGGGTTCGCTAGTAATCGATTCCCTATCGAGATCGTTCGGTCATTCGGCCAGTCCAATGGTTTCGATCGTGATCGCTGGACCGAACTCGCTGCACTCGGAACATTCGGAATTGCACTTTCCGAAGCAGAAGGCGGCGTCGGTCTCAACTTTATCGACGCTGTTCTCGTTCACGAGGCCCTGGGCTCAGCATTGGTGCCCGGTCCACTGATCGCCGCAACTCTCAGCGCTGGACTTGTCGACGGAGTCCTCGATGGCTCGGTGGTTCCCGCGCTCATCGACATTCCGACCGATGGTCCGATTGTTGTCGAACACTTTCGATCATCTGATGTTCTTCTCATGGTCGACAACAATGGGGTCCGAATAACTCCTTCCAGCCGCGCCGATTGCATCGACATCGCTCATTCAACGGATCCGACGACGCCCGTTTCGATCCTCAAGTCAGTACCAGACGGGGAACTCCTCGGCGGTCCTGAATTGGCAGCTGCTTGGCTTCGGCGTGGATCCCTTCTCGCTTCGGCTCAGCTTTCGGGTAACTCCACTGGAAGCACAAATCTTGCCGTCGCGTACGCCAAAGAGCGAGAGCAGTTTGGACGACCAATTGGTTCATTCCAAGGTCTAAAACATCTCCTTGCTGATTCATGGATCAGAACCGAGCTTGCTCGTTCGTCAGTGTGGGCCGCCGGCGTCATGGTCGATGAGCCCGACGTCGGATCTGCTGACCGAGCGGTAGCGGGAGCTCGACTCACTGCAGCGCGTGCCGCTACCGAAAACGCAAAGACTTGTGTTCAGGTACACGGTGGGATGGGCTTCACATGGGAGGTCGATGCGCACCTTTTCCTGAAGCGCGCGTGGGTCCTCGAAACTGTTTTCGGAACGCGTGACGAAGCAGCTGAAGTCGTTGCCAATCTCTACGTCGAGATCTGATCCATACCGACAAGTTCGACTTTGGCAGAAGTGGAACACGTCAATCGAAACGGGTGAGGCCCTAGCGAGGAAGCACCTCGTTGGGCAACGGGTGCCGGAACACTCGCGCGGCATTCTCGCTAAGGATTGCCCGCAATTCGCTTGACGGAAGATCGCCGTAGGTGTCGGCGACAACCTGCTGCGTATCTGGCCAGGTTCCGTCGCCGTGTGGGTAGTCGGTCTCGAACATGATGTTCTCGACCCCGATTCGATGACGCGTCACAATCGTGGACGGATCATCGATGGTGCAGAACCAAAAGTTGCGCTTCAGCACATCAGCAGGTCGTACATCCCAACCAAGGCCATAGCCAGATCGATCGATGATGTTGTCGAGTCGGTCGAGCAACATGGCCACCCAACCGATGCCACCTTCGGACATGGTGATCTTGAGATTCGGGTACTTCAATGGATATCCCGACCAAAGCCACTCGGCGCACGCAGCGAGAGACAATTGACCAAACATCGTCGCTCCGAGTTGGAGCGCAGGAGATGCCTCGGGCGTTGGATACCCACCAGATGAACCCACGTGCAAAGCGATCGCTGTGTCAGTTTCCGCGCACGCCTGAACGATCGGGTCCCAGTAGCCAGTGAAGAGCGATGGGAAACCAATATTTTGAGGACGCTCAGGAAGCGTCACAGCAACAAATCCACGAGCAGCATTCCGTCGGATCTCGGCTGCTCCCTTTTCGGGATCGGCAAGGAACGTAAGCCCAAGAGGAATGATCCGATCTTTCGCTGGTTGCCACCATTCCTCGTACAACCAATCGTTCCACGCCTGCGTTGTGGCGTATCCAAGATCGAGGTCATCGATCTGCGCAAATACTCGACCGCAGAAACCAGTGATCATCGAAGGGAAATTCATTGACGCCCAGACGCCATTGATGTCCATGTCTCGAACGCGCTCGTTGATATCCCAACAGCCCTTGCGCATGTCAGAGAATTTTGTAGGTTCGAGGTTCTTCATGCTCTTTTGTCGGCCGGCAACCGCATTCATTCCGACCTGCGTAAAGCGTTGACCTTCGAACTCCCAAACTTCATGACCTTTTTCATTCGTGACGACCCTGGGCGCGCGACTCTGAAACTGTGAAGGCAGTCGACCTTCAAACATCCCCGGCGGCTCAACGAGATGATCATCAACGGAAATGATGGTGTAGCGAACCTCGGCCGGTTCTGGATCAGGAAGCAGCATCGGATTGTCGACGAGATCGGTCATGAGTCCCCCATGTAGCGACAGATGTCTGAGTGTAGGTCCGTCACCGCACTCAATTCGTGGTCGCTGCTACCTTCGGCTGGAAGGGGGAACAATGACTGACGAAGTTCTTGATACCGAGGTACTCGGCAAATGGATCGGTGACCGCATCGGCTCCCGTTCGACCACCGTGGAAATCGATGGACGACCATCTGGCGGTTTCTCGGCGGAAACTCTGCTCATCACTGCTCGCGACGCAGAGAACGCTCGCAGTCGTTTCGTCGTTCGACTCGAAACTCCCGAACCCCCTGTGTACCCAACTCAGTCGGACCTCGCCATGCCCGAGATCGAGATCCAATATCGAATCATGGATGCGCTTCGACGAGACGGGACCGTTCCGATTGCTGAACTGCTTGGCTACGAATCTGACGATCGAATCCTCGGCACGCCTTTCTTCGTAATGCACCACGTTGAGGGAGTGGTCCCTATTGAGAGTCCGCCCTACAGCGCGGAAGGTTTTTTTACGGAAATGCTTCCGGCGCAGCGCACTTCGCTCATCAGTGGCGGTCTGTACGAGATGGCAAGACTGCACTCGCTACCCCTCGACTCGATCGACCTTGGTTGGCTTGTACCTGCCGGAGTTACACCTGGTTCAACGCATCTTTTGAATCTTTGGAAATCGTTTGGCGACACCGAACTTCGCGGTCGATCACATCCCCTCCTTGCCTCTGCGTGGGAGTTGATTGCCGCCGAGCTTCCATCAAACGAAACGACAGGCCTTTGCTGGGGAGACCCGAGACCAGGCAACATCATCTGGAATGGAGCCACTCCCGCATGCCTGACCGATTTCGAAGCGGCGTGTATCGGCCCCCCGGAATTCGATTTGGGCTGGTGGCTGATGTTCGATCGAACGATGCACGAACTCGCTGGACTCGATCGCCTTGCCGGAGATCCCACACGAGATGAACAGCGCTCGTTGTATTTCCAGCACGCCAAACGCCCAGAGATCGACACTGCCTCTCACGAACTCTTTGCTGCGGCTCGCTACTGCGTCATCGTGGTCCGAGTGATGAACCGCCTCGAACAACGAGGTTTGCTTCCCGCAGACAGCATGGTTTGGCGTGATAACCCCGCAAGCGAGTGTCTCTCCATGATTCTCAACGAGCGCGGCTAACCCACGAACGGCGTTTGGGCTGCCCGAAAGCACATGAGGCCCCCTGCTACCTTGCCCAGAGTGAGAACGCGTCCGATCCCTCACGCCCCTTCTGCCGGATGGGCGGCACGATGACCGTTTCGGCATCCCCCGGATCGAATGCCATCGAAGCCTCATCCGTTAGGGCCGAGCGTTCCGCCCCTATCGCCCACCTTCCGGGCCTTGATGGCGTCAGAGGGCTCGCCGTTATTGGCGTACTCCTCTTCCACGGCGGTTTCGTGTGGGCGAAAGGCGGCTTCCTTGGCGTCTCCACCTTTTTCACCCTTTCGGGCTTTCTGATTACGAATCTTCTCGTTCGCGAGTTTGAGGGATCGTCATCGCTCAATCTTTTCCGATTCTGGGGCCGACGACTACGTCGCCTCATGCCGGCTGCGCTCGCAGCGATTGCTTTAATCGGGCTCGTCTGGTGGCGCGTCGGCACACCCGAACAACTTGGGTCGCTACGCATCGACATGCTCTCGTCACTTGGCTACGTCGCGAACTGGCGACTGTGGACATCGGGAGTCAGTTACGGCTCACTCTTTTCGCAACCGACCCCATTCCAACATTTTTGGTCTCTCGCTATCGAAGAACAGTTCTATTTGGTTTTCCCACTGATCGTGCTCGCGTGCATGCGAATCGGCGGAAGGCGGTTCCTCACATGGGTGTGTGCTGTTGCTGCAATTGCCTCGATCGCACTCATGTGGCTTCAACGAGCAGATTTTGACCGGATCTACTACGGCACCGATACACGAGTCGCGGAGTTGCTCTTCGGAGTGCTGCTAGCGCTCTGGTGGTCGCGTCGAGACCGAATCACAACAAATCGAACGTCCGCACAACCAGCATGGGACATCGTTGGCGTAGCCGCAACGATCGGGATTCTCGGTGCCTGGTTCACGGTCAACGAGATGTCACCGAAACTCGCAATGGGCGGGTTCCCGATCTACGCAGCACTTTCCACGCTTCTTATTTACACAGCAACAAGGCCTGGATTGGTCTCACGCATCTTCTCCAATTCAGCATTGCGGTGGGCCGGGCTTTTGTCCTACGGCCTTTATCTGTATCACTGGCCCATTTTCCTTTTTCTCTCTCAAGATCGAACTGGGCTCTCGACTGCACCTCTTTTTATTCTGCGTATGGCCGTGACGCTTGGTCTCTCGCTGCTTTCGTATTTCTTGCTAGAGATGCCGATACGACGCCGCACCCTTCTCACCACAAGTCGATCTGCCGCAACTGCTGGATTCGCAGGCGTCACGATCGTCGCACTCTGCGCGTTTGCGGTGACGCTGCATACGCCTAAGAGTTCGGTCCCCTACGCGAACATGAAGGTGACCGGGTTCGGACACACCCTTGCTGAACTCAATCCAACCAAGCGCCCAAAGCCTTCCACCACGGAGCCTTCGACGGTATGGATCATCGGCGACTCGGGCGGAATGGATCTATCCCCGGCGCTCGCTGCGGCGATGGAAGCTACCGGTTCAACACGGTTTGTCTTCGGTGCTGGCCCAGGGTTCGGATTGACCGTTGGAATCGACTGGCGCAAGGACTTTCGAGAAGAGATCGAGAGAGACCATCCCGATGTCGCCGTCGTCATGGTGGGTGGATGGGACACAAAATTCCTCATCAAAAATGGCAAAGCTGAGTACGAAAAAGTTGTCGATGAAATGATCTCGTTGCTCACTGATAACGGGATCAAAGTTCTCTTGTTGCCGATCATGCCCGGTGGAAAATTCGACGTCACGACGACGAATAAAATCTTCGCCGAAGTTGCTGCCCGACACCCAGGAATGGTCGACAATCCCTCGGTCGACTCTGCCCTCACGGCTCCAGATGGATCAACTCCTCGGTACTGGATCGACACCGACGGAACAGTCCATCTGTTGCGAAAGGCCGATGGCTGGCACCTCTGTCAAGAGGGCGCTCGCAATCTGGCGTCGCTTATAGTTACCCGCCTGACAGAACTGGGTTGGTCGACTCCAGTCATCTCAGAATGGGAAGACGGAGCATGGCAACAAGCATTCCAATACAACGATCCAGTGGGTGTCTGTGACGGGATCTAATGACGAACGCTGAGACAAATTCTTCGCTCGTCAAAGATTCGGCAGAGAAAGTTTCTCGAGAACCCTCAACCGGTCGGGTTGATCGTTGGACCTTTCTCCTCCTTGGTCTCCTCGCGTACATCCCTTTCCTCCTTACAGCGCGGGGGGAGATTTCCGCCGATACGAAGGCGTACCTTCTGCTTGACCCGGGAAAGTTCCTCGAACGGGTCCCTTTCATGTGGGACGCGCATATTGACGCGGGAACAGTCACACATCAAAACATCGGCTATCTCTTTCCTCTCGGTCCTTGGTATTGGATTTTCAAGACCATTGGCGTACCGGTATGGATCGCGGAACGACTGTGGTTCGGCACGCTTCTTTTTGCTGCCGGAGCAGGAACACTCTGGATGCTTCGCAAACTCGGATTGCGAGGTCCAGGTTCTGCCGTAGCTGCGTTCACGTACATGCTCAGCCCGTACCTCCTGGCATACATGGGACGAACATCGGTCATCCTTACGCCATGGTGTGCCCTTCCGTGGCTCATTGGCTTGATGATTTGTGCGTTGCGCGAGCGAACCTGGCGAGCACCGGTGCTTTTCGCCCTCATCGTCACCGTCATGGCCGGCACAAACGCGAGTTCCGTGATTTTTGTGCTGCTGGGACCACTCTTACTTGTCCCCTTTGCTATCTGGATAACTCACGAAACTGACGTTCGAAATGCGTTACGCGCATTGCTACGAATAGCTGTCACGACAGGACCCGCGCAGCTGTGGTGGCTATCCGGACTCTTCATCCAAGGAAAATATGGGCTTCCGATTCTGCAACTCACGGAAACCGTTGAAACCGTCGCTCAAACCTCAACCTCACCAGAAGCTCTTCGCGGACTCGGTTATTGGTACTTCTACGGAAAAGATGGTCTCGCCGGTTGGACCGAATCCGGCGCGTTGTACACGACAACGCTCATCATCCTTGCTCTTTCGTTTGTGCTTCCGTTGCTCGGGCTGCTCGGCGCAGTTCTCACCCGATGGAAATATCGCGCGTATTTCGTCGCTCTTATTCTCGTCGGCCTTGTCTTCGCTATCGGGACCTACCCCTACAAGGATCCGTCACCTGTTGGCTCACTAATCAAGTTCACAACTTCGCTTGAGGTGGGATTCGCGCTTCGAAATTCTCCCCGCATTCTCCCCCTCGTTGCCATTGGGCTCGCCGCGCTGATTGCGTCGCTCGTCGATGCGCTGGTGCCCGCTATCCTGGAAAGGTTCCGTTCCCCCCTTAATCGAAGACTCGCTCAGGCTCTTCCGCTTGGAATCATTTGCATCGCCATCCTCAACCTTCCGCCTCTCTGGACTGGCGGACTTGTTCAGTCCGATCTCAAATTTCCCGAGACCATTCCCTCTTATTGGACCGATGCAGCTACGTGGCTCGACGCACAAAGCAGCGACCTACGAGTCCTCGAACTTCCAGGCGCTGACTTCGGCGCCTATCGCTGGGGAGAGACGCAGGACCCACTGACACCCGGCCTCATCGATCGTCCATGGATCGGACGCGAGATCACCGCATATGGAACTCCTGCAACCGTTGATCTACTCCGAGCCCTCGATCACACCTTGCAAGAAGGGGTGGGCGAGACCGCTGCTATTGCAGGAGTGGCTCGACTGTTCTCCGCATCTGACGTTCTCTTGAGACTCGACAGCCAATATGAGCGTTATCGAGGTCCCCGCCCCTCCGACCTCTGGACCCAATTTGGCGGCACAACTCCTTCGAATGGTTTGGGAACTCCCACAACGTTTGGTAGCCCCATCATCAACACACCCGATCCTCGCCAACCCATGGTCGATGAACAGCACATCGCCGATTCGTCGGGATCAAACGCAACACCTCCGTTGGCTGCCTATCCAGTGGACGGCGTCCGACCGATCCTGCGCTCCGAAGTCACCAGCAACCCCACCGTCCTCTTTGGCGATGGCGACGGAGTCGTCGAAGCCGCTCTATGGAATCAACTTCCGCAGGTCCGTCCGTTGTTCTATGCCGCTACAGCAAACGCCTCACCGACTCTGCTCAGTGGCATACGCACATCGCAGCCGAACCTGGTCATCACAGATACGAACCGCAAGCGAGCTCAACGCTGGGGAACAACAAGAGAGAACAACGGTGCGACAGAAACCGCAGACTCCACGCCGCTCGTAAAAGACCCCAAGGACACGCGCCTCGATCTCTTCCCCGGCGAAACGACAGCTGATCAATCCGTCGCCTGGTTTGGAGACGATGTCGCAAATGTTCGCGCCACCACCTATGGCAACATCGTCGCGTATTCCTCAGAAGTGCGGCCCTCAAACGCCATCGATGGCGATCCACGCACTGCGTGGACCACAGGCGGATTTAGTGACGTCCTCGGCGACAGACTCGTCATCGATTACACCCATCCCGTTACCGCCGACCATGTCGATCTTTTGCAGACCCAAGGCAACCGTTGGATAACCGAAGCAACGGTGCTCCTCGATGGCGTGCCGGTGAAAACTGTCGATATGACCGATGCGTCGTTCGCCGGCATTGGCCAACGAGTCGAGTTCGGCAGTGAACGAACCTTTACGTCACTCAGCATCCGCATCGACGACGCAAACATCACTGGACTTGCGACTTGGCTCGGGTTCTCAAATGTTGGATTCCGCGAAGTGACGGTTCCCGGAGTTTCGGCTCAAGAGTGGATCGTGACTCCGACATCGGGCGTTGACGAACTCGCTCCTTCCGCTTCGAATGTGACGTATCTGTTCTCTCGGCTTCGATCAAACCCCATTGAAGGATTCCGCCAAGATGCTGAACTCCAACTTCGGCGGATCTTCCATGTTGGCGCCGATAACCAATTCACAACCTATGGGCGCGCTCGACTCAGTGGCGGTGTCGATGGTGCAGTCATCGACGTCATAGTCGGCCGCCCCGGCCTTGCTGCAGGCTTTCCAACCGTCGGCGGCACTGACTATCTCAGTGGAGATCTTGCCGCCCGACCATCATCGGCACTCGACGGCGATCTCACAACAGCGTGGACAACGAAATTCGACAACCAAGTTGGAGCAACCGCAGTTATCACTGCTCCGTCCGCTATCAGTTTTGATCATCTTGACCTCACGGTCGTGAATGACACGGAACATTCGGTTCCGACAGCCATCTCGATCACTTTAGAAGATGGTTCTACAAAGACCGTCGCAGTTCCCGACATAGCGACTTCCGACCAAATGGGCAGCGTTGCGACCGTCAGTGTCCCTACTGGTTTTACAACCTCAAAACTGGTCCGATTCACCATCGCAGATGAACGTCCTGTCACTACAAAAGAATATTTCACCGGTGGGCAGCGAGTCCTCCCAATCGCGATCGCCGAGTTTGGAATCCCAGTGACCGTGGCCCCCCTTCCTCTGACACTGCCGGCGACCTGTCGCACCGACCTCGTCTCAATCGATGGCACGCAGCAGTCGCTTGCGCTTAACGGCTTGGTGCGAGACGCCCTCAATCGTCAACCGTTGAATCTGCTCCCCTGTTCAGTCCAGCCTGACTACGCCGCAATCCCATCGAACTCCCTTGCGGTCGGCGACCATCGCCTTCTTACCGCCAAGGGACTGGACAGCGGTATCGATGTCGATTCAATCCAACTCGCTTCGGTTGCTCTTGAGCCGCAATCCCCCCCAACTCTTCCACCCTCAACGACAGTCACCACCACAGGGAAAAACTCTTACAAGGTTGACGTCGTAGATGCTTCGGCTCCGTTTTGGTTAGTTCTTGGTCAGTCCTTTTCTGAGGGCTGGGAGGCAACCGTTCGCGGCGGCGCGTCACTCGGAACTCCAACACTGATCGATGGCTACGCGAACGGTTGGCTTGTTGACCCAGCGGTCACTGGCTCATCATTCACCGTTGACATCACATGGGCACCACAGAAAATTGTGTGGGCAGGTCTCGCACTCTCGACGCCATGGTTCATCGGCCTCTGTCTTTGCGCACTTGTCGTCGTCTGGAGACGTCGGCGTTCCGATCGAATGCTCATTGATGCCACCAATCCAAGTCTGGTTTGTTCGGAACTGGAGAACAACACGAGCAACTCGGTGTGTATCGGTTTACTCCTAGGAATCACCACCCTGTCCGCGCTCATCGGCGGCCTCGGAGTAGCAATAGCGATGGCAATCATCGCCTCGCTTTCACTTTGGACAAGAAGACGAGTGGCGATTGCAACACTTGCTGTCATCGGCTCAATCGGCGGAATCGTTGTTCTTTACACCGGGCTCCAATTCGGACACGAGTACCGAACCGGCGTCGAGTGGCCTTCAGGATTTTTCATTGCCCATCAACTCGGGTTGATTGCCGTGCTTTCCGTTGTGTTCGAAACCTTGACCCGATGGTTCATTCGCAGCCGATCGGCCAAGACGCACAACATGAAGGACGCCAACCAAATCAACGACGGTTCTGCACAGAGCCGATAGCGGTTATTGCCCAAGCTGGCGGCAGCCACAACAGCGACAAGCGCCGGCCAAAGCAAAACCGGAAAGAGTGTCAATCTTCGTCGCCAAGCGAAAATCGTTCCCGCTGCTGCGAGGAGGAGGACAACGTAGTACTCAGCCAGTGCAACCATGGTCTGCCTGAAGTCTCGATTCTCGACATTGATATCAAAGCGCGCTGTGCCAATCGGGTCGTAAAGATTGAACATTCTGAGAGTTCGTAGAGGCGCAATGACCAAGAGGCGGGTCTTATGATTCGAGATGTAGTCAGTGGCCCTATCGCGCTTTGCCGCGTCACGTTCAGATTCATCGAGCAGAGACCCATCGGCGGCCATAGGTTCCGGTTCCGCACAGAACCGTTCCCAATAGCCCTTCTTCGGACCGTAATAGGCAGCTTCACAATTTGTCTGGGCAAGAAGAGTTCCTGTGGGAGACAGGTAGATCGGTTTCGCAAACGAAGTCATATTTCTGATCAACCACGGGGCAAGGATCGCCAGACAAATCGTGATCACAACTCCTACATCTCTCAAGAGAGTCTTCCACTGCATTCTGCGGCCTATCAACGCAGCGGAGACCAGCAGAGGACCGTAGGCAAGCAATTCAGTGCGGAGCAGTCCACCGATTCCGGAAAGTACGCCGATCAACACCGCGAGCCGCAAAGTGGGATGTCGCCACCATCGGACAGCAACAATTGTCATCAGCGGAACGAATACCGTCACGAGCGATTCGCTCATCAGTGACCAGTCGTTAAGCCACAAGAATCCGTACACAGCGGCAATAAAGGCTGACGTGACACCTACCCTCTCTCCGAATAGTTCTCGGCCAGCTAACCCAATGAGTACGACGCCGAACGAACCAAATAAGAGACCAATCATTCGATGTTCGTTGATGCTCTTAAACCCGAGTCGTGAAGAGATTGACAAGATGAACGGCCAAAGAGGCGGATGGGCGGCGGTTGCCATCTCCGTTCCTGGCGGCACGCTCTTCGCCTTAGATATGACCGATCCATCAGGCTGAACAACATCAACTTTGGGACAATCATCTATAGCGGACGCGATGAATGAATAGTTCTGGTCCCCGTTTCCTTTGAGGCCCGATGAAAAACAGTGCCCAAACTGAAAGTAGAAGGGATTGATGTACCCCTTGCCTTTCGCCATCAAATTCGCCGTGTCGTGGTAAAAAATGGCGTCACCCGAGAGTTTCGCAGTCCGGCCCTCCCATAGGAAGGTTCCGAAACGTACGGCGAAGCCCAAAACGCCTGCGAGAGCGATGCCTATGGCAAATGCTTTCGTTGACATCGACGCTGATGGTCGACTCTGGCGCTCGCTGGTCACGGCCCCACAACTTAGGACCTCTGTGCTCGACGGGCCTGTCATCGGGTGCATCGGTAACAAACCCCCGACTGGTACCGTCAACC
>Ga0114974_10002646_pt1 | contig 13757 bp, 21 predicted proteins | sample S_130206_EF_Meta_FD_87318 | JGI IMG/M metagenome (GOLD analysis project Ga0114974, IMG submission 87318) | Freshwater microbial communities from Lake Simoncouche, Canada to study carbon cycling - S_130206_EF_MetaG | ecosystem: Environmental > Aquatic > Freshwater > Lake | place: Lake...
TCCCGAAATTGCTGCGTATCCAAGCATGTCGATGTAATTATCAACTTTTGAACCTTCCATTGATCTTGCGAGTTTGACCAACACCATACAAGCTGCAACTTGATAGTCTTCGATTGGGATTTCAAGATAGGCTGACCAAAGTCTTGCAGTCCTTGCCATATTGTCTGATGGGTGACCGTAGTCCATTCCTCGGTCTTCGATGACTGCTCTTGCTTCTTTGAGAAAGTCTTTAGCATTCATTTATTCTTTCCAGAATTCTTGTCTAGAGATTGAACGACCTCGTGTATAGCCTTCTCGGACTCCATCTTTATGACCAGTCCAATACCACACAAAGCTAGTAGCGAAGATAACGCCACATATTGCTAATGCTTGTATAAATAACATTGTGCCCTTTCCTGTCCCATATCTTGGGAACAGCAGAAGTGTTGCACAGCTACTGGGATTTACATCGTTAATTTAGATAACGAAATGGTAACAATTCTGAGTTATCCATCTGGGTATCTACATCCCTTGTAATGTCGTTATCTAGGTCGTCCATAGACTTTGCCATTTACTACAAATGTGCCGTTCTTCTCGATGTATATGAGATCAACTTGGACATTCTTCCCATGCACATACATGATGGCGAAAGCCTGCTGCCAATTAGCCGTCCCCTTGGTGTATGCAGCCTGTTTGAAGTCCATTAGGTTACCTACTTCAACTCCATGCAGTACGCGCCCCTGTCGGCCCCCTATGGCTTCTGAGAAGGATGTACGGCCTGCCCTGTGGGTGTGCCCAGAGATGATATTTGAGCCTGTACGCCTAGCCGCTTCCATTGCGCTCAATCCGCCCTGAGATTTGATGGGAGTGTGGTCGCCATGTACGGCGTACCAGCCAGCAGTTAAAAGCATAGGTTTCTTATGAAAGGTTATGCCCAGTTCATCGAACTTCATAAACTTCTCAAAGCGTAATTCAGGCAGAGATAAGAATGATGGGATTTTCTTCATGATGATGTTATATAAGCGATCTGTGTGATTTGACCTAATACAATCACTCACGCCTAACTCCCAGAGAAGCTCTACGCATCTATCACGATCATCGCCAAGAGTCTGTTCATACGCTCCCGGCGTTCCATCTGACCATTTGCTAATAGTCTGAAAGTCAATCTCATCGCCAATAGTTACTGTTTGGTCAGGCTTAAAACTTTGCAGAAACTTGGCGATATTCTTTGTTACATGGACATCTTCGAAGGGAACTTGTAAATCACTTAGGATTACAATTTTCTTCATTCATCCTCATCCTCATACCAATCAGGATCCGGTATGTTTGGGTTAATGGGTGTTGGCAGAATCCAATCCGGAAAACTGCTCTTTTCAATAATTATGGCTAAAGAATTTTCAACGCTAAATCCTGCTCGACGAAGGCTTTTGTAGTATTCGTTTAACCCAATGGTGTAAGCATCTAGTTTTGAATAGCCTTCATCAACTAGCTTCTTAGTTGCTTTTCTCGCCATGAGATAAGTGTCACCTCTCTAAGATACGAATGATGGTATCAACACGCCCACGAAGCTCTGAGATTTCATCACGCATTGATGAGCCCCCATTGCTTTTAAGTTCAGCAAGGTAATGCTTGACCAACCATCTAATTGATCCAACAAATCCTGTAACGATTGAGATAACTGCAACTGCGAGAGCCGCCCAGTTAAGGGCACTCATTATGCTTTGATGCCTAGACCTTGGTCATTAGGGTTTAACCATCTAATGATTGGTGGCAGACATGATGAAAGTCCAGCAGCTAGTAAAGCCTTTGGATCAGATATACCTGCCGCTGCTAGGGATAGCACTGCTACTAGGAATGCTCTAGCCCATGAGCCGAATGCAGTCTTGAAGTCTTTCATTGTTGCTCCTCATCTGGGATGTCAATTTCTTCAACGATATTGTTATTAGGCTTTGAAGGGTCATAACCGCCTAAGCCGTATGTAATTAGTTTGCTCATTATGCCGCCCTCACAAAAGCAACTATTGCTCCAGATAATACTCCATCAGTTAAACTTGTTGCAGTAGAAAATGCGCCAGTAACCGAAGCCTGTGAATAGTATTGAATCATTGTTAAATTCGTTGTGTAAGGTTGTCCGTTATAGACAGAACCTTGATTTGAACCTATTGCTGTATATGTGTTTGTCGTTGCAGCAGTTTGTGAATTAGCGGCTAGAAAATACAACCCTGGAGTTAATTGTTGGCTAATAGTTATTGTGTAACTAACACCTGCCGCTGTTACTGAAACTGTGCCAGCATCTAGTAGCACCGTACTTGGCTTGCCTGCTGATGAATTGTATATTCCTAATCGAACTGAAGCAGTTCCAGAAAAACCAGAGCCAGCTCTTGTTAATATACGGTCAAATGTGGTTGTAGTAGGAACAAAAAAAGGCACATAATAGGTTGTATTTGCTGTTGCAGCAGTTGTATTTCCTAGGTTTGCTGTTGTTCCTTTGTAGTAATAACCAGTAACAAATGGCAAAACCATACTATTGCTGAAGTCATAAGCAGTCTTGACTGCATTAGGAGTTGCAGCAGTTGTAGTGCTAGTGCTCGATGTTGAGTCAGTTAATTGAAGGATTCCAGCAGCAGAAGTTGTGCCTGCTGATACTGAAAGGTTAGCTGCTGTTGAAGTTCCAGCATTTGTAATTGGTGCATTGACTGTTACAACTCCCGATGATCCAGTTGCACCTGTTGCGCCAGTCGCTCCTGTTGCGCCAGTCGCTCCGTTAGTACCGTTAGTACCGTTAGTACCAGCTGCTCCGGCATCACCCTTTTCCCCTTTTGGACCGGGAAAGAGATTATTGGAACTTACTGTTATGCGACCCATTACTTACCACCTAGCATCGGGATATCAAACCAGCTACCGTTTTGGTCGCCTTGTTTAGTGAATGAAATATGGATGTGATGATCGTGGCGGTTAATCCCATCATAAGGACGCCAACGCCAAGACTTCTTACTCGATGCGATTTTTCCAGCATAGATGACATAAGAAATTCTGGTCTCACCTGCTTTGGCGCATAAGCGTATTTGGTCGGCAAGATAAGCACCTGTACTGGGGCGTGAGTTGAGGTCTTTATCCACATCAATAGCCCTGACGATTCCGTTAGTCTTATCGGGATTGTGGTCACTCGGACGACTGGAGTGAGAGGCATCGCCTATCCAACCATCTGACTTACGATCACGATCTGGGAACGCATCATCGATCTGTTCACGAAGCTGTTGTCCAGCCTTACTCAGTAATGGCTTCATCGATTATTTCTTCAATGAGTATTGTTTTACCAGCCTTGAACTTTCCACCGCATGAGCATGTGTCAAAGTATTGTGATTCTGAATCTGTGCGTTGTTCTGCATAGTCAATACCACACTTAACACATTTGAATTCGTATCTATTGATTTTCATAATTGCTCCTAGTAGTAAAGAATAATGCAGCCGTTGCCGCCTGTGCCAGAGTTACCTGAACCGGCTCCACCGCCACCACCGCCGGAACCACCGCCGCCTGCTGCTCCAGCTGAAGATGATTGACCAGCACCTAGATAACCATTGCCACCGGAACCACCACTACCTGAAACTGTTGGGGCAGTTCCAAATGCGCTAGAAGTTCCACCTGCTCCGCCTGTAGTTAATCCTTCTCCACCACCGCCGCCTGCAAAGTAACCAAATCCACCCGCGCCACCTGTGACGTTAGAACCTGCACCACCACCACCGGCTGCGCCCGGATAGCCTTGCTTGTCATTATTTGCACGAAGGCTGTTTCCACCTGCGCCGCTTGGTAATAAACCAGTTCCACCAATAGATGATCCGCCAAATGCCCATGTTGTATTTGTGTTTTCGTATGCAGCACCACCACCACCGCCAAATGAAGATGTACCTTGAAATACGTTAGTTTCATATTGTCCACCAGTACCACCACCGGGAGCACAAATAATTCCAAAGAATGTAGCCCCACCGTTCATGCTACCTGTTCCGCCTGCGCCAATAATGCATGTTGTAGCAGGAGATGCGTATCCAGCAAATATAGCTCCACCGCCACCACCGCCACGTGCTTTAGATGATGAAGTGTTATTTCCTTTTCCACCACCGCCACCACCGCCAATGACGATTGCAAATACTCTGTCAGGCAATGTTGAATAAGTAATAGTTGTGCCAGAAGTAATTGTTTGGCGAAGTGTTAATCCTGCTGGGATGATTGCATCATAGACTGGGTTTGCTCCGCTTAACGGTGCTGGGTATAAATTGGCACTCATTAGGCTAACTCACTTCCAAATGCTGAGAATGAAAGAGTTGATGTTGATCCATAAACACGAATGACATCTGCTGCACCTAGAGTTAATCCAAGAGTCAATGTAACAAAGCCTGAACCCGGAACAGTTGTATCGTAAGCAATGTAATCCTTAGTCGCTGTTGCTGCTCCTGCTACTGAAATGCTCACTCTGAAGGTTGCAGATGTTGCAGCTCTATTGGCAACCACGAGAGTTGATACAACCGTCTGGGTTGATGCTGAGACTGTGTAAAGGTCTGTGGCAGTTGTAGCTGCTGGAGCAGACTGTCCCAAGACTTTGTAGGTTTGTGTTGCCATTGATTATGCTCCCATGAGTAGGAATGGATGTGGAATGTTGCCTTTTGAATTCTCGATTTTATTGACTTGGACATCAATGGCATTGCCAAGCGTACGGATGGCTAAAGCACCATTCTTGACGAATGAAGTATCGTCAGGCTCGCTCCACCCATAGTTTGTGCTAGTTGCCATTTGTGCTCCTTCTAGTCATCGTAAGAGAACCATTGTACCGCAGCACCTACCCCAGCCCATGTATCGGTGGCTAGAACGTCCTGCCAGCGTGTAGGGGTTACTGAATAGACTGCATCGGTAGTTACTAGGTTTATAACCATTTCAAACTTATTGATTGAGAATGAGTAGCCTTCTACAAATCCTCGGTAGTTTGAATTCTTTATACCAGTTGGCAGGGTAGTGATTTCAATAGGTTCACCCACTGCCATATTGATGAACTTATTCCTATCAGCATCTGATACCACAGTGCTGTTAATTGGAATAGTAAATGAACTCAGTGAGGTTTGAGGGTAAGCCCTGAGCGCGACATAACGATCTGCTTGGAGTAGGACATCTGCTGAATTATGAAGTTCAGTATTGATAGAACCTGCCACCACGCCATAGGTCGCCTGAGATGTAGCATCTGAAGCACTGTGAGTGTGAGTTGCTCCGGTGACTGTGATTGCATTGACGACATCTGCCAAAGTCTTTTGAGAGCTTACCGAGTTCCAGAGAATGTAATTATTGGGAATAATTGTATAGCCATTATCTCGTTGATCCACGAATCGTCTGGACTCATTGGCGAAGCCGACTTTGCCGGTAGCAGTCTCATAGATATATCCGTCTGCCTGTGTAGCGTAATCCGCAGCTGCTGTATAGGCATCGACTGCCTCAGAGTGTCTAATTGCAAACTCATAGATTGCTGGAGAATCAACCACGTCAATAGTTGCTCCAGCATCATTGAAGATGCGAGTCATTCTAGCTGTATCCATTTCCTTAGACCATGAGCTTGTGCCAATAATCTTGCGAGACATCTGAGCGAATGGACCGACTGCTGTAATAGTCTGAACTACAGATGAACCGATTGAGCCTGAACCAGCGAGTGAGTTATCGACCGAAATGATTATGCCGGTGAATACTGTGACATCTGTTCCAGAAGTATTCTTGACCTCGATGGATACTGTCTGATTCATATCAAAAGCATTATCAGTATTGTTATTGTTTAAGATTGAAATCCGAGCATAACCAGCACGAGCCTGTTCCCATACGCTTGCGCGACCATAGGAGATTTGAACGTCAGTAAGGGTTACGCTGTTGTAAGTAGTCCCATTGACTTTGATTGTTGGCTCTGGAGTCCAAGACATTAAGCACCAACTAGAAGTGAAGAACCAACCTTATTAAAGTTGCCTGAAAGAGTTGCCTCACGATTGAGAAGATTGGCTATCTGTCGAGCTGTAGAAATAGGATCTACTGCGCCATTGACTGTTAAATTGATAATTGTGCCTGAACTGCCTGAGCCAAGTTTATTGTTTGGAACGATATAGCCTGAAGCAGATGGAGTAAAGAGTTCTGGTCCTCGTTCTCCAACCATGTAAGTTGTACCGCTTGAAACGCTTCCGCCTGTGGCTTTACCACCGCCAAAGACTCCGCCTACGAAGTTAGCAATTTGTGAACCTAAACTTATGATTTCTCTAAATCCATCGATCAATGTTGCAACAATATTGACAACCGTTGCAAGTGCAAAGCCAATTCCCTGAATAGCAACTTTAAGGACTGTACCTAAATATGGTGAAAGGACTTTGAAAAACTCAAAGAGTGCAATGAATGATTCTTTGTTCTCTTCTACTGCAGCCTTGATTTTGTCAAAGGCAAATTTAATTCCTTCAAATACTGGGATGAATATCTTCTTAGCCAGCGATACGTATTCATTAAACTTCGCAGTAAGCCCATCCTTGCCGCCAATACCTTCAATAAAATCTGAAACGGCTGGAACTACCTTATCGACAACTAATGTAATCAATGGAGTTACTGCATCTAGGATGTATCCGCCAACAGTCTCCTTGGCTTCTCCAAATGCTTCATTCAGTCTTGCCATCTTGCCTTGGAATGTCTCAGCTTGTTTTGTTGCCTGACCTTCAAAGGTATTTGCTAGAGCTGCTGTTGCCGCTTCAAAGTCTTTGCTCTTGATGATGCTGGCATCTAATCCACCACCGAGTTTATTCAATGCAGTAAAGTTGCCATCGTGTGCCTTTGCTAAAGCTTCTGAGACTGCCTGTAAGTCTTTTCCAGTACCGGCAGCGATATTGAGCGCAAGGGTTTGAAGCTTCTGTGCTTCCTCAACTGATTTGGTACTTCTGGTCAAACGATCTAGAGACGGACGAAGCAGGCTATCGCTTACTCCATAAGCAAGTTGAGTCTTTGTAATGTATGACTCAGTAGCCTTTATTTGGGCATCTGTTGCCCCTGTGACGTTCTTTAAGGATGTTGCTAAACGTAATTGAGCAGCTTCATCTTCAATGGCTGATTTGACTCCATCGATGGCTAACTTGCCAGCGTAGGCAGCAGCTGCGACTCCGGCAGCTAAGAATGCTGCACCGGCTATCTTTCCGAACTTGCCTATCTTGTCTCCGAATGAGGATACGTCATTAGAGCCTTTATTGAGGCTATCGCTTAAATCTTTGACTTCACCAAGGATGGCGAGCTTGAGAGTTCTTGTATCTCCAGCCATTAGAACTCCTTTAGAATCTTATCGAAGGCTTGTTGCCATTCGTTAATTATATAAGGCTGAGCATCTTTCAAAGTTGGATAAATGAAGTAACCTGTATTTCCTTTTTTGTATCGTGGAGTTCGATTAGGGAATTGATTGAATCGATTAGATCCAAATTCCATTCCACCCCAAAGGCTTCTGGTAGTTGCTCCACCTGAGAACTTTTGAGAAGCAAAGCCCAGACTAAGTTCACCGACTTTAGAAGTCTTTGAAACCTTGCCGCCTTGAGCAATTCGTACTGCAACTTTTTGGCTAACAGTTCGAGCACCGGCAGCAGCTTGAATCTTTCCCAAAGCGTACTCAGCCAAAGCACCTGAAACCTTGCGAGCTTCATCAATGGCTGCTTCATCCATCGCTTTGAAGGCTTTGATTACTTCTCGGATTTCTTTCCGATTGTAAGCTTCAACCTGACTGGGGTTCACTTCGCTCCTTCAATACTTCTAATGCTGTAAGGATGTCTTCAGCTGAAGTCCACTCTCGCATTGGAATCTTTGTGGCTATCGCTAGTTCAACGATTAACCTACTTAGGCTTCCTCGCTCATAGCTTTTGGGCTATCAGTGCCTACTTCAATATCGACAACACTTTCGATCCATACATCAAATGGCTTGACAGGCTTACCAGCCGCCTCGCGCTTCATTGCGCTATGTGCGACCCATAGAATGTCATGCATACCGGTGAACTCACTTATGGATTTCTTCGTGTGAAGTTCCCATTTAGTGAAGTCAGGCGGATAAGCAATATAGGTAGCCTGCTCGCCATCTTGATATGAAATTGTTATTTCTTTTTTCATGTTTGCTCCCGATTGTTAGATTAAGAAATTGTAAGAGTTGGCTTTGCTGTTCCTTGAAGTGTGAATGATACTTCCTGAGCATCCTTACCAGAGCCACCTGCATCTGGGAATGATGGATAGACAGAGCCTGTAAAGACTGCGCCTGAAGCTGCTGTGAATGTATATGTAAGTGCTGTGTTTGGTGCAGTTGAAGCTGCTGTCCACATTGCTTCGCAGATTGATGATGCAGGTGCGTTTGCGCCCCAGTCAGCAAGCATTGTGATTTCCAATGTTGCTTCTGTATCGAGTGCGAAAAATACTTTGCCATCGATTGTTTCGTATGTATTGCGCTCCAAGCTTGTCTTGAGGCTTGCTGAAGTGCATTGATCGCCGTAATTCTTGCTATCGATTGTAAGCGAGAGGTCGCGACCTGTTATGACTGTTGTTGCCATTTTGTCTCCTTAGACTGTTCGCGTGTAGTGGGTACTAACGCCTATATCGGCTACTAGCAAATTGCTCGCGCCTACTTGTGTGACTGTTGGACGTTGCACATCGCTAATCTCATAACCTGCCGGGATTGCTAGGACAACGCTTTCAATGAGTTGCTCGATGTTGTCGAGCGATGCTGGATTGCTTGAATAAGTAACGCAGCAAGATATTGTGAAGTTAATTTTGCATCGGAATGTACTTGATCCGATTGTGTCAAATTCAAGATACGGTGATGCAGGGACTAGGACTACTGCTGGAACTGGAACGCTCTCTGGAACGTAGCTAAATACGTTGGCTGATACTCCGGCTAAAGCTGTTGCTAATGGTCCACGAACTGCTGAAAGAATTGTTGATGCTGGCATTATTGTGCCAACGTTTCGACATCTACTAACGCGCCCAATAGTCCAGCGCATCGGTTGTAGAGTGAGCGACCCATGCGGAACGGAGATGGGCTAAAGTCCACACCTTCAATTTGTCCGCCGGCTGCTGTACGGCTCTGGAAGATTTCAACAGAGACGACTAATACGGCTGATTCAACTGCGCTATTTCCAACGTATGTTGAAGCACCAGTTAGGGTAGCCAACCCTGAAGGGATAATGTTCTTTGAGATGATGTCAGCATTTGTAATTGCTGCTGAGAATGTGTAGTCATCGAGCAAGTCTGTTGTGACTGTGCGAGTACCGTTGAATGGAGTTCCGCATCCTGAAATGACTACTGATTGACCTTCGTTAAATGGATTCTGTTGAACTGTTGCAAAATAAGCAATGTTGTTATTAAGAGATACTGCATCAATGCTTACTGAGTAACCAACGAGCATTGGAAGAATAACTCCCTCAGCACTATCAATAATGTCTGATAGAACCGCATCTGAATACAGAGAGGAAGAAACGCCTAGGGTTGTCCGAAGCTCTGAAGCTGTGATGATTGTAGGCATTTCTTTCCTCTCTATAAACGACTGGGGGAGCGATCGGGAGCAACCACTCCCCCATGATTAGTTTTTGCTTATGTAAGGTTGAAGCGGCGAATTCCTGCGCCGACCTTTGTAGCAATAGCGTAGTAGCCATAAACCGCTACCTGTAGGCGACCGTTAGCCAAAGCCTGAACTTGGATTTGAGTCTTTGGTGCTTCGTAGAATGTTACAGCTTCTGGTACTACCAAGAATGCTGAATCATCGATGAGTGTTGTAACTGACATGTGTGGATCAACGTAAAGGTTTTGACCCATTACTGTTCCAGTTAGTGATTGAACTCCAACGTTTCCTGGAGAGTTAGCAGGTTGTGCTGCAATGAATAGCGGACGGTTTGAACCATCTTCTGCAGTAATGATTGTCTCCCACCATGCTGTGTTAGCAATGATGTTCTTTGCAAACTTTCCTGCTGCTAAGTAAGCGGCTGGAGTTTCTTTTGCAATGAATGCTTTGAATCCTGCGATTGTTGCAGCCTGTGTTGAAGCTTGTGTTCCATCAGCAACTAACTTAGCAACCAATGCACGATCTGTTGCCTTTGCGTATGCGTAGTTCAATTCCTTAATGAGTTCATCGTAGAACGCAGGTGATGAGCGATCTAGAAGTTCCCATGAAATTGTTTGAAGTCCGGCTGCCTTCTTGACATCAACTGTGATGTATGTTGAAGCCATTTCTGTTCCGCCAAGTGCTTCGCCTTCTGTTGAATCGCCATCGATTGTTGGAGCAGTTCCGATCTTAGGAATTGTGAATGACATTCCTGTGCCCGGCAATACGCCGCGTGAAACTGAATCAACGGCTGGACGACCATCGATTGAAGTTGTGATGAACTCGTTCATGTGTGGAGCGAGAGTTAAGCCTGTGTTTGTTGAAGTATCGTTTGTAGCCTTAACGAGAGTTTTAGCTTCGTCATCGCCCATTGATGCTTTGATGTTTGCCTCAAGGAACTGACCTGCTGTGAGGTTAGTGTTGATGCGTGGAGTTGCATAGAATGCTGGCTTGTGTGAAACAGCAGCCTCTACGCTTGTCGCTTCTACCGCTTCAGTTACGGCAGGAGCTTCTGGAACGGTAGTGTCTGACACTTGTTCTCCTTCTGATTGTGGGTTTGCATCTGCATCCTTTTCAGGAGCAGAATTTTCTGTTGCAGCAACTTGAGCGACACGCGCTGAGTCGATTGCTGGATCGGTGACAAGTGATGTCTCAACGATTGAGGATTTGCTAATGACCATAACGCCATCTTGATTGTCCCATGAATCAACCTTTACGCCGACTGAGAATCCGTCACGCATACCAGTTGAAGCCTCGACTAGCGCATCATTTCCTGCTGTTGTAGCAGCGATTTTGAATGTAGCGACAATGCCAGTATCGGTAATCTCATGTGATAGAAGTTTTCCGATTGGACGAGTGCGATCATGCTCTAGGAGTAGCTTGATGTTCTTGTTAAAGTTAATTGAATCAGCAGCAAAAATTGTTGGACCAGCAGATGTGTTGCCCTGCTCGCCCCATGTAACTATTGTGCCTGAGATAGTGCGCGATTGAGAATCGGCAGCTGTTAGCGTAATTGGAACTTCGATTTTCATCGTATTAAGTCCTCTTCTTCTTGGATTTGTTCAACGCTCATCGCGCCGATTGTGTTGAGTATCTGATAAACCTGTGCACGTTCTAATGGATTGCCACGAAGGAAATCATCTAAGTCGAATCTGATTTGAGATGTACTTGGGCAAATATCCGGTAGAGATAGACGGCTTTCGATTGCTGAAAGGATTGGGCGAAGGGAGAAATCGACAAGAGAACGTCTTTCAGAAGTAGCATTTGAATAAGTCATGCTCGTGTTTTCAGCTGAAATAAAGTAAGCCGGGATTCCTGCTGCGCGTGATAATTCCAAAGCAACGTATGAACGAGCCTCGACTAATTGCAAACTCTTAGGGTCAAAGCCCACTGATTGCATGTCGATGTCTGCATTAAGAAATGCTGTTGATCGTGTAGCGCGAGAATTGCGCCATGCTTCGAGAAGCTTTGCAATTCTTTCAGAAGTTAAGTTTGTTCCGTTGCTCTTGAGCACCATTGAAGGGATTGGCTCTTTAGCATAAGAGAGTGCAGCCTTTTCTAATTCAACTGCAGCAATAACTGTGCGACCAGAGCGATTTAGGAATCCTTCATCTGCTCCATCGAAGCGAATAACTGAACCGATGCCTGCGATTGGTGCTAGGCGACCATCAACTTCATAGCCTTCAATTTCTGTCATGGCTAGGTTGTACTTAGGAGTAACTCGCTTAGGTTCGATGCGTGTCCATGAGCGAACGCGACCATCTTCTGCATAAGCATCAAGGACTAATCCAAAGCCAACTCCGTATAGCCAAATATCTTCAGCTAACCAGTTATAGACAACGAATCCTGCAACTCGTGGATCAGGTTGATTGATAACTCTTAAAGGTTCAACGTGTGCGCCGGTAAAGCGATTGTATTGTTCAAGCGGAAGTGATGCCAAAGTTCCGCAGATGATATTTCTAGCGCGAGCAACAGTTGGCACTGACATTGCAGTTGCACGATCAACAGTTGTCGGAGCATTGAGAAGTCCATAGACTGAAGTCGATAAATTAAATGGCGCGAGAGAAGCTTCAACATCTGAAGTTGGAGCAACAGATGGAGCACCTAGAAAAAAGTCTTTGATTCCCATTAAGGGTTAATTGTACACTAACCTACCATGATATCAGACTCGGATTCACCACGCGCCGCGAAGTGACAAACCATCGCCATTCCAACTGCCGCGCAGATTGTAGCATTTGAAACCTTTCGACCTAAATACCAACCGCCATCTTTGAATGGAAGTCTTACAGCTGAAAGAACCTGTTTATTGAACTCGTCTTGATCCGGATGCCTTAGTCTTGATGAGGTAATCGCGGAAAGCATTTCATCGCAAGCTTGACCATAGAGTGCGCCATCGATAGGCGTAGTAGGAATACCTGCTGGCGCAAGTAGAGCCGCCACAGCACCGGATGTCTGACGACTATAGGCAACAGTTTCAGTCTGGTACTTGCGGACTTCATCTGCGACTTCGTTTGCAATTTGCTTTGAGTCGAGATTGACTGGGTTGGTCCAAGTTCTGAGTAAGACGACATTGATCTGGTCTCCTTTTTGTTGAGCCGCTATAAGTGCTCCTGCTTTTCTGTCCGGGCTAAGGTCGATGCCCATCCACGTCATTTCTTCTTTGTCTAATTTCAAATTCTTATCAGCTGAGGCTGCCCAGTTGCTCGGATTGATTGCAGGATTGACAACCGATACCCATTGGCATAGAAGCTCTGTCCTAACAATAGATTCTTCATCTGACATTGCTGCTTCAAGATTCTCAATGCTGATTGTGTGACCAAGACTTGGATTGGCTTGCGCCCAAGCGTTCTTGTCTCTGATATTGCAGCCGGGTTCAGCACTCCATTCAAACCAACCTATCTGATCGTCTGCTCCGGATGCGGCAGCTAGTCCTCGCTCCCTTAATCGATTGAGAACGATTGAGTGTTGGTCTCCGGCATTGCTAAAGATAAGGGTTTGAGGATTAGGAGTTGCCATCTGGGTATATCGAAGCGATGACCAGACTTCATCATCGTGGAACTCTCGAACTTCATCCATGTAGATCGTATCCGGTGCAGCAATACCACGAGAGGCTGAGTTATTTGCTCGAACCAAGTATCTGCCACCTGATTTAAGTTTGATTTCCTGTGATCCCTTTGATTCATACTTCTTGCCGAAGTCATCGACCAGTTTGGCATGGCTTTGAATAGTGTCATCGATCTTCCAGAAGATTTCAGATGATGTAGTGAGTTTGTGAGCAGTGTGGACCTGTAATTTCTGCCCTAAAGCAAACATTCTCCATAGAATCATAAGCTGCATGAAGGTAGATTTACCATTCTGCCGGCTGATAATCACGCCTACTTCCTTGAAAAACCACTTGTCATCTTCATTGACTTTGCAGATTTCGTGTGCCAAGAACTGTTGCCAAGGGAGCAGATTAAAGCCGATTGATTCACAGAATTCAATGAAATCGATGCCATAGGAAGGCAATTCAGGGGATTTAGTCCATATACGTGGCTCTACAACACCACGGTAAGCCTTCTGAGGCTGTTCTAAGCCTGTTTCAGCCTGTTCAGGTGTTATCACTCGGAATCATCCTTATAGTGGCTTATTGAAGCGTTTTGTGGGGTAAAAGAACCAA
>Ga0114974_10002648_pt1 | contig 13756 bp, 12 predicted proteins | sample S_130206_EF_Meta_FD_87318 | JGI IMG/M metagenome (GOLD analysis project Ga0114974, IMG submission 87318) | Freshwater microbial communities from Lake Simoncouche, Canada to study carbon cycling - S_130206_EF_MetaG | ecosystem: Environmental > Aquatic > Freshwater > Lake | place: Lake...
ATAACTGTGTCTTGACACAGGAAATGGCAGACTTGGGCACAACTACACTTGTAGCACCTGCACTCAATGGCACAATTGTTTTGGTCTTTTCTCTCCAAAGAGGAACAGTGACTAAATTTCCTGACACATAGTCTGTGTTACTGAAAACAGCCAAGGGTCCTTGGAATTCAATATTCTTTACTGCATCAACTTGACTATCATAGTTGTGCATGATAACTGGCATAGGACGCCTTGGTACAGCAACATCTACAAAGTTCAAGTCATACCACTCTAATAATTCACATGAGTCGGCACGTGTTTTAAAGCTGGGCACATGCATGAAGAACGTGTCGCCAAACTTTTCTCCATTGCTGGCAAACACATGCAACATACCTGCTTGCCATTGCTCAGGGTGCCAGGTAAAGTCAAAGTTGACGTAATCACAGATACTACTGCATATCCAAACAAACTCATGTTCAGCGGGAATACTTTTGACTAGGCGACGAAGAGTGTCAAGATAGTTGTCAAAGTAACGACTGGTCTTTGTTATGCCAGGTATTTTTCCAGCATTACCATCCATGTGATCAATTTCATACACAGCAGTGGCAACGGTTATGGCCTTGACACGTATTTGATCTACATACTTTGTATCAACTGCTCCCGGCACACGATACTGCGGTCCCCCAGTTTTTTGATGTTGTGTGCCAAATTGATAGATGTAGGGAGGATCACGCAAATCTGGATGCCAAGTCAAGTCAAACTCAGCAAACTCGCCACTGGTGGGGAAATGCCAACAAGGATCAATTGACGTTTTTTCTGCTCTTGGAAAAGCTATGTATTTTATATCAACTGCACCGGGAGTGTGATACTCTGGGCCGCCAGTAAGTTGCCATTGTGTGCCAAATCGATAGGTGTATGGCGGCTCGCGGAAATCGGGATGCCAAGAAAAATCAAACAAGTTTGTATCAACACCATCTGGTATGTGCCAATTATCTTTCCCGGGTAATCTAGTAATTATTTGTTTATGATAATTAGTATCACTGTATCCACATTGTGGTACAAGATATGTACCTGAATCGATTTGATGTTGGCTGGCCCAGGCATGACGTTGATGTGCTTCCCAGGGCACAGGCTCCCAAAGAAAGTCCCATCCACTATAATCCGATAAGTAATTTATCCACCAAAAATATCGAGTACGACTTAGTGTTTGTGCATGTTCAATACTGTCGGCAGGCAGCTCGTGTGCAAATAAATTGGGCTTTGGCCCTGAATAAAATACATCAAACATGATTAGAATTGACGAGATTTATAATAATACATTTTGGCCTTATATTAGTCAACATTGCCCATTGACGAGAATGTTTTTTTGTGATCCGCCTGGGCGCACTGATCCTGACGCATTGTTTAACTTTGGCGAAGATGTTGCTGAACTTAATTATATATTCTTTCATGACCAAGAACCTATACATCTGGACATACACCAACCCTTGTTTGATGACGTTGCGCGGCGTAATGCTGATCTCAATCACCACAGTGGTGCAAACCATCGAGCCATAATTACCAGTGAATACGACAGTGAGGCTGTTAGACAAGTATGTAGTCAATATAAATGGCGACACTATTATTATTTCTTCCATGGCTGGGCGGCCTTGGATTGGTACCGTGGTTACGACCGTGCTTTCCTAATGTTGCCGCCAGAACAGCGTACCATTACACATACATTTATTGCACCAAATCGAATCATTGCCGGGCACAGGCAACATAGGTTGTTGGTACTTTATCATATTTTTAAAAACAAACTATTGAACAACTGGATCAGTTGTCCCGAAGTATGTCCAGCCGAAAACGTTTCAGTCTACGAAGCGGTGCAGCCGTTGAAACAAATTTATCAAGACATTGAAACAGTGTTTCAGGATCAACCATTGCCAATAAGTTTTCCTGGTGAAACTGATCACCCCATGCACAGTTGCTGGCTGAGCCTATTTGACGAATGCGCTACCAGCTTGCTGTACCTGGTTACAGAAACTTTGGCCACAGGACACCGGCAACAACTAACTGAAAAAACATTCAAACCGATCTGTCTAAGAATGCCGTTTGTGATAGTGGGAACTCGAGGTAGCCTACAGTATTTGCGCAGTTATGGATTTAAAACATTTGGCGATATCTGGGACGAAAGCTATGATGACGAACCCGATGACACCTGTCGCATTGAACGCATTGCAATGTTGTTGTCCAAGTTAGATGCCAAAAGTGTTGAAGAAAAAAATGCCATGTTTCGCCAAGCACAAGAAATCGTAGAGCATAACTACAATCACTTTTATAATGGAACTTTTGAGCAAGTGTTATGGGAAGAGCTGTCTGACATGTTAAATCAAATAAAACAGGACTTTGCCAAGTGATTACTTTGTGCTATGACAGTTTAGCAACTGACAGCATTGGTTACCCTAATCTTGCTCGACACCAAGCAACTCCGTACACACCTGAATGGCGAGAGTTTGATCAACATTGGCCGCGTACAGTACCTTTGCGGTTGCTAATGTATACTCAAGGTTATCGTGTTGTGTTGACCAGTGATGACGTTGAGCGGGCTTGGTATCCAATTGGCATTGGTTGGTTTGATTTTGATTTTGACTATTTTGCTGCCATGTCTGCCATTGCATTAACTAAAGTAAAGTCAAAAAATTTACGAGTGTTATTTTATTATCACGAAGGTGATAATCCAGCCAACATTAAATATCGATTAGATAAGCTTGCTGATCGGCATCAACTACCCGCAAATTGTTACACTTTTGTCAGCGCCAATACCAAGGCCAACAAGTACAAGAACTTTATATACTTCCCTGATCATGAATTTTTCTTTAGATTTGTGAATCGAGCACAACTGCCAGAGGCACCGGCACAGACGTTACAACACAAGTTCACTGCACTTAACCGCTTGCCCAAATGGTGGCGTGCTAGTATCATCAGTGATCTATTAGATCTTGGATTGTTAAAAAATAGCTTGCTGAGTTTTAACACTGGAAATTCTTCCATAGACGAAGATGAAAATGATAATCCCATAGAAGTTGACCAGGTGGACGGCTGGAGAGCACGTACAAGATCCCTGATGCAAACACAAGTACTTTGCGATAAACTCAATGCTGAACAGCAAAATGATCATCATGTTGTTAACACTGCCTTGTACACCGGCAGTGCATGTTCAATAGTGTTGGAAACACACTTTGATGTGGATCAAAGTGGCGGTGCTTTTTTAACTGAAAAAACTTTTAAGCCCATCAAATATGGGCAGCCGTTTGTGATTGCCGGGGGTCCAGGAAGTCTGCAGGCCCTGCGTGACATGGGCTATCGAGTGTTTGACGATGTCATTGACAATCATTATGACAACATATTAGACAACTCACAAAGATATTTTGCGTTACGTGATGCTATAAAAAACATTGCCACTAATGATGATTTTTATAACATGTGCCGCAGTGATGTGTTGCACAATCAACAGGTATTTGCCGAGCGTGCTTATGCTCCAGTAAATACCCTAATAGAGGAACTTAAATGTCGTTTACAGTAAAAAGCTATACCAGCTGGCAACCATTAGAAGAAGTAATTGTAGGTCGTGTACACACACCCAACTATTTTGACTTCATTGAAGATGCTGAGGTTAGAGAACAATTGGGTCAAATTCTCAATGAAACAGCTGAAGATCTTGATAACTTGCAAAAAGTAATTGAGCAATATGGTGCCAAAGTTCAAAGGCCCCGGTTACCTGATATTGATATGTTCAAGCATGCTCAACTAAATCAGAATTGGGCTCCGGTGCCGCCATTGGTTCCGCGTGATTGGCAGATTACCATGGGTGAAAAACTGTTACGTGTATTAAATGTACCCGAGATGGGCGACATCTGCAATCACTATGAATCATTGCAACCTGGGTCAGTGATAGATCCACATGAGGGCGGATACATCAACAACCATGTCATGGTCAATGCTGTGGCTAGTTGTATTGTACGTGTGGGCACTGATGTGTTCTTTGACAACAGTGAATGGCTCACAACAGATCAAATGAATTGGATACAGGATAATGTGCTAGATTCACGCTATCAAGTACATCGTGCACAAACAAATGGACATGGAGACAGTGTGTTTGCTATTTTGAAGCCTGGGGTTATATTAAGTAGTTTACATGACCACGACATAGATTACAATCAAAGTTTTCCTGGCTGGGAAGTTTGTAGGATTTGGGATGCCAGCATCATGGCAGCCTTGGAAGTGGGCAAGTTTAAATATGAAAACTTCAATGAACGATGGTATGTACATGGACGCACACCCACCACTGAGTTTGCCAACTTTGTAGATACATATCTACACAAGTGGACTGGCTTTGTCAAAGAAACTGTATTTGATGTCAACTGCTTGGTATTAGATGAACACAATGTAATTTTCAGTGCCTATAACAAACAAGTCTGGGATTTTTGTAAACAACATCACATTGAGCCCATCATAAGTGAAATGCGGCACAAGTATTTCTTTGATTCCGGCATCAGTTGCTGTACGCAGGACATACGCCGCAGTGGCGGTTTAGAAACCTATCTTTAAGATAGGGCATTCATCAAACGGTTCACAGTGGCCTCACGTTGTGCCTTGTTTTTCTCACCCAACACAACTACTACGAACTCGTGGCCCTGGCGATTTAGTATTAACCCCATGCAGAAACCTGCGGGATTTGTAAATCCAGTTTTACTTACCACAATGTCTTTGAACCGACTTAGTGTGTTAAAGTTAGTATTGACCAAGTTCACAGCATATTTCTTTTTTTGTGCTGGTAGTTGCACTTCTTTTAATGTACTAATACTGCGTATAAGATCATATTGGAGCGCAGCCTTGAACATTTCTTTGACTTCGCGCAATGTGCTGACATTAAACACACTCAATCCTGATGGATCATTAAATTGTGTGTTTGGCAGGTTGAGATTTGCGGCTTTTGCATTCATCATAAACATGAAAACACTACGCCCACCTGGATAATTTTCTGCCAAAGTTTCGGCTGCGGCATTGTCGCTTCGAACTAACATTGCGTGTAATAACTCAAGTCTTGAATATTCACGCTGGGGTAACCAAGTGTTTGCACGTCTGTTATTAATAACAAGCAATTCGCTTAATGATGCTGAGCTGTCCAGTATCACCATTGCAGTCATTATTTTGCTTAGACTGGCAATAGGGCGCGGTGTGTCATCACCTTGCTGACTAACAATACAATCATCAGACACGTTGTACACCAAAGTAGCTGGTGTGGCTTGGACTGATAATGAAATCACAGCTAGAAATGCAACAAAGAACTGTTTCATGATACTACTGTAACTCCATATAATGCTTCAAATCTGTCAGCATCAGCGCGGTCATTCACCATGGGCTCGCCTCTAATGTTCAAGCTGGTGTTGAGCAACATGGGGCAGCCAGTCTTTGCATACCAAGCTTCTAGTAGTTGTCTAATTCCACTTCCATCTTGCGGCACAGTCTGTACACGACTAGTGTTGTCAACATGACACACAGCAGGAAATATGTGAGGATGCCGGCAACGAGCGATTGACTGCATATACCTACTGGTATCAAAACCACGAGGCATATCAAAATACATATTAACATGTTCCTCTAGAATAACCGGAGCAAAGGGTCTAAATTTTTGTCTGCGTTTAATTTCATTCACACGATCTTTAATGTCAGCACCACGTGGGTCTGCCAGTAGACTGCGGTTACCCAATGCGCGGGGTCCAAACTCGGCTCGTCCACTAGCAACCCCAACAATCCCAGTATCAAGTAAATGCACCATTGCATCATGGACAGGATAAACGCCATCAATGCAGTGGCCCAGAAGAGCAGTGTTCCAATGAACACGGCCGCCGTGGGCAAGAGCGGCGGCACCAAGACTAGAACCAGCATCACCAGGATTAGGTAGTATCCAAATTTTTTCAAAATATTCTCCAAGGTGCCTATTGGCCAAACAATTTAATGCAACTCCGCCCATGTACACAAGATTAGAGCTCCAGCCAAGATCTCTGGCCCGGCGCATTACATTATTAATTAGTTCTTCTGTGACAACTTGTGCTGTGCAGGCAATATCTTCGTTGGTGGCAGATTCTAAAAAGGAACTATCAAGACCCAGATGAAGATTGTCTTTGAATTTAATGCTGGCTTCATTGTTCACTAGTTTAGAAAACATTTGCTCGTACCACACAGGTCGTCCCCACCCTGCCATGCCCATGGTGATATATTCTTCATCCAATGGGTGCAATCCAACTCTTTTGGTAATTGCGCTATAAAACAATCCAATGCTGTGGGGATATCGCTGGTGCCAAAGTTTGAGGTATTTGGCCTGACCTTTGGCATCATATTCTGCACCCCATATACTAATTGTATCCCATTCGCCCACGGCATCAATAACCACCACTGTGGCACGGTCATAGGGACTGGTTTGGAATCCAGCGGCTGCATGACTTAAATGATGGCTGTAGTTAACCACCCGGTTTGGTAATACACAAGGACCAAACTGATCTTTGAGTATTTGTTGTACAGTGAGTTTATTCCATTCTATGCCTTGGCCGCTGTACAGTTGACGTAACTGTTTCTTCCAAGGTATTTCGTAGTATGCCACTGTGTTAATACTCCCGGCTGCATGCCAGGCATCCATGATCAACTCTCGATTAAGGTTTTGATCGTTCTTAATCTTGCTGTAACGTTCGCTATGGCCGGCAAAAAGTATATCACCTGTTGGGCTGATTACAGTGGCGGCCGCGTCATGGAAGCCTGCGCTGATACCAAGTATACTCATTTGTAGATAAATGGATCACGCTTGCGCAGTTCTTTTAATTTGCGGCGATAGCGAATTTCTAGTTTGATTCTTTCGTATAATCTGCGTAACCATGTCATAGTGTTTTCCTTAAATGATAATCGTAGCCTGGACGCATACGATCTATTTGCTGTTGTTCATAATCAGCATCGCTCCAGCAGTAATCATACACTGCCCGAACTCCTTCTACTTCTACGGAGTATATATCTAAATGTCGGCCCATGATATCCCATATTTTTTCATAGTCCTGGGTGCCAAAGCTTTGTAACAAATTAACTTGTCCCACGGGCAAGTAACCTAAGCTAAGTTTGGAGTCATCAGGGTTTAAATTATTTTCAACCAACCATTCCCGAAAAGCACCAATTGTTTTGTCGTGCCAGGGGTGGCCGCCACCTAGAGTAATATCATTGCCCCACTCTATATCAAACTCACCCGAGTAATACTCCAAGTGTGTGATAGCTTCGCATACAGTGGTTGTAAGTTCGGGAGCATCTTCGTCCCTAAATACTTCCATCAAAGTTTTGCCAATTTGTGCCCAGTGCATGTACACACCGCCTAATACACGATCATATCCATTGGAGACAAAGCCCTGGCGATGCGCATCTTCTAATTTGTAACGAGGTGCATTGATCCATGTGGTAATTTGACTGGGTCGCACCCAAAAAGGATTTGTATTGGCCTTGCGCAATCCCAATATGAGATTTTCCATTTCATGACAAATCAAGTTCAGCTGTCTAATACTGTATTTGGTTGCATAATCGGCCTGCACATACCAGGTGCCAAAATTGTCAACAGTGCCTTGCAGTACTTCAAAATGATTGTGTAATCGATTAAACATGTCATGATTAACACCCATGGGACTGTGATCATGCGCAAACACATTGTCAGGAGTAAACACATCATCAATTTGATAACCGGTAAGTCCCTGGTTGATGGTGGCAATGTGACGATTCAATGTTGTGCAAAGATACTCAATGTTTCTTGCTGTGGTTGGAAATCCCATGAAACAAAAGTTCTTTTCCAGGAGATTGTTGGCCTGCAATAATTTTTTTAATGCAACAATCCACGCCTTGCTCAAGGCGTGATCATGCACATCAATGATGTAATCAATTTGATCCTGTTTGTTTAAAGGATCACGCAATACAATTTTAACCTGGGATTTCATTCCACCACCGCGCTATTTCTTCACGTTTTGATAATATTTGTTGCATACTGGTTGCACTTGTTCGTATGCTTTCTAATTTTAACACACGACGTTTGCCACGAGCAAGAGCATCCGAGTACTGTTCCGGCCATTGTTCTTCAAATGTTGGACGTGTTTGGAGTTGGAGCAGTACATCACGCATGGCGCCTGCGGAGCGGCCTGCTAACTCGTCAATCCAAGGATTCAATAAATGTCGGGGTAGAGCCAATGGACTCATTATTATGTCTGGTGTAAAACTAAAAATTACCTTGGCCAACAATTCTACATCGTATTCCTGGGCTAGGTCTTGAATAGCATCTACTTCAAACATGCCTGGCAATGTCAATGTAAAATCCAAACGCATCTGTCGTCGGTTTTGCTTGTACTTTAATCCTTGTTCAAAGTTGTCGCGGAATTGTTGATAGTCAAGTCCGGTTCGGATGTATTCTCCTGTGGGTCCGGTTCCGTCGAGGCTGGCGCAAATTTGCCAATCCCGAACATGAGATAAAATATCCCGATATAGATTAATACCCCGAAAATCAACGCGACTAAGATTGGTGTTATACCTAGCATATACTTGTCCTCCATCTCCTAAATCTATGATACGTTTCATGTATCGCCAATGTTGTTCATACATTAGTGGCTCACCTCCCACCCAATATACTTCTTCCACTCTATGTTGTTCCACTGCTTCGGCAAACTCTGCTTCAATTTGCTGATCTTGAAACGCACTTATCTCTGCTCTCACGGATGGCTGCATCCATATGTTTTTGGGATTATCCCAGTCAATCATGTCATGTTGGCGTTGTTCGCTCTCCCAGGCACTTGATAACATATCGCCACATGTACGACATTTAAAATTGCAGAGATTGCTGAATCTATAGTCCCAACTCACTGGCTTCATTGTGGTAGCACCATCTTCAGAGGTTGTCTCTACTATAGTAGGCCATTTGTGTTGAAACAGTTGCCAAAAATAATCTCTGTACACCGATGTATTTAAAAGTTTGCTGTTGCAGACATCGCATTCAGGCAAGGTCTCTCCACTCATCATGCGTCGGCGCACACTCTTCATGTGCTCACTGTTCCAGTGTTCGTCCAGTGTCATGGGAATATAGCGTCCTGTGCCTGCACCGGTGTCTATGTACTGCTGAAAATTTTGTGCTGGTTCTCTTGACGCACAACACATTCTGCGTTCAGTCTGTGGACTTAGATAAGTGTGAGTCCAGGGTGCTAGGCAAAGATTAGGTGGTGGGGTCAAAGCTATATCCAATCAATTCAGCAAACTCGGGTGCTGCTTTACACAAGCTTTGATTACGACGGCGATCCAGTGTTTCTATCTGCATGTGCAACACCCGCCCGTCAGTGCTGGCACCGCCATTCATAAAGTCAACAATACCTTGAAACTCAAGTTGATTCTGTGACGATACATGAGCCTGTTGCAGACGATGTGCAATGGCTGTTTTAGCTGTTTCTGGCAGTGTGGCTACACTGAAATACCAAGCGTCATGCATGATGTTCCAATAAACAAAATCAAATCCCTGTTGATCAATCCAATTTGCAACTTCTTCAATGTAGTACACATTGAATACATTCACAGTGGTGCACACTTGCAGACGAATATTGCGCAGTCTTGACTGCATGTTTTTAAAAAGTGCAATATTTTCAACCACCTCGTTCCATAATGCATTGGTTCTTTGATATTCAAATCTTTCATTGACATCATCAATACTAAAAGCAATTTCTACTGTGCGAAAATGCTGCCATATTTCTTCGGCTCGAGCTGGATACTGTGTGCCATTTGTGTTGTAGTGTATTTCAACTTGGTGTGCAATACCACGATCCACAATGCCTTGAAGCATGTCAAAGTGTTCATCAATCATGAATGGCTCGCCGCCGGTGAATTCTATGTAACGAATGTCATTCAATGACTCATCAATTTGATTCCAAAATTGTTGATTTTCTCGGGGCCAAGCGCCAGCCTTTAACATTTGATAATGAAAGTTCTTTTTTCGATCCACTGAAGAGTCATGAGCAATTTCTTCCACAGCAAAGGTGCTTGAGCTCCAACTGCCGCAAATTCTACATTTTAAGTTGCAGATGTTGCCCAACTTCAGGTCCAAAAACATCAAAGGTTTGGCAGCCGCTGTCCAAGTCTGATCTGGTAGTATGTGTTTGAGTCTATCCAGAGTGTGCATGCGTTTGCTGGTGCGACCTGCACTTTCTTCGTTCCAGCATTTCCGACAAGTCTGCGGTGTTTGGCCTGCCAAAAATTCATTGCGTAGTTTACGCATGTGATTGCTGTTTTGTATTTCAGCAAAGTCCGCAGTCATCAAACTGAACTTGGTGCCTTGATCATCTACAATTTCATCGTCGGCCAGGCAACACGGACGCACTGTGCCAACAGGACTAGCTTCCAGACTGATCCAGGGCAACACGCAAAACTTGTCTTGTGGTAGGTTCATTTTTAGATTGTATTAGGTGTTAGCGTTTCTAAAATTTGCTCAGCAAATTCACGGTGTTCATCTATGGTTGGGTGACGCGGTCGCCTTTTTAAACTTGGAGCGTCCTTGAAGGGGTTTTCAATGTGTATATTAACGTCGATGTATCTGACTCCATTGGCACTACACATCAGTTGTAAACAAGATCTGTAATGGTTTACTTTTTTCTTTTGTTCATCATAATCAAATTTATGAGTCAGTAAAAAACGGTGTTGTGCCTGTAAAATTTCTAACATGACTTCCTGGTCGCTTACAAAAGTTGCATCTGAAGACTCTTTAACATAGATATCTGTCATTGAAATGTCTTCAACACAACAGCCCCAATTTGGAGTAAAAAAATAATTTTTGTTGTGGTATTTCCAACTTTCTCGAGCCAGCCCAGTCCAACCCACAATTAATAAATCATAATCTAGTAATTTTTCCATTGCGGAATGAAAAATTGCCTGGTTGCTGTTGCCAGGTATGGCTTGATTGTCTGGCTCATAACCCAACTTTTGACTGAGCAGGTTAGCCCAACTGTATTTGGTATTGTCAATGTGGTACACTGGCGATGCTGTATCGCTGCCATGTGTGCTGGAACATCCTAGAATTAAACTTCTCATTGCAGGGCCTTTAATTCTGGCAATACATTGCTCCAGCTTTCATTTCGAATATTGTCCAGCTCATGTGTTTTGCGCCAGAATGAATCTATTAAATGAGTATTGTCTGTGGCATTCATAAAAGTAATGGCGCTTTCAAATCCTTGTTTAGCCCGTCCCAGAGGATCGCCAGCTTTTTCAAGCCAAGCAATGTGATCATGATACAATGCTGTGAGTTTGTTTTTGTATTCAACCGGGGCTATGTCTATTCTATAGTAGGCAGGATCTTGTAGTATATTTACATTCAAGTCCTGAGCTTGAATCAACCCTTGTTCTACCCAATCACGATGGAACTGCGGCAAATGCATGGCATTCATGATGCTGAGAGTGGGGCTGATATAAAAGTCCACTTGTGGGCATATGGCCAACATGTCTCTGCGATTTTGCTCCACCACTGCCCAGTTGGTGCCTTTGCGTATGTACTCTCCACGTGCGCCTGAATCATCCAGACTTGCACCAACTGCCACTGATTTAAATTTTTTCCAGTATTCAAACACACTGCGACCTTTGAGATCGGTGTGTGTGAAGTTTGTGTTATAAATCAATCTAACATCTGTGCGGCCACGACGCACCAATTCTTCTAGAATACGGTAGTGTTCTTCCATCAACAAGGGTTCGCCACCAGCAAAGTAGATCTGCTCTACGTAGTCCAGATGAGGTTCTAATTGTGACCACATGTCTGTTTCTGTGCGGCCTGCATAGTTTAGTACAGTATTTCGATCTTTCCATTCAGGGCCTGCCAGTCGGGCTTGATCCTGGTACCATTGGCTGCTAAAGATATGCCCACAGCTACGGCATTTTAAATTGCACAAGTTACTAAAACGAATATCCCAGTACGTCATTTCAAACGGGTTTGCTTCCAGTTTCTTTATATGGTGTCCGTGATGTTTGTTGGCACTACGGCGCCCACTGAAGAAACCTGACTCTTCTTGTTCATAACAGCGGGTGCAGGCTGCATGTGGCGTTTCACTCAACATATCAGTGCGTAGCTGTTGCATGGGCTCGCCATGCCAAATTTCTTCCAATGTTTGTGTGCGACAATTGCCCACGATTCCTGGTTTCATTTCAGCATGGCAGCAAGGATAAGCTTCACCAGTGGGGTAGGCATGCAAATGTATCCAAGGATAGATACAAAAGGTCTTAGAATCTCTTAATAAGAATTCTTCACGCAATGTAAGTTCAGTTGGCTTTACTAAATCTGTTGAGTTATAATTATAAGCTGTCATACCATTCTTTTAAGTTGGGAAATGCACGACCAAAGTCTTTATTTCTACGTGCATCGTACTGCGAATAAAATTCTTTAAAATCATTCAATAATTTTGGCTGGTCAAATGCATCACTGTGTGGTGTTTTAACCACATCTAAATAATCAACCAATCTCTGTAAATGATTAATTTCGTGTTCATGCAGGGCTGGATTATTTCTATTGTGCCACAACCAATTTTTTAAATCATACATGTACTTTGATTTTAATTTGTTTGGCAGCACTAATGCGCTTTGAAAACTAGGGAAACGTAAAATATTCAAAGTAAAATTCAATTTGTCTTTGCCATATTTTGCTTTCCATTGCAACATTTGGTCTAGAAACTGTGGCAAGCTGTCTAAACACAAGGCATTTATTGTGCACATTACATGTATGCTTCTAATCTGTCCACTGTCTAGCAAACGTGTGATGTTGGCAATCCAATCTTTCCAAACTAATCCATCACGTATATACTCTGCATGGCTGTGCATGCTTTCATTGCTGGTATAAAGATCTACATTTAGGCCATTAACGCTGTCCAGCAGGCGATCAATATCTACATCAGTACCCAGGTTACTGTTGATTGCTAACCGAGTATTAGATCTGCCAGGGTTATCTCGAAACCAATCTATCAGCTTCCAGGTATGTGCACTCATTAATGGTTCGCCACCGGTGATTCTTAGTTCTTGAAGAGTTCGATGCAGATCGCTTTCCCACCAAGCAAAGAAGGCTTCAATATAGGGATTGATTTCACCAAATTTATAAAGTTGTGCACTGGGGTGTTCGTGTGTGAAATGATTTCTGCCATCTGATTGTAATTTAAGGTAAGGTCCATTTTTCTTGATGTCATTGACCCATGTTGTGCTAAAAGCCGGATTGCAATAGCTACAAGCAAATTGACAAGTGCGATCAAAGGCAATTTCCAGGGTACGTAGATCAACATCTACATCCACAGGTGTTTGTTGCGCTTGAGTCAACAACTCTATGGGGTAGATGCGGCTTTTATACACACGATCACTGATGGCGGCACGATCCATGTCCTCAATTTTCCAACAATACTCGCATCCTGCAGGACGGTCACCACGTTGCATCATGGCGCGATCTGCTTTCTTTTGATCAGTATTGTGCAACAGCTTAGGGTTAGCACTGACTTTATGTTTGTCAACTAAATGTGCTGGGGGGTGATGACAGCTAGTGGTCTGTCCACTACCCAACCATATGGTGGCGTTGTACCATTTGGCTGCACAAAAACTGGCACTGTTAGCGTCCAATACTTGTTGTTTAAATTCCGAGTCGTTCATTGAATGTTGGATTGAATAAAATTAAATAGGTTTGTGGGCAGTGTGCTGTCTTGTTCCTGTTGAAACTCACGTAAAC
>Ga0114974_10002650_pt1 | contig 13751 bp, 38 predicted proteins | sample S_130206_EF_Meta_FD_87318 | JGI IMG/M metagenome (GOLD analysis project Ga0114974, IMG submission 87318) | Freshwater microbial communities from Lake Simoncouche, Canada to study carbon cycling - S_130206_EF_MetaG | ecosystem: Environmental > Aquatic > Freshwater > Lake | place: Lake...
AAAATTAAATAATAGAAAAATCCTAGTGAGCCTTTGAGCCTTAGCAAATAATCCGAAAGGTGAGCCTAAGCAAATAAAAAGCAAATAATCTAGGTCAAGGAAAATAGTTAGAAAGTCTAACTAGATAAATAAAGAAAGTAGGTCATAACATGACTAACTATAATAACTACTATAATGAAATTCGCAACGATATTGCGAAAGACTTTGGATTAGAAAGTGCAGGATATGCACCTACTAAATACCCTTTGACTCTCCGTCAATGTCAAATCCTTAATAATAAATACGGCTTTGATAAAGCCCAAATTATCGTTAAGCGATATCGTTCACTAGTGCTAGGAGTTAAGTAATGACTTATTCATATTCATTTGATAATAAACACGATAGATGGGCAACCCTATCAGATACATTTGACTCTTACCTAGAGGAGTTAGATGCACTAGAACAATGGGATAAGGATACTCAAGACCCCTTCTCTATCCCCGCCTTTGATGAATTAGAGGTGCTATAAATGACTATTGAAATAAACAATTATGGCTTTATGTTAGAAGCCCGTTACCTATACATCTCCCTAACATGGGCTTTCCTAATCACCATGTCAGTGGTAGGTGCTACAATATCGTTATACAAACAACACAAAAGAAAAGGAAAAAATAAATGACAACAGATGGAAAAACATATCAAATCGGAGACCTCTTTACTACACAGCGTAGTAATGTAACAGGAACAATTACAGAGATTGTGCCCGTATCCGAAAGAACAACACGAGTAAAACTGTCACTAGAAAATGGCGAATATCGCTGGACTTCAGTAACAATTAAGTAATCTTAGGGGGGCAATTAAAGTCCTGAACCCTAACAACCTGAGTAAGTTGCTAAACTGCTCACCAACCCAACAAAAAGAAAAGGATATAAAATAAATGACACTTCAAGGATATACATATCAAATTGGTGATTTATTCACTACAAGCACAACAGGCGTAACAGGTCGTATTGAAAAGTTTATTCCAATGCGAAATGATGTAACAAAAGTAATGCTACGCCTTGCAAATAACCAACAGCGTTTCGCTATGGTAAAAACAAAATAAAGAAAAGGAAAAAAGAAAAATGATGACACGAAAAGACTATGTTGCAACAGCCGAAATTCTAAATTCATATGCGTCAGAAATAAAAATAGATGTGTATGAAGATGTTGTAAATGATTTTTCAGAAATGTTTTTTGCAGATAACGACAAGTTCGACTCAGATAGATTTTGGGAAGAATGCATGAAAAATATTACTGTAGAATAAAAAAAATTCCTGAGCAAGAATTAAAACTGCTCTTATAATTATTCATGATCATGCATAAATATAATTCGAACAGCTGTTCGAAAATGCGCCGATGCACCGACGCACTCGGGCGTGTCGCAATTACGTAGGCGCTCAAAATCCCCTGGAAAATGTGATGCACTTCACAAATCCCAAATGTCCGTTTTGACCTAGTTTATGGTGATAATCTACTTGACATAATATGTACTAATGTCAGACCCCCCTGCTATAATACTAGGTATAAAGATTGAAAAATAAGTAAATCTCTTAACGAAAGGAATTCAAAATGAATTCACTAAATGAAAAACAATATCAACTTAGTTGGATGGGGGAATTTCCTAAATTCAACTACACTTCTTCTACCTTGATGGGATTATTCTCAAATGAAGAATCTGTAAATGCTTACCTTGAAAACAAGGTTCTTGAAGGATGGGTAATCCTTGAAACTAACTTAGTGGAGGTTAAATAAATGATGACACGTAAAGATTATGTCAAGGTAGCAAATATTCTAAATGATATTGCTAAACCTAATATGCATATGGTTCCTTTTGAGGATTTGATTGCTGAGTTTGCTGATATGTTTATGGCAGACAATCCAAATTTCTCTCCCGCCAAATTTGAGTTAGCGTGTTTGGAAAATAAAAATGAATGAAATGACTAGCGTCGCACAAGATTTTGCAGATGCAATTGAATTAGATCATCTTAATGATGAACAAATAAAAATTGTTGCAGATATTTTAAAAGACTTTAAATAAATAAATAGTTGAAGGCTTAATTAATAGTTAAGCTTTCAACTATTTTTGCGTCGGCGTCGGCGCACTCGGGCGTGTCGCCTTACGTACGTTGTGATATTACTCACATAGTCCACGCTCCACATATTGAGACTACTACTCAGTATACTAGACAGTAGCGATTTTATGTGTTATACTTCCAGTATTAGAAAATAAAGAAAGGTGGTCAAAATGACTACACTAAACACAATGTGCAAAGAGCACAATCCAATGAAATCTGCTATCTCAGAATATGCAGATACACAATTCACTTTCTGTCAAGATTGTGAACAAAATATCGAACGTTGGTATAACGATACTGACTCAGAACGTCTACCTATGTGGACAGATTGGAAGGTGTCTAAATGATAGACATTAACTCTTGCTATTGCACTAATCATTCTATTTGCACAATTTGTGCAAAAGGATATTCGTCATCTGATTCCGTTTGGTATCGTGATGACTATATGGAAACTCGAATGGCTGATGCAGAAATGGGTGATTTATAATGATAATTTATGCTATCACTCAAGACTATGAAGCACCATCTGATTATTATGTAAGTAAGGCTGCTGCTCAATGGGCAATTGAAAACAAAGATAAGTTTAATCCACTATGGGACTATGTAATAGAAATTGAGGTAATTGAATAATGAATCGTTTACTAACTACACTTGTACAAATAGGTATTGGTATTCCCGCCCTTTATTGCGCCCGACTTATGTGGCGTGAGATCTCTAATGATTTTAGAGAATGGGATAAAACACAATAGCTTAACGGCGTGTCGACTTGACAGGGGCGTCGGCGCACTCGGGCGTGTCTGTGGATAACTTACGGCGTGTCTGTGGATAACGCCGAGTTTTGTGTGATATTTATCACACCACTTGAGCGTCTCAATATTTGGAATTACTGGCTAGTAAGTAGCCAAATGTCAGGCCCTAATGGTACAATATCCTCATAACAAAAAGAAAAGAAGGTGACACAATGTCAGCAAATGTCTACTCAGTCCAATCCCTACTAGTAGGAACACAATACCAATCCCGCACCCTTACGGGAAAAATTGTTTCAGCAGAACTACATCCAAAAGCGGTATGGTATGAAGGTTGCAATTCATATCTCGTAGAGGTTCGTCCCGAGGTAGGTATCCGTAACCAATACCGCACCATAGCAGTTAAAATCAACGATTAAATAAACAATCGAAACAGGGGCAGTTTAGAGAGTGTTCTAGCCCAATGTCGTAAGTAAGAACTCTCACCCTATGGGGTCAAATGTCAGACCCCCCTGATATAATATCTCTAACAAAACAAGAAAGGTCGTCAAAATGACACTAGAAGAATACAAGCAATATGTAGAGGCTCAACGCCTATCATCTCTCGCAATTGCGCTAGAGGCGCTTACCAAATCAAAAGCAATTCAAGAACAGCAGGGGGTTAAGTAAATGGGAATTATTAAAGATAGCCTTGACGGGATTTTTCTTTGCGATAATTGCGATACTCTCGCAACTGTATGGCAAAAGGGAAATACAATCGAAATTACAAAATGTGAATGTGTCACATTAGATTGGAATGACTAATGAATAAATACACTTTTGGCGTTTGGTTAGATATTGACGCAGAAGATGAAGATATGGCTTTATCTTTATTTGATAGCGTTATAAATAATACTTTTGTAAAAGATTCTTATTGTTTTGAATGGAAAGAGGTTGATAATGTATAAAATTACTTTATCTTATGACGGAAATGCACCACACTGGCAAGGCGACTACTATGACGAAATGCAAGCGTGGAAAGCGTTTTTTTCATTTACTGATTGGGGTTTTGCTAATGAATTCTCAACTGTAAATATTTATAATCCTGAATTAAAATGCTATACAAAAATTTTCTATCGTGAAGGGCAAAAGGTTGTTGAAAAATAAAATTATGGAAAAAGTAAAACGAATTCAAGAATTGCGTCGTAGTAATGCGGCAACTGCAATTCCGTCAAAGAAAAAATATAATCGCAAACGCAAACATAAAGGTAAAATCGAAAGTTAGCTGCGATCATAAATTTTTAATTAAAACGCCACGCCCGAGTGCGTCGGCGCCCCTGTCAAGTCGACACGCCGTTACGTACGATGTGATATTTATCACAGGAAAATACTGGCTAGTAACTGGAATATGTCAGACCAAAGTGCTATACTTGCCATATCTCCAAACGAAAGGTAAACTAATGAAAAACGATAACTCAATGTCTATCTACGATGTATTCTCAGATGAGGATACTACTTGCTCAACCTGCATAGGCTTAGCCCTTGCTAACCCGTCCACCCTATGCGACACACACTTTTTTGAGTGGGCGGAAGAAAAGGCTTACGGGGAGATTGAACGCTCCGAAGACTACTTCCACCTAATCTAATGTCAGTGCTCCCTGCTACAATATACCCATTAACCCAACAAACAAAGGAAAATAAATAAATGGTAAAAATCCCTCACACACTGCACCTAGTTACTGAACTAGATGAATCCAACCCTACAACAAAGCAATTGCTTGCGCTCCCATATGAAGAGCAAGTAAAAATGCTTGAAGATATGGCCAAGCAATTATTGGTCCATCATTCTATCACTGCACTGAATGAAAACAATTCTTTTGCTACACTTAAGGTGGCCGAGTAATGGGATATAACACTGCACTAGACTTAGCGGAGAATATGGATATTCGCACTTCAATTGCATATCACTTAAGGGGTAATCATTACCCACCTGTCCCTTCATCCATGGTGGACCCATGCTTAGATGCTATCGATGCATATCATGATGAAGATTATAGTCGATTAATTAAACTTCCCGAAGGCGTATTTTGGCGTGGGGAAGATAGCGCTCCTGCAAGTGCAATTGCAGAAGCCCACCACTTAGATGCATGGCTGCCGCATGCACACTATTGCGATTGTAATGACTGCGTGTTTATTGATGAATGACGTTATGGAAATATTAGCAAAGTGGCATCCCAACGGTGACTTTACCGAAGAAGACTTATGGGATGCTATTGCAGAATCAGAAGGCGTCGACGTAAACGAAATCTCAGATCAAGATCTCACGGAATTTATTTAAGCAAGAGGGGAAATAAATATATGGTGGGCCAATTATTTTGGTATGCAATTTTTTGGTCCGCCATATATTTATTATTTTTTATTTTTAAAAAATAGCGTGTTGCGCTTGACAAAAGCTGAGCGGCGTCGGCGCCCCTGTCAAGTCGACACGCTTTACGTACGATGTGATATTTATCACGGGAAAAAATTCGGACATTTAGGACAAATGTATCCCAACTTAGATAATCAAGTGGACATATGTCAGCCCTTAATGCTATAATAAGTTAAACAATCAAAAGAAAGAAGGAAAATGTCCACTCAATCGCCCGTGGGTAATATGGCTCACGAAAAAGAAATCAACGCAGGTTCTGCAACTCTTGCAGTAAATCTTCGTACAAATCCCGCATGGCATTCGTTTGCTAATAAAGTATTTAATCAAGATGAGGCTGTTACTACTGCACAAATGTTGCAGGGTGCAGATTTGTCTAATTGGAATGTGCAACTAGAACCTGTTGCAGATTTGCTAAAGCCTAACTATACAACTGTTTCGGATAACTTTCTTGTTGTTCGTGACAACCCAACTATTGACGGACAAAAAGATGTTCTGTCTGTTGTAGGCTCACGCTATAAGACTGTTCAGAATGAAGAATTGTTTGCGTTTGCAGACAATATCCATGACGGCAATCCTGATGTAGTTTGGGAGTCTGCAGGTTCATTGAAAAATGGTCGTGTAGTATATGGCTCACTTTCAATTCCCCGCACTATGGTTCTTGACCCTAGTGGCGCAAATGATGAAACAAAACTGTATCTCATTGTTTGGACTTCACACGATGGTTCTGTTGCGGTTCAATCTGCAATCACTCCTGTTCGTGTAATGTGCCAAAACACTCTCAACCTTGCTATGAAAAAGGCTAAGCAATCTTTCAAGATTCGCCACACTCAGACTGTGGACGGAAAAATTGCGGCGGCTCGTGAGGCTCTCGGTTTGACTTTCTCCTACATGGACGAGTTTGAATTGCAGGCTAAAGAGTTATTTTCTCGTGAGGTAACTAATGCACAATTCTCAAAAATCATAAATGAACTTTATGCTAAGCCTGAAAAGGACGCTAAGGGCTCACTTAAAAAGTGGGAAAATAAAGTTATGTTAATTGACGAACTTTATCACAACTCACCAACCAACGCTAATATCAAAGGTACTGCGTGGGGTGTTGTAAATGCACTCACCGAACGCCTAGATTATTATCGTACTGCTCGCAAGGGTGGCGATTCGCTTATGGCAGGTGCAAGCGGATTTGACCCTGTTGTTACTGCAGAAAAAAATAAAATTGTTAAGCAAGTCTTAGCACTTACAAAATAAAATAAAAATCCTGAGCAAGATTTAAAACTGCTCGCTAGGTTCCATAGATCAATTGGTTAGATCGCTACCCTGTCACGGTAGAGGCTACGGGTTCAAGTCCCGTTGGAATCGCAAATAATAAATATGCATTGCAATGCATAAAAATGCAGGCGACACGCCCGAGTGCGTCGGCGCCCCCAAAATGCATTTGTCAAGCTTTACGAGTGTGATTAAGAACACGTGGTTTACGTCTCACATAATGAGATCCACCTGGATAATGTCAGTGCAAGGTGATACAATGCTCCTATGACAGAAACTTGGCAGAAATATGAATATGTATGTACCTATTGTGATGGGTTGTTTACTTATACAATTAAGGATTTAACTACTCCTGAAACCCCGTGCCCTATGTGTAAAGAGTTTAACTTAACTCTAATGTCAGTCCTAGATGCTACAATATACCCAACTACAAAGAAAGAAGAACAAACTATGGAAACAACAATCACAATCGCTGAAACCTATAATCCAAATCTATTGGTTACATACAAGAAAATTGAAAATGGCGAAGTGTCTTATCCTACTGACAAAGTAGTTGATATTGAATATGCTCTCGACCAATCCCGCCGTAATTACAATGCCCTTGTAGAAAAACAAAATGCTTGGTATAAAAAAGAAAGCCAACTCCGTACTTTACTTGAAGAAGTTTATGCTGATTCAGAAGACCAAGATTCTCTTTCTAGAATTGCAGAAATCTTTGATGTTCCACTAACTAAGGAAATCGAAGTAACTATTTATGTTCGTATTGATGCAACAGTTGAAGTTGATTTGACTCACGACTACATGGACAACCTAGAAGACTTTATCTCTAGTAATCTTACAGTTGATTCTTATGGTTCAGAACTAAGTGTAAATAATCATGAAATCGAACGAGTAGAGGAAGGTTCTTACTAATGGCAGTAATCACTCTTGAAGTCCCGTCCAAAGCCCAAATGGGCTATGGATTGGGAAAGGCGATCCAATATGGAGTTGAGTATGAGGTTCTTAATGATTCTCAGGTTGAACTCTCATCAGGCGACCAAATGAAATTGGCTCGCATGATAGTCGCCTTTCAAGGTAAGTTAATTCAATCTAGTATAACTAAAAATGTTCAGGTAGACCTACCTAAGCACGAAGCATAAATGTCAGTCCCCTCTGATATAATACTAACCAACAACCCAACTAACAAAGGAAAAAACACATGGCACGACAGAAAGCAATCTCAGTAAAAATTGCAACACCAAAGGTAATCAAGGCACTAGAGGAAGCACTTGCTACACTAGAAGTCAATTACACATCACAAGAAGCAAACGAAGCAAAGTATCAGAAGGCTTATGAGAAGTATAGGAAGGAACTTATTGACTATGCAGTAGCAAATATCAAGAAGGCAGAAAACTTCCGCACTAACTTCCGTTCTTGGAGTGGCACTCTTAACATTGACTTCGACCTAACAGGTCTTTCAGAGTCAGCGTTGCCAAAAGAGCCATCAAAGGATTTTGAGTCAATGTCTATGCATAACTATCGTGAACAGAAAGAAGAAATCTCAAACGCAATCCGTATTCTAAAAATGACAGATGAGGAAACAGTTTCCACATCAACCTATCAAGCAGTCGCTCGTTATCTATAATAGGCTTGGGGGACTAGCAATAGTCCCCCACCTTCCCTATTGACAAAACACTACTACATAGGATAGGATAGCCTAATGGAAAATATAATCGTAATCGCAATCATACTAATCGCAATCTTAATCGGAATTGGGGGAACTCTTTAATGGGCGCTAGAGTTAATTTTGTATTCAAGACAAACAAGGAACAACCTTATTTGGTTTTGTATTCACACTGGGGAGAAACATCTTGGCGTGAAGATTTGGCAAGGGCGCTTGATAAGGCTCGTCCACGTTGGACTGATGACTCTTATGCTTTGAGAATTATCATTGACCAACTAACTAGAGAAGGTCGGGACTCAGAAACTGGATTTGGTTTATTCTTAGCAAATTCAGATGAGATACTATTCCTTGACTATCCTGTAATCGTTGATATGCAAGCACAATATGTAAATGATAACGGAACAGAACATTCGTGGAATTCATTCTGCGAATATCATTTAGAAGAAATTCCAGCAAACCATGACTTCGCATAATCACAAATGGGAATGTTCAGATGTGCCAGGCAATTACTTTTGTGATTGCGGCACATCTGCATATTTTAATTCAATGACTAGGAAAATACAACCTGATTAAATTTTGCAAGAAGGATACACGTGGATAAATGGTTCCACATACATCCTAGCAAACGTCCTGAATATGACGTAAAACTGTTCATATTTTTTTGCGATCCAGCTGGGGCGCCGATGCCCAAATTCGGACATTTAGGACATTACGTACCAAGCATTAAGAACCGTGTGATATATATCACGGGGATTACGTACCATATATTGAGATCCTACTAGACAGTAACCTTTACGATATGGTATTATGAACTCTATCAAACCAACAAACAAAGGATAAATATGTCTAACAGATCTATCGGATATACAGGCAATGTCTTGGATGGCAAGAAACTTGCCAAGATTGCCAATGATATTTACCGTGCACAATATAGCAATGATTTTAGCGAATGCAAAGTAGATGATTTACTACTAATTGAACTAGAAGAGAAGAATGTATTTGGGGATCCTAAGTATGCTGTTCTATGTAGTGAAGGTGTAGGATGGGAACAAGATAGTTATGGATGCCTTGAAATCCCGACCAATATTGGTCAGATGGGTTTATGGAATGGAAGAGTCTTTATTTCAGTAGACACAGTTAAGTCTTGTCAGACCATATTTAAGAAGGATGTATCTGAGTATATTCGTACATTCGGAGATCGCCTAGATAGAAACTGTAGTCTATGGCAGTCTAAAATGTCAAAAGAACCTACTACTGTGCTGGGATAGACATATGTCAGACCCCTCTGCTATAATGATTATATCAACCCAACGAAAGGAATAATATGCCGTTTTACGATATTCAAGTAGTTGTGCAATATAACTACTCAAGATATGCAGACTCACGAGAAGAAGCAGAAGAAGAAGCAAAAAACTTTGCAGACTTTGGTATGTCCTCAGATGTAGTCGAAGTATCTATTATAGAGCAAGAACCCATTGTCGAAGATGAAGATGACAATTTGTCAGTGTTCTCTGATACAATACAAGAATCTAATCCCAACTAAGAGAAAGTAAATAACTATGCCAAATTGGGTATATAACAGTTTAACTATACAAGGTCCAAAGTCCGAGATAGATTTTATCAAAGATAAATTAAATAAGCCTTTTACTGTATGGCATGATAGTTGGAATACTGATACTCATACTATGGAAGTAACAGAATCTATTTATTCCGCCCCTGTCTTTGCCTTTTGGAATATCCACTCTCCATTAGAAGACGGTATTACAATGGAAGAATATGTACAGCAACCTACCCGAGCAGGTACAGATATAAAGACTGACCCTGATTGGTTTGCTAAAGAAATTGCTCACGCTAAGACCCAGAAGGATTGGTATAACTGGAATACTTCTAACTGGGGTACTAAGTGGGATGTAGCCGTATCTGATGATAACGAGCATTCAAATACAGAATTGCTTGATTACAAATCAGAAGGTGATGATAACTGGCTTGTCTATAAATATGAGACTGCTTGGTCTCCTGCTATAACTATCTTAACTAAACTAAGTAATCTTGTTCCTAACTGCCTGCTCACAATAGAATTTGAAGAAGAGACAGGCTGGGGTGGGGAGTATGAGATTGTCCGTGGTGAGGTTAAGGAGTTAATAGAATACGAGAATATGTGTCGTGAATGCGATTCATATAACACATTAACTTATTGCGAAGATGAATGTGGTGAATTCTGCTCTGAATGTAATTATGGCTCTTGGCAGAATGAAGAGGCTATGGCAGAATGTCAGACCCATATGGTACTATTACCCTCTAAAGAAAAGGCGGAAGCATAATGACACTAGACCCATATCTGCAGAAGCAGGTTGAACTTGGAATGGACGGAGCAGATATTCTGCACGGAGCACTTAAAAGTCTAATACTAACCTCTGAGCAAAACTTTCAAGCCGCTCAGAATGGAGACCCATTAGACGCAGATGAGTATGATGAATCAGATTCATATCATAATGGAAGACTAGACGCATTAACAGAACTATATGCACTTACATATGAGATTGCTTTTGCTAAAGGAGAACTAAATGCTGGGCTATGATCTAGAAGATATTAATATTATGCAGGAATGCATTGAGACTGCTAAGCAATTCTATCTCAAGTATCCCTCCGATTTAATGGATAAGACTAGAGTTGTAACTGGATTGGAACAAGCCAATTCATTCTTTGATGGCCTATGGGCAGAAGGGTATTTTGACTAATGGACCTACAAGAGAAAACTATAATGCAAGATACCTATCGTGATATTGAAGATATCATTGAGAGAATAAGTAAACTTCCCCTTGGCCTTCCCCTTGTTTGGGTATATGCCTGGGATGTTGCTAGGGACCTATACACAAACATTCAAGAGGGACAGGAAGAAGACTACTGTGTAACTGAAGATATAGAAGACGTTTGGGAAATGTTTTGGGAGGATGCAGGCAAGAACGGCTTCTCTCTGGAGTATGGACCAGAGGACCTCTATGAGGGCATTAGAGGCTGGATGATCGATCGAGGCATCATAGATGAGGTACCCGAAGATGATGAATGATGCTTACTTAAATAATCAATTAGCCTTGGCCCAAAAACTTTTATGGGGAGGGTCCGAGACAGAAAACATAGCAGCCCATAACATCATTGCTAAGTTAATGGTTGATTTAGGAGTTGACGAAGTATCATCTGATGTGGTAGAATCCTACTTGGAGGAAAACTATGGCTAGTCTAGAAGAAAGTGCACACAAGAAATTGACGGGCATTCTAAGTGACTCTAGAATATCTACATCTATCTTGGCATACAAAATGCTCAAGGAAAATAGATATGTCAATGAAGCCTTCTTAGAAATGTTTGTTCACTATGTTTATTTAATGGCTGATACAAAATTAGTTCCGTTCCACCTTGCAGAAATTCAGCAAGCATGTGGCTGGCTAAAAGACAATATGGAAGAGTTGGGTCTCCCAGATATTGTTGGTAAGTTGCCAGAGGAACATACAGAATACTTAGCAATCTAAATAAGTATTCCACAACCCCCGCATTTGGAGAGATGCGGGGGTTTTTCTTTTGTCCAAATAATCAAAGTTTGATCTAATGTAGATTTTGCCAGAGACCAGAACCAGAGCAAACACTTTCAGACATTACGACGGGATCAAAAAATCGCCTGGATTTTTATACATTACGATCCTAGCTATATATACCACAATAAACAATAGATCATATATAAGTATCTTTAGATATATAGACATTACGATGGAGCATATAATTCCCCCATGAGTTTGATATAAAGATATGAGATATATTACAAATAAGATCAAAATGTGTACAAAATGAATCATTTATGTATGAAAACTGTACAAAATTGATCAAAATGTCTAATAAATAGGCCAAAATGTGAGCAAATTCACCTATATTTTATACATTTATAGGGCCTTATGTCCAAGTATATATGATATATGGAGAGTTGACATTACGATGGGCAATATGTTATGCTTTATAACATGGTTTCACGTGAAACATATAATGAAATGATAGTTAATTAAATGTCACTGTATTTATTCTCCACTTTACTCCACTTTGCTCCACATATGGATACAAATATAGATTATATAATGTATATTTATCTAATTACATCTTAAAAGTTTCACCACAATAAACACAAACAAGTCTTTCACCTTCAACTGTTATCTTGTGTTTACATTCTGGTGGATAAGTCTTTATATGAGACATACTATCCTATTCACTGTATATTTAATCAATTATAGACTGCCATTATTCTGATCATGTATCTTTGATGATTCATATTCAAGGGGACGGGATTCAAGTAACTCTAGCCGTACTTGAGCCAATTGCTTCTTGAGCAAATCATTATCTCTATCTAGCTCGTATAGGCTCTTACGTAGGCTAGGAACCTCTAATTGAAGTTCTGTATAGTGCTGTTGGGAGTATGTTGTATCTATACGCTTAGATAGGCTCTTTATCTTAGATTCGTAACTATAAAGTCCTATTAGGATGATTGATGTATATACTATGATTATACCTATTACTAGGAGTTCAGTGCTACTTATCATTCCCCCGCCCTCGTATCTGGACTTCTCATATAGAAATTTAGATCCATATTTTGACCACATACGCACTTATTCTTATGCTTATCAAGTTTATTATGGATCTCCATCTTGACCTTATATCCGCACTTGCATTCATATTCATATGTGTGCATATAACTCATAGGTTTCTCCCATGATTCCATGCAAGTATTACGAACACTGCTATTGCCCACATTATAAAGTATTTCATTCTTGTCTAAATCCCGTCCCGATATATGGTCCTGTTAAGGCTTTCATAAATAGATCAAAATCTGCATCTGTGACCTTATCCTCTATGGGCAAGGTGATTATTTTGGCTTCCACTTTTTTGCTCATTTCTTTCCCCCGTATATGCAACTATTACAAACTAATTTATTGTTATATTCTACTCTGTTTTGCTTGCCACATGAGGGGCAAACATATAATACTGTTCCTGTTTTTTCGCTCATTTTTGCTCCTGCTTTTCCCAGCTCAATTTGCCGTCTTTATAGACAGGCCAATACCCCAATGCTTTCCAATCCATCCGCATGATCTTAGGCTCTTTCATCCATATCCTTATCCCAAACTATTAGGCACTTAGTGCACTGAATCCCAGGCTCCCGCATATACCACGTATGGCTACATTCTTTTGGCACACCACACCCTGTAATCGCTCATTGTCTGGTGGTTATCCCAATATTCAATATGCTCTCTGAGCATCCCGCACTTATCGCAAATCACTGTCTATGTCTCTTCTTGTTGCCGTATCTGGACCTTACTTCTGCCTTGGCTTTATCTACGATAACCTTAGTGGTTTCTTCAACGTCAAACTCTTTATCAAAGCTTTTCTCAGTATCCATTTAAACACTCATTTCTAGTATGGTAAAGCCTGGTTTGTATAATTGTTTTTTTTGTAGGGGCACAGATAAGATACCCACAACACCCACAGTTCATAGACCATTCTCCAGCGAACCAATCATATATAAACCCATTAGACTTACGGT
>Ga0114974_10002652_pt1 | contig 13747 bp, 13 predicted proteins | sample S_130206_EF_Meta_FD_87318 | JGI IMG/M metagenome (GOLD analysis project Ga0114974, IMG submission 87318) | Freshwater microbial communities from Lake Simoncouche, Canada to study carbon cycling - S_130206_EF_MetaG | ecosystem: Environmental > Aquatic > Freshwater > Lake | place: Lake...
GCCCGGTTAGAGGGTGGTCGTCTCTTCGTGTTCGCCGAAGACGCGGCGCATGGCGTCGGAGATTTCGCCGACTGTCGCCCGGGCTTCCACGGCGGCGATGATCGCCGGCATGAGGTTGCTGCCGTCGCGTGCCGCGGCGCCGACGGCGTCGACCGCCTGGCTGCAGGCTGCGGCATCGCGCGAGGCACGGAGGGCGCGCACGCGGTCCACCTGCTGTCGTTCGATGGTGGGGTCGATCTGGAAGACCTCGATCGGTGTGGCGTCTCCGCCGGTGAAGCGGTTCACGCCGACCACGACCGTGTCGGCGGCATCGATGGCCAGTTGCGCACGGTAGGCCGACTCCTGGATCTCGCGCTGGATGAAGCCGGTCTCGATGGCGCGCAGCGTGCCGCCGGCGGCGTCGATGCGGGCGATGAGCGCCGTGGCGTCGCGTTCGATGCGGTCGGTCAGCGCTTCGATGACGTAGGACCCGCCGACCGGGTCGACCGTGTTGGCGACACCGGTTTCAGCGGCAATGATCTGCTGCGTGCGGAGGGCGAGGCGCGCGGCGTCTTCCGTCGGGAGCCCGAGCGCTTCGTCGAGCCCGTTGCAGTGCAGCGACTGGGTGCCGCCGAGGACGGCGGCCATCGCCTGCACCGCCACGCGCACGATGTTGTTGTTCGGCTGCTGCGCGGCGAGCGTGCTGCCGGCCGTCTGCGTGTGGAAGCGCAGTTGCTGCGCGCGCGGGTTCGTGGCGCCGAAGCGGTCGCGCATGATGGTGGCCCACAGCCGGCGGGCCGCCCGGAACTTGGCGATCTCCTCGAGGAAGTTGTTGTGCGCGTTGAAGAAGAACGAGAGGCGCTGGCCGAAGTGGTTCACGTCGAGACCGGCGTCGAGCGCGGCCTGCACGTAGGCGATGCCGTCAGCGAGGGTGAAGGCCACTTCCTGGACGGCCGTCGCGCCAGCCTCGCGGATGTGATAGCCGCTGATCGAGATGGTGTTCCAGTTCGGCAGGTCGCGTTCGCAGAAGGCGAAGATGTCGGTGATGATGCGTAGCGACGCGCGGGGCGGGTAGATGTAGGTGCCGCGCGAGACGTACTCCTTGAGCACGTCATTCTGGATGGTGCCCGAGATTGCCGACAGCGGCACCCCCTGGCGCCGGGCGACGGCGATGTAGAGCGACAGCAGGATGGCGGCGGTGGCGTTGATCGTCATCGACGTCGAGACCGTGCCGAGCGGGATGCCGTCGAAGAGCTCGGCCATGTCCTCGACGGAGTCGATGGCGACACCGACGCGTCCCACCTCGCCTTCGGCGAGGGGATGGTCGGAGTCGTAGCCCATCTGCGTGGGCAGGTCGAAGGCGACGCTGAGGCCCGACACGCCCTGACCGAGCAGGTAGCGGTAGCGTACGTTCGACTCGGCGGCGGTGCCGAAGCCGGCGTATTGCCGCATGGTCCAGAGCCGGCCCCGGTACATGGTCGGCTGGATGCCGCGCGTGAATGGGAATTCGCCGGGGAAGCTGTGGTCGGGCATGCGCGGTCGGTCGATTGTAGCGCGAGCAACCGTGCGCAGCGCCCGTAACTCCTTGACAGGCCTCACGGTTGTTCCTAGACTCGATTTTAAGCACTCGGAGGCTCAACGATGGACGAGCTCGTCAACCGCCTGGCCCGTGAACTGGCCGATGCCATCTCCGCCGCTGTCGGCAGCAGTCCCGAGGTGGAGGCCTGCCGCCAGAAGGCGCGCGAGGCCGGCTACGACATGAAGGTGACGCTTGAGGCCGTAGTCGGCTTTGCCGCACGAGGTCAGCAGGCGTCGCAGGCGCTGACGCGCGTGTCGGCGCCGTCCAGGGCCGTCTCGGTACGTCGTGGCTTCGAAGTCACCGCGAACGACCGCCGGTTCCTCCGATCGCTGCGCATCGCCGCCGACGAGACGACCGAGCCAGTCGAGTAGTCGCGCCCCTGCCGATAGATGCGAGCCCCAGACGGACCGCACAAGTCCAAACGCTGCGCTCGCGCCGGTCCTTTTATGCGTGCCAGGCGCACAACCGGGGTTGTTGCGGAAAAGTCACGACGTTGTGGCTAACTGAGTAGCGCGCGTCGGCGACGTCTCGGAATAGCCATTGATTCGGAACCCGCTTCACGGAATAATTTGGCAGCGCACGGTGCGGACCATCGGTGCCAATCCTCAGGGCCGTGGGACCGTGGGGCCGTGGAAATGGTCGAACGCAAGGCACGTTTGCATCGGCTTCAAGCTCTTCTGCACCATTCGAATTGACAGGCGTTCGCACGGCAGGGTGTGAGCGTTTCAAAAGACGACAGTCTCGAGTCAGGGCACACCCTCTCGTGTGCACGGCGGGATGCGTCGCTTGGAGGAACGGGTAATGAGCAAGGAAGTTCTGGTTGTTCTGTCAGAGTGGGGTTTCTGGGGCGAGGAACTGGTCGGTCCCCTCGAAGTGCTCGACAAGGCGGGGTACAAGGCGACGTTCATGACGCCGACCGGCAAGCGCGCGCACGCGCTGCCGCCGAGCATGACCGAGGGCTACTTCGACCCACCCCTTGGCAAGTGCGTCACCGACGCCTACTTCGCCGGGAAGACGCGCGACATCGATGCGTCGACGCGCCTCGACAACCCGCTGAATCTGTCGGAACTGTTCCCCGTTCGTCCGTACTTCAACTCCGAGAACTTCGGCCACGGCCTCGAGGCGTACAACAACGCGCGCGAGAAGGCGTGGGAGGGGTTGCAGAAGTTCGACGCGCTGCTGCTGGTCGGTGGTAGCGGCCCGATCGTGGACATGGTCAACAACCAGCGTCTGCATGACGTCGTCCTCGGCTTCCTGGCGCAGGGCAAGCTGATTACGGCCGAGTGCTACGGCGTCGCCGTGCTGGCGTTCGCCCGCGACTGGATCGACCGCAAGAGCATCATTGCCGGCAAGCACGTCACGGGGCATGCCCTCGAGTACGACTACAAGGACGGCACCGGCTTCATCAACACCGACTTCAACATGGGGCCGCCCCCGTATCCGCTCGAACTGATCCTGCGCGACGCGACGCAGCCCGGTGGTCAGTACCACGGCGGTGTCGGCCACAGCATCTCGACCATCCTCGACTATCCGTTCCTCACGGGCCGGTCCACGCAGGACTCGCACCTGGTGGGCGAACTGATGGTGAAGGCGCTCGAGCAGGGCCTCCGCCGCTACGGCTGGTAACACGCACTTTGGCGGGTGTTCGCGGCGCGTCGGCGCCGTGAACACCCGTTTTTCGCTTCCCTTCCGAAGACAGGCCGTTTCAAATCATGGGTCACAAGACCGGACATTTCGCGATCATCGAGCAGTTCCTCGCTGACGGCATCACGCATATGTTCGGGAACCCTGGCACGGTCGAGCAGGGCTTCCTCGATGCGCTGCGGGCATACCCGCAGATGAAGTACATCCTGACGCTGCAGGAGTCGATCGCGGTGCTCGCCGCTGACGGCTACGCCCGTGCCACGCAGAAGGTGGCGCTGGTGCAGCTTCACAGTGCTCCCGGCATTGGCAACGGTGTCGGTGCGCTCTACCAGGCCAAGCGCGGGAATTCGCCGCTGGTCGTCATCGGTGGTGACGCCGGTATCAAGTACGCCGCGATGGACGCGCAGATGGCTGGCGATCTCGTCGGCATGATGCGGCCGGTCACGAAGTGGGCGACGGTGGTGCAGCACCCCTCGTCGCTGCTGCGGACCCTGCGCCGCGCCATCAAGATTGCGTCGACCCCGCCGATGGGCCCGGTCTACGTCTGTCTGCCGCAGGATATCCTCGATGCCGTGTCGGAAGAGACGGTGCGGCCGACCTCGATTCCCTCGACCCGCGTGGTTCCGGCGCCCTCCCTTGTGGAGCAGGCCGCGGCGATCATGGCGGCGGCCGAGCGGCCGATGATCTTCGTCGGCGACGGTGTCGCCTACTCCGGTGCGCAGGACGAGCTGGCCCGCGTGGCCGAACTGCTCGGCGCCGAGGTCTGGGAAGCGGATGCCGGCGAAGTGAACATGAACCAACGTCATCCGCTGTATCAGGGGATGACCGGGCACATGTTCGGCGAGCACAGCTTGCCAATCCTCAAGAAGGGCGATGCCAACCTGGTGGTCGGCACCTACATCGTTCCTGAAGTGTTTCCGGAACTGGGCGACGTCTTCGCGGACGACGCCAAGGTCGTGCACATCGACCTCAATGCCTACGAAATCGCGAAGAACCACCCGGTCGACCTCGGCATGGTGGCCGATCCCAAGCTGACGCTGGCGCTGCTGGCCGAGGCGCTGGAGCGGCTGCTGCCGCAGGCGAAGAAGGACGCGGCGACGGCGCGCGTGGAGCAGGGCCGGGCCGAGAAGGCGGCGAAGGATAGCGCCGACCTCGAGGCCGACCACGCCGTGCGCGACAGTCAGCCGGTGAAGATGACCCGGTTCATGGAGGAACTCAGGGCGCAGCTGAAGGGCGACGTCGTGGTGTTCGACGAAGCGCTCACCAACTCGCCGGCGGTGTCGCGCTACCTGTCGCCGTCGAAGACGGGTGAGTACTTCATGACGCGCGGTGGCTCGCTCGGCGTCGGGTTCCCTGGCGGCCTCGGCGTCAGCCTCGCGAATCCGGACAAGACCACGCTGGCGTTCAGCGGCGACGGCGGCTCGATGTTCACCATTCAGGGGCTGTGGACCGCTGCGCGCCACCACATCGGCGTCAAGTTCATCGTCTGCAACAACGGCTCGTACCGGCTGCTGCAGTTGAACATCGATCAGTACTGGCGCGAGCAGGGCATCGAGAAGCACGACTATCCGCTCAGCTTCGACCTGTCGCAGCCGCCCTTGAAGTTCGCGGAACTGGCGCGCGCCATGGGCGTGCCGTCGGTCCGCGTCGAGAAGCCCTGGGAGGTCGGTCCTGCCATCGCGCAGGCGCTGGCCACACCGGGGCCGTTCCTGATTGACCTGGTACTCGAGGGTGACACGCATCCCGAGCGGGTCGGCAATACCTGCGGTCAGTAGTTTCCCTGGGGAGAAGACACGACATGGACATCCGCATCATTAACGAGTTCGTCGCGGCGTGGTACCTCGCGCTCGACAACCACGCACCGACTGAAGAACTCGCGTCGCTTGTCACCGACGACGTGCAGATGATTTTCCCGGAAGCGACGCTGCCGGGTGTCAGCGACTTCCTTGCGTGGTACTCGGGCGGCACCTACAAGAACGGCACCGTGGCGCCGGGCGTCATCAACATCTTCTTCGACGAGAACCACAACGTCGTGTCGGTCGAACGCACGGGCGGCACCGATGATGCGCCGGAGTTGACGGTCGTCGTGGCGTGGCAGGCCAGCTGGTTCGTGAAGCCGGCCACCAAGGCGAAGCGCACCTCGCTCGATGCCACCCAGACATGGACGGTGGTGAAGTCGAACAAGAACAAGTTCGGCATCGCCATCAGCAAGTACAACGCGGTTGCGGCGCCGTTTGCCTACGCCCCCGGGTTCGCGCGCCTCTAACCTTCCAGCAGCGGAGCAGACACGATGGTCAACGTCCCCGATACGAAGCTCGGTCGCATGTTCCAGCAGCACATCCAGTTCATTCTCGACAAGAACATCGATGCGCTGCTCGACCAGTACACCGACGATTGCCTGCTGGTCAGCAGCTTCATGAAGACGCCAAACTACTACCGCGGCAAGGCCGAACTGCGCGAGCACATGAACGGCATCCTCGGCATCAAGGGGCTCGAGGACGAGATCGTCTTCTGGGCCGAGACCGAGAATCCGGAGACGCTGATGATCACCGAAAAGATCACCATGACGCTCGCCGACGGCGAGGCCAAGATGCGCTTCGCCGACAGCTGGGTGCTGCGCGACGGCAAGATCGCGATCCACTTCGCCGGCATGGTCCAGCATCCAGACGGATCACTCGCCTAAGTTTCGCAGCGAAACAGACAGGACCACTCATTCATGGCAGCCAAGAAGAAGATCGGCATTCTGATCGAGGGCGACTTCTACGAGAAGGAAGTCTTCTACTACGAGCACCGCTTCGCCGAGGAGAACTACGAGGTGCATTGGCTCACGCGTCTCTGGGGACAGTCGTCACTGACGTTCCAGGGCCACGAGTACAAGGTGCCGTTCGAAGTGCGCGAGAGCTTCGAGAACATCTCGGACGAAGAACTGCGCAGCTACGACGCGATCATCGTCCCGTCGGCGTTCGTCGCCGATCGCCTGCGCTACACCGAGGACATGAACAAGCTGTCGCCAGCGACGGTCTTCGTGCAGCGCGCCTTTGCCGAGCCGACGATTCTCAAGGGGATCATCTGCCACGGCATGTGGGTCATCTCGTCGCTGCCCGAGCTGGTGAAGGGACGCCCGGTCGTCGGGCACGTCAACCTGATCGGCGACATCCGGAACATGGGCGCCATCTACACCGACAAGGACGTGGTGGTGGACGGCGACCTGGTGACCGCACGGACAGGCGGGCATTGCCACCTGTTCGCGCGCAAGATTATCGACATGCTGGCTGCGGGATTCCCGGCAGCGAAGTCCTGAGCCGCGGGGATTGAATGGCGAGCGTAGCATTTCACCACGTCGCAATTTCGTGCGGTGATCTGAAGACCACCGAGGCCTTCTACACCACACACTTCGGCTTCACCCGCGCCCGGGCCATCCCGCTTGGCGGCGGCGCCGAGATCGTGTTCCTCAAGAACGGTTCGGCCTACCTCGAGCTATTCCAGGCGGAGGGCGAGCGGCCCACGCCGGCCGTGGCCGCCGACGGTCCGCACTACCCGGGCTGGCGCCACATTGCCGTCAAGGTCGACGACGTCGCCGCCGTACTGGCCGCCATGGGCAACGAGGCGAAGGTAACGCTCGGCCCGTTGGACTTCGACGCATTCATCCCGGGCTGGAAAACGGCGTGGATCGCCGACCCGGATGGGAACATCGTCGAGATTAGCCAGGGCTTTGTCGACCAGGAGCCTGTGTGAGCACACTGAATATGAGAATTCGCGCGACATTGTGCGCGGTGGCGACCCTGCTGCTGGTGCCGGCGGCGCTGGCATCGGCCGCTGAACCTATCGATCCGACTCGTGCGACCGCTACCGCCCCTGCATCAGCCGTGGGCGACGCCACGGCCCCGACCGCTGCACCGGTTGAGGCTGCGCAGGCGACGGCGGCACCGGCCAGCAACTGGCCGCCGCCGATGTACGCCGATCGCCGCTTCGACGAGAACTGGACGCCGTCCGACTGGAGCAATCCGCACAAGGGCTCGCGCGACATCTTCGACTCGATGAAGGCGCTGAAGCTGAACAAGAGCGGGTCGGTGTGGGTCGGCTTCGGCGGGCAGGCCCGCGGCCGTCTCGCGCGCCAGAGCACGGTCACCTTCGGTGGGCCCGGCGACTTCGAGCCGACGATGTGGACGTGGCGCTTCCGCGGGTTCTCCGACCTGCACTTCGGGACGCATTTCCGCGCCTACGGTGAAGGCATCTATTCCCACACGTCGATCAACGAGTTTCGCCTGGGGAAGTTCAACGGTGCCGAGAACCTGAACGGCGACGTGCTGAATCTCTTTGGCGAGTACAAGGGGAACGTCGGCAAGGGGCTCGAACTCGGATTGTGGGGCGGCCGTCGCGAACTGCAGATGGGGCACGAGCGGATGCTCTCGCCAGGTAACTGGTTGCTGAACCGTCACACCTACGATGGTGGCGGCGGCTGGCTGGGCCGCGGCGACAAGCGCGTTGAGTTCTTCCTTGTCCGTCCGACGATTCCGGTCCCCGACTTCTTCAGCCGCAAGGATGAAGACACCAAGTTCTGGGGCGTGTTCTACACCACGACCGGCACTCGTCGTCCCGACCTCGTGTTCGGCGACATCAAGGTGCAGGGGCGGCCGCAGAAGGTCACCTTCCAGCCGTACGTGCTCGGCATCCACCGCAAGAACTTCACGTTCGTGCAGAGCACCATCGACGAGGACCGCTACACCTTCGGTGGCCTGCTGTTCGGCGACCTCGGCGGCACCGGCTTCGACTTCGAACAAGAGACGATGTACCAGTACGGCAAGTACGAGACGAAGTACGACAAGGGCAACATCCACGCGTACTCGTCCACGACCGAAGTCGGCTACCGCTTCATGAAGGCGCCGTATTATCCGCGTGTGCTCGCCACCTTCGACTACGCCAGCGGCGATAAGGACCAGAACGACGCCAAGATCGGCACCTTCGATCCGCTCTATCCGCTCGCGTATGTCTTCTTCGGGTTCCACGCGGCGTTCGAACGCAAGAACCTGATGTTGCCTGGGGCGCACCTCGAAGCGGTGGTCCACAAGAACACCTACTTCCGCGCGAACTACCTGCCGGGAATGTTCCGTGCCAGGACCGAGGACGGCGTCTACAACTCGTTCGGCGACATCACCCGCCGGCCAGAGCCGCAGTCCAAGGGCGGCAGCACTGTTGACCTGCAGACCGCCTCGCGCAACATCGGCAAGCAGCTCGACTTCGGTGTTGCCTGGCTGCCGACGCACCACCTGTTGCTCTACGGTACGTACCTGCGCTTCTGGCCAGGACAGTTCTACCGGGACACGCAGACGGCGCCGGTCGATCCGATGAACGGCGTGATGGTGCTGACCCAGTTCAACTTCTAGACGGATGGGCGGGCCTGACGGTCCGTCCCGTTCTGCGTTCCTACAACGGCAAAAGGCCGGGCGACCCTCGCGGGTGCCCGGCCTTTTGCCGTGTCTGGTGCCGCTCGGAGTTAGCCGAGCTTGTGGCAGAAGCCGTAGTGCGTCGCGATCATGCCGTCGCGCATCGTCCACGCGTCACCGACGACCCAGCGGCCGGTGTTCGACGTGAAGATCGCCTGGAACGAGATCGAGTTGTCGACTTCGGTGAAGTCGTAGAGCGACTCGATCTTGATCGAACCTTGCGCTGCGATGTAGAGGTGGAAGAACTTCTTCAGTTCCTCGCGGCCGCGCAGGATGTGCGTCGGCGGCTTTCCTGGGATGATGTCCCAGGGCGAGATGTGCAGGCAGTCAGCGGTGTACTGCGTATCGATCATCTCATCGAGCTTGCCGGCACCGATGAGTGCCATGTGGTCTTCAAAGAACTTCATTCCGGGTGTTGTTGCCACGCGCGCTCCTCCTGTCGAAAATCCGAGCCCTGACGAAGGGGCGAATGCCCCCGCCTCGGCGCTCCGTTCTGGTTAAACCTTGGCGGCGTTCGCCGCCCGCGAAACCGCGCGTGCTGTCAGCACGCGAACGAGATGGCTGCGATAGATGCTCGTACCGAACAGGTCGCCTCGTACCGTGAGGCCCTGGTCGGCGGAACCGGCCGCCGCTTTGGCCGCCGCATCGGTCACCGCCGCACCCTTCAGTACCTGCTCGACACCAGAGAGCCTGACGGCCATGGCCGTAGCGCCCACCAAGCCGATGCTGACGCCGGAGGGGGAGACACAGGCCGCCACGCCAACGAGTGGTGTGAGCGTCGCCGGATGGCGCTGCGTCTCGTAGACGACGGTGCTGTTGGCGGCCGGCGCCGGCACGGTGATCACCGTGATCACTTCGCCGTGGCCGGGAGCCAGGCTTTCGACCGCGACCGAGCGAGAACCGGAGCTACCGGCGACCTCAGCGGTCGCGCCGAGCGCAATCAGGACGGCGGCGATGTCGCTATCGCCGGTCCCGCCGGCGATGCTGCCGCCGATGGTGGCGCGTGTGCGCGACTGCGCATCGCCGGTCAGTGTCGCCGCCTCGGCCAGCACCGGGTAGAGGCTGCGCACGGCCGCGTTGGCCGCCAGCGCACGCAGCGTGGTCATGGCGCCGATCTTCAGGCCGCCCGCTGCGGGATCGATGCCTGCGAGACCGGGAACCTTGCGCAGGTCGACCAGCAGCGCCGAACCCAGTTGCCCCCGCGACGGGGCGACGAGCAGGCTGCTGCCGCCGGCGAGGAGGCGGGCCGAGGCGTTGGCCGAGAGCAGCGCAACCGCGTCGGCTAGGCTGGTTGGAGCGGAATATCCGGCAGATGTCATGGCTACCTCTGCATCAACTGCCAGATCTTCTCTGGCGTAACGGGGATGTCGATATGCTGCACGCCCAGATCGGCGAGTGCATCGCAGATGGCGTTGACGATGGCCGGAGCCACCGCCGGGTTGCTGACGTCGCCCGCGCCCTTCGCACCCATCGCGTTGATGGGCGTCGTGGTCACGGTGCGTTCGAGCTGGAAGTGCGGCAGTTGGCTGGCGCGCGGTACCGCGTAGGTGCCGAGGTCCCGCGTCAGCAGGTTGCCGGCGTCGTCGTAGACCACCTGCTCCATCAGCGCCGGGCCGAAGCCGAAGGCGACGCTGCCGTGCATCTGTCCTTCGACGATGCGGGGGTTGCCGACGTTGCCGACGTCATCGACGCAGACGTACTTGACGACCTCGACAGCGCCGGTCTCCTCGTCCACTTCGACGACGGCGACGTGGGAGCCGAAGGGGAAGTTGAAGTCGGAGGGATTGAAGTACTCCGTCGCTTCCAGGCCCGGTTCGACACCGGGCGGCAGGTCCCACGCGAACCAGAGCCACGACGCGATGTCCTGCAGCGTCTTGCTCTGTGCAGGGTCCGTCTTCAGCGACACCTTGCCGTCGGCGAAGACGACCTCGTCCTCGGTGGCTTTCAGCATGTAGGCGCCGACCTTGGTTGCCTTCTTCCTGATGACCTGTGCCGCCTGGAAGATGACCGCGCCTTCGACGCTGTAGGTACGGCTGCCGTAGCTGCCCTGCCCGAATGGCACGCCGTCGGTATCCGAGTGACGGATCTCGATGCGCTCCATGTCGACGCCCAGTTCCTGGGCGATGATCTGCGAGAAGGTCGTCTGCTGGCCCTGACCGTGCGGCTGGCTACCGGTCACGACGGTGACGTCGCCGGTCTGGTGCACGCGGACCACCGCGCTGGCCCAGGTGCTGCCGATCAGTCCTTCGCGCCCCATGCGCGGCGACGGCCCGACGCCGGCCACGCACACGTACGAGCCGATGCCCAGTCCCAGGCGCTTACCGCGCGACTTGGCTTCCTGCTTCATGTCCGCGAGCGACCCGGCACCAGCCATCTCGAGCGCGCGCTCGAGAGCCGGCACGTAGTTACCCGTGTCGTAGGTCCAGCCGAGACCGTTCTCGTACGGGAACTGCTCCGGCTTCACCATGTTCTTCCTGCGGACCTCGGCGGGCGACATCCCGACCTTGTGCGCAAAGGCGTCGATGAGGCGCTCGATCAGGAGCATGGCCTCCATGCGGCCAGCTCCGCGTGCCGGGCCGAGCGATACCGTGTTCGCGAAGGCGAGGTTCGCCTCGTAGAACGGGTGCGGAATCACGTAGGCGCCGGTGACGCTGCGGCCGGTCAGCACGAGCGGGGCGCCAGGGCCGTTGCTGGCCGAGTAGGCGCCGAGATCGACATTGTTCGTGACCGACAGGGCGGTAATGGTGCCGTCCTTCTTGCCCGCCAGCGTCGCGTGCTGCTGCTGGCCGCGGCTGTGCACCGTGGTGACCGACAGGCCCTCGCGGGTGTCGACCCACTTCACCGGACGGCCGACCTCCTTGGTGAGGAACAGCATCAGCGGGGCGTCCTGGTACAGATAGCCCTTCGAGCCGTAGGCGCCGCCGATGGCCGGGACGATCACGCGCAGCTTGTTGTACGGAATACCCATGACCAGATTGCAGATCATGAACTTGTTGCCGTGCGGGATCTGGGTGTTGGTGTAGAGAACGTACTCGCCCGTGCCCTCGTCGTACTGCGCCATCGTGGCGCGGGTTTCGAGCGGCTGGTGCAGTTGGCGCGGGATGGTGATGTCCAGGTGGACCTTCACCTCGGCGTCGTCGATCGCCTTCTGCGTCACGGCCTTGTCGCCGTATTCGACGTGGGCGCACAGGTTGCCGGGTACCGTCTCATGCAACTGCGGTGCACCCGGCTTGAGCGCATCTTCGGCGCGCGACACGGAGGGCAGCACTTCGTAATTGACCTTCACGGCCGGCAGGGCCGCATAGGCCTGCTCGCGGGTCTCGGCCACGACGGCCGCCACCCACTCGCCGACGTAGCGCACCTTGTCGGTCGCCAGCGCCGTCTGCGAGCCAGGTAGCCCGTACGGGTGCGGACCGAAGTGGCTTTCCACCCCGGCCGGCTTCCAGATGCAGACCATCGGCATCATCTTGCCGGCGAGGTCGGCGCCGGTGAACACGCGGATGACGCCCGGCATCTTCAGCGCAGCCGACGCATCGATGCCTGTGATGCGGGCGTGCGGATGGGGGCTGTGGAGGATCGCGACGTGGGTCGTGTTCGCCAGGTTGATGTCGGCGGTGAACTTCGACTCGCCGCGCAGGAACTCGGGGTCTTCGCGACGCTTGATCGCGGATCCCAGGATTGGAGTCGCCATAGTGATCGTCGTCCCTGTGAAAACGCGTTAGATAAGAGTCTGGACGGCGCGGACGACGTTCTGGTAGACGCCGCAACGGCAGATGATGCCGTCCATCGACTTCCGGATGTCCTGTTCCGTCGGTTTCGTGTTCGTGCTCAGCAGGTCGGTCATCGCGAGCACCATCGCCGGGGTGCAGTAGCCGCACTGGACGCCGTGCTCGTTCCAGAGCGCGTCCTGCACCTTCGAGAGCGCACCGTTCGAGGCGATTCCTTCAATGGTAGTGACCGCGGCGCCGTCGGCCTGTGCCGCGAGCACCGCGCAGCCCTTCACGGCGAGGCCGTCGAGGAGGATAGTGCAGGCGCCGCACTGGCCGCTTTCGCAGCCAACTTTGGTCCCGGTCAGCCCAAGGTCGTCCCGCAGGAAATCAACCAGAAGGCGGTGTGGCGGCACGCTGACGGCGTGGGTGTGCCCGTTGACAGTGATGGAGATGGAGACGGCTTCGGTCTGTGTCGCCATAGTGTGTGCGTGTCCCGACGAAAGAGGTTCCGGGGTCCTAGTTGCCGCGGAACTGGAGAATCCAGCTCCGGATTTCAGAAATGGTGAACAGCCGCAGTTCGTTCCACGTGTCTTCGGGAACCAGGTCCGGGTTCGGACGAAGACCGCGGCTCGACTCGTTGGTGACATACACGCGGTCGCCGCTGACGATCAGGCCGGACGGCTGGAGCAGCCCTTCCGGGGCGCCGGCGCGCGACATGCCTTCGAAGAGGCCGAGCTTTGCAATCACCTGTCCGCTGCGGTTGATGGCCACGACGCGGTCGTTCTGGCCCGACGCCACCCACAGGACCCCTTCGGCATCGAAGTCGATGTTGTCGGGACCGTTCAGGCCCTGGCCTTTGGTGAAGACGGACAGGAAGCCCGGCTTGCAGCCGGTGGCGCAGTCGCTCAGGAGCATCCGGTAGATGACGTCGGCGCTCATGTTGGCCATGTAGAGCGACTTGCCTTCGAGGCCGAACGCCACGCCGTTCACGCCGAACTCGGGGGAGCCGCCGATCTGCACGTCCAGTTCACGACGGGTGTCCTGGTCGAACCAGACGGCCGAGGCGCCGTTGCGCGGGTCGAAGACAAATATGCGGCCGTTGCGGAACTTGTCCGAGTACACAAAGCTCGGGCCGGCGCCGTTGTCCGAGATATAGACGCGTCCGTCAGGACCGATGTCGTTGGCGTTCAGGGCGCAGAACTGTTCGGGCGGCGCGCCGATGCCGAAGGCCGCGAGGAAGCCGCCGCAGATGTCGTAGACCACCGGCCGACTGGTCGCCGTGAGCGGTAGGTCGTAGACCATCATGTCGCCGTTCAACACGTCGTTGACATACAGCTTCTGCGTGCCAGCCGGGCAGGTGCGGCTCGGGTTGTGGCATGAGGTGACCATCC
>Ga0114974_10002653_pt1 | contig 13741 bp, 14 predicted proteins | sample S_130206_EF_Meta_FD_87318 | JGI IMG/M metagenome (GOLD analysis project Ga0114974, IMG submission 87318) | Freshwater microbial communities from Lake Simoncouche, Canada to study carbon cycling - S_130206_EF_MetaG | ecosystem: Environmental > Aquatic > Freshwater > Lake | place: Lake...
ACGTGAAGGGCTTGATGGCCATGGACTTCAAGATGAACGATCTTGTGGCCATTGAAAGCGGCAATGCCATGAGAATTTTAGGCAAGACTGCCTAAAAATACGCACCTGAATAATAGCCGGTTAACTGCTTACCCCCACTCTGACACGCACCAGAACTTGCACTTAATAAGTCTTAACAGTAAAAGCGTCGTTTTACACGACAGTTCTTGGTGAAAGTCAGTTTTTAAAAGGCAGTCGGACTTGCACATTTTGAGCAAATACATTGCTCAAACTTATCAGTTTGTCATGACGCAAAATGCGCAGATGGGTTTTGTGTTGTTGTCGCAGGTGTTTGCCAATGGAAAAATTGTTTCAGGTTCAGCCTGGATTGTTCCTGTGCATTATTACAATCCGCATCAACAAGAAGCCATTTTGTTATTGAACGTTAAAGACAATGCTACAGCCAAAGCGCTCATGCTCTAATTGAGGGGTGAAAAAGCCAAATCAGCCATACAGTCTTATGGCTACATCACATAATGAAGGAATGAATGATGTCGCGTAATGAACACGCTATGAAAAATCTAGCGGTGACGCAAGACGCCATGCAAAGTTTTGCCAATTCTGCAGAACCCAGAATGGCAGAGGTCATGAGTCTGTTGGTCAAGCACATGCATGCCTTTGTCGCCGAATCGAAACTGAGCAAGGCTGAATGGTTGGCTGGCTTAGAGTTTTTAACCAAAGCCGCCAAAATTACCACAGACGAAAGAAATGAATTCAGTCTGTTCTCAGATGTGATGGGTATTTCCTCCATTGTGGACGTCGTATCTCAACCGCCAGGAGGAACGCCTAGCAGCGTCTTAGGGCCGTTTCATAATCACGACTCCCTTTTTCGGTCCAATGGCGACGACTTAACCGAGGATCAACCCGGGGACAGGGTCTGGTTGCATGGAAGGGTTTTGGACGTCCACCAAAATCCAATTGCAGGGGCGCAAATTGATTTTTGGCAAAACGCCGACAATGGTTTGTATCCAGCCCAAGATTCAACGCAAGACCCGCAAAATCTAAGATGCAAAATAGGATGCGATGAAGAGGGTGGGTTTAGTCTCTTGACCATTCGGCCACATCCGTACACAGTACCGACTGATGGGCCAGTGGGCGCTTTGCTGGCAGCCAGCAATCGCAATATTTGGCGGCCAGCGCACTTTCACATTATTGTCAGTGCACCTGGTTATGTCGGCTTAGTCACTGAACTCTTTCCCTCTGGGTCTGATTACATTGACAACGACACTGTCTTTGGCGTCAGGCCTGACCTGATTGTGGACATCAAACCCTGCCATGATTTAAATATTGCAAAAAAATATGGTTTAAGCGCACCGTTCAATGAAGTGAAATACGATTTTAATTTGGTGAAAAAGTCTTGATAAAGTCAATTCAAATACAGGAGACAACTCAATGAAAAAAATATTCAAAGTCGTTCTTACCACCATATTTATGGGTGGTTTGAGTTTTCAAGCGGGTGCTCAAAACGAATGGCCTAAAGCCAAGCCCGTCACCCTGATGGTGGCATTTGCGCCTGGTTCTTCAACCGACATTGTGGCCAGGTCACTGACCCAAAAATTAAATGAATTGACAGGTGGCAATTTCATTGTTGACAATAAAGGTGGCGCTGGTGGCAACATCGCTTCAGCACAAGTTAAACGTGCGCCAGCAGATGGCTATACCGTATTGGTGCATAGCGTGGCTTTTGCGGTCAACCCCTCTCTCTACGCAGATGCAGGTTACGATGCATTGAAAGATTTTTTGCCTGTCGCTTTAGGCCCTAAAACCCCCAACATCTTTACAGTCAATCCCAGTGTCGCTGCCAAAAATTTGCCAGAGCTGATTGAGCTTGCTAAAAAGTCACCTTTTAACTATGCATCCTCTGGCATTGGCACCACCACCCATTTGTCGATGGAGCGCTTGAAAACAGCCGCCAAAATAGACATTGTTCACGTGCCATATCAACCCGCAGCCGCCATCAATGCTGTGGTGGCCGGGCATACCCAAATTGCCTCGACCTCCATGCCGCCTGCCGTACCTCAGATCAAAGCAGGCAAACTCAAAGCTTTGGCAGTCACCAGTGCAACGCGTTCACCTTTGTTGCCAGATGTGCCGTCCATCACGGAATATGGCTTCAAAGAATTTGATGACTACACTTGGTTTGGCTTCTTTGCGCCAGCAGGAACGCCTCCCGATGTGATCGCCAAATTGAATGCCGCCATCAACAAAGCCATGGTCTCGGCCGATGTGGTTGACCGCTTTGCCCAATTGGGCATGGCCAGCGTCCCTAACTCTGCATTAGAGTTTGGCGCTTTCCTCAAAGCCGAAGTGCCCAAATGGGCGGCTGTAGTGAAAAGTTCAGGCGCGAAAGCCGACTGACACTTTGGAGCCAGTCGCCATTCCCTTGTAATGGGCCATGAAGTCAGCCCTTCAAACTTCGTCTTGAATCGGGTTTGATAAAACGCCCACACCTTCAATGTCAATTTCACATATGTCGCCGGGCTTCATCCATACTGGCGGCGTTCTGGCATAGCCAACGCCTGCTGGTGTGCCTGTGATGATGACATCACCTGGTTCTAAAGTAAGGCATTCAGTGATGATTTTGAGAGACTCCACCACGTTCCACAAAAAGTCTGTGGTGTTGGCATCTTGCATAATTTTCCCATTCAATCTTGATTGAATGCGAAGGCCTGCTGCACCGGGTGGCAATTCATCAGGCGTCACCAGGCAGGGGCCGAAGGGGCCAGTTCCATCAAAGTTTTTACCGATGGTCCACTGAGATGTTTTGCGTTGATAGTCCCGCAGACTGGCATCGTTAAAGCATGCGTAGCCCGCAACGCATTCAAGGGCATTGGCATCTGTCAAATGCTTTGCACGTTTGCCAATGACAACTGCCAATTCGGCTTCGTAGTCTAAGTTCATCGAAGCTTTGGGTCGAATGATGGCGCTTTGGTGTCCTACCATGGAGGTGGCGCCACGCAAGAAAAAGCTGGGATATTCAGGTCGTGCATTGCCGCCTTCTTTGGCGTGATCCGCATAGTTCAAACCCATGCAAACAATCTTGCCAGGGTTTGGTATGACTGGTAAAAGTTGTATATCGCGCAGTGACAAATGTGCAGAAGCGGGTGCGACTTTGGCAGCCGCATCCGCCGCTTTCAAAGTGTTTGGATTGTCAAGCATTGACTTCAAGTCGCCTGAAAACTGGGTGTCCAATGCGTTCAAGTTGACAAACTCTGATGCCGCGGCATGACTTAACCAGCCTACGCCTGATAGCCCGTTGTGGGTAAAACTGATGAATCGCATGGTGAAAATCCTTGTTAATCTGAGAATTGTTTAAATAATATCTGGATGTCCGTCTTCAAATGGTTTGAGACAGATGGGTTAATTTCTTTAAGGAGAGATCGGCTCATTGGATTTAAAGTTTGAAAGCGCCTCAAATCGATGTTTGGGTTTGCATACAGTTGTTTTGGAAGTCCACACTGAAGAAATTTAAGGTCAATTTATCCAATTTAGGCAACAACGCACTTCTCGCAAATACAAGCCCTGTTTTTTGCCTCTTCCGGCACCCGATCAAGAAGATCTGACGAGAAGGTCGCAGTCATACACCAGCAAGTCTCAGGTGGTTTTCCAGTGTCTTTAGCAATCTCCTGAGCACACTGGTTAGGCTCGCCGCATAGGGGGCACTTTGAAGGGTCTATTACTTTATTCATTAAAAAAGTAGACCGTGAGTCAAGATCACATGTGCAATTTTGACTTCAACGGTCAATGCAAGAATTCAGCCGATTTTAACCCCTGCGCATAAATCGTTCTGTTAGGACGGATTTCGGCGGGCCTACCGTGCTTTTGGATAGAAGTGGTCATCCTGTGTCGTTTTACACGACAGAGGGCGTTGCTGGGATGGTGGGTGGATTGACGCGATTTTCTGTATATTCTGTGAAATAAATTCAAAAATTCTTTAAGGAGATCAATATGGTTGCGGAGCAAAAGTTAAAGGGACCTGCCTCTTACTTTCCTTCCATCGAAAAGAAATACGGACAGCCTATAGATCATTGGATCAAGCTTGTTCAAAAACAAAAAGGCTTGAAACACATGGAAGTTGTGAATTGGCTGAAGACTGAGCATGGTCTTGGACACGGACACGCCAATGCAATCGTGGGTTATTGCTTTGCTCAGAAGTCAACGTGATACCAGTGGGGCTGTTGTGGTATTTTCACATTGGATAGCTACTTACAAAACCTTTCCCATACTCACTCGAGGCTCAACTGCAGAACCAGTCAACTGCTATTCATGACCTAATGAAAAAAGCCTATTAGGTTGTCAAACTTTGGCGATTAAGTCATAGTTAACAAAATTTATAAACATCTGAGGATTTATGGTGAAACTGCGGAAACTATTTGACGGTGTAGTTGGCTTGCTATTGATAAGCTCAATGTCGATGGTTTTTGGACAAACTTATTCTCCGCTCTCATCTTCGGATGCAAAAAGAATTGATTTCAATTCTGAAAATTGCACAGGATTTGGAACTCCAGACTATAAGTGCCAGCCGTTAAAAGTGAGAGCTTATTTGTATGAGCCTAAGGGAGAGTGGAATGCTCTTGTAATGGCAAGCCATGGATCGCAAGGCGTTGATCAGCGTGTATTTGAGTATGCCGATGCTCTTACGAAAAATAGAATTGCAGCTTTGGTGATTGACCATTGGTCGCCAAGAAATATCAATATCCGAGATTACTCAACAGCAACAGCACGAGGCGGTACCACTTCAAATATTGCCACCGATGCGCTTTGGGCAGCTGAGCACTTGAAAGCTCTATACCCCCAAGTAAAAAAGATGGGATTTCTTGGCGAAAGTATGGGCGCCATGGCTGCCATTCAAATGTCAAGACAAAGAATGACGGATTTGTTTAATAAGAAGATGTCGCCTAAGAGTTTCTCAATGCCGTTTTCTGCCATGGTAGGCCTTTATCCAGCTTGCATGGAGAGAATTGAAGGCGAAAAATTTATCAACACGCCGTTTCTAATTCTAATTGGCGAGTTGGACGCCGCAACTCTTGCCACGGATTGCGTTGACCATCAAGCATGGACAAATGCTAATGGTGGAAATCTAAAAACAGAATTAGTTCCTGGCGCTTTTCATGACTTTGATGCGCCCCATGCATTGCAATACAGGCAAGGTCAAAACATTTCCAAGTGCACTTATGTAGTTAACGGAGATAAAATTACGATAGTTGCCAGTGGTAAAACTTTACCAAACACTTTGGCGGGGCTAGTTCAGCTACCCAGAGAATGTGCATTCACAGGATTCCGTGGAGGTCACGGAGCTGATAAGTTCATAGCGGTACCAAGTTGGCTTAAATTTTATGAGTCACATTTGAAATAGAACCTTTGAATAAAGTTTAAATCTTCAAAGATGTGGAGGACTACCGTGGGTTCATTGCATTAATTTTCTAGTTCCTCCAACTCACGTGAGCAGAAACAATTCGCCATCCATCAGACGATCTTATCCAAGTTTGACTCTGCCGTCCGTTACGCGGGTTGCCTGCAGACTGGAACTCAGTATTTGCAGTTGCAAAGTCGTCGCCATAAGTAGTTATGACAGTATTGTTCAAAGTACGCTCAACACCTTTTGGGCGAGATGCTCGGAATGATTGGATGGAATCAAAGCCGTACAAGTTCTCCGCAATGCCATAGCGAAGAGTTAGAGCGCTATTCCAAAAGAGTTCATCCAATACAGCGACATCATTGTGAATAACGGCTTTCTCGTATCGCTCAAATACCGCTTGTACTTCAGCCAATACACTGTGAGTGTTGATTTGCATAATTGGATAAAAAAACAGCGGTTTGTAAGCCGCTGTTGATTGAGAATAAGTTTAGATTGGTAATTGACGCGCCAAATTGCTGCGCACCCAGCTGCTCAACCCACTGGCAGTACCTTTTACTTGCCATGCTTGAAAAGCGGGGTCTGCATAGACAGCATCTGTGCATTTACCATAGGCTTCATAGCTTTCGTAACGAGTAGCAAATACCATGTTGCCTATCTCTCCTGCTGAAACAGTCCATATTGAAACATCAGCGCCATGCTTTCGCCAGAGGGCTGCACTTTCTGCTACCAACTCCATTAACTTTGCCATGTCTGCACCCGGGTTAGGTTTGAAAACTACTTGCGAAATCATTTGTGCCATTTTGAGCTCCTTAAGTTAGTTGAACGCATTTTGGTATGAAGTGCGAATCATGATTTAGCGCTACAACTTAGCAAATTGAAAGAGGTCAAAATCAATTGAGGATTGGGGTTTACCCCCTGCGTACAAATCCTTGAGTCAGTTTTTATTTCTGCGGTCAAACCGTGCTGTCGGCTTGATGTGGGCCTTACCTCATCCCACCAAAGGTCGTCGCCCACCTCTGCGACTACATCAGGCTGCTACCCGCTTGGGCCCACAAGCTAGCAGATAAAGGTGAGGGCCAAGCTCCAGGTTGGTGAGTTTGTTTCATAGGTTCTTTGTGAGTGCAATTGAATCATTCGCCATTGAATCGGGAAACCCTCATTTTGCAAGGGAACTCTCTATCTATGATGATGCCGAAAAAGAAATCCAAGATATTTAAACTGGCCTATTGAGATACCCCATCCATGAATTTATCAAAAGCCTCAACTCTGCACTGCCTCAAATCCGCTGGGCGCATCGCTTTGCTTTTCAGTGTCAGCGTTCATTGGGCCTCCGCTCAAACTGCAAAGCCAACTGATGAAGTTCTCGTACAAAGCGGCCGCCTAACCCAACGCCAATTTGACGCCCCCACCTCCATCTACACCATTGATGCAGAAACCATTCGCAACAGTGGCCCTCAAGTTAACCTATCAGATGTCTTGGCCAGGGCGCCGGGAGTGGTGGCCTTAAACCGAAACAACTATGCCCAGGATGTTCAGATATCGGTGCGAGGATTCGGCGCCAGATCAGCGTTCGGCTTAAGAGGATTCAGGCTCATCACTGACGGTATTCCCGCCACCACACCAGATGGCCAAGGGCAGGCTTCTACTGTCAGCCTTACATCTGCAGAAAAAATTGAAGTCTTAACTGGCCCCTTAGCGCAACTCTACGGCAACTCGGCCGGCGGTGTCATTCAAGTGTTCACACGCGAAGCCGACCTCGTCCCTACTGCACAATCGCAAGTATTCAAAGGCAGTTATGGCCTTGAGCGAACAGATTGGCAATTTAGTCAGCGTTTGGGCAATGTCGGTTTTGTGGCTGACTACAGCACCTTCAACACACAAGGCTACCGAGCCAACAGCCAGGCCAAAAGAGAACAACTCAACAGTGTGACGACTGTCGACTTGAATGCAGACACCCGCTTGAAGTTGATTGCCAATGTCTTTCGCATGCCCTATGCCAAAGACCCTATTGGGTTAACTGCAGAGCAGTTTTTGGCCAACCCGAAACAAGCTGGGAATTTTTCCTTGGTGAACGACACTCGAAAAACGGTGAATCAAGAACAAGCTGGCGCTGTGCTTGAACACAAGCTAGATCAAAACACCCGCATTCAAGCGCGCATTTACGGTGGCAATCGAGACAACTTGCAATACCAAGCTGCATCTGCATCTGCAGGTTCGTGGGTTGGGCTAGAAAGAGATTTTCATGGCCTAGGCTTGCAAATCCAAGGTAAACAAAACTTGGAAGGTGGCAAAGCAGTAGATTGGGTGGCCGGATTTGATCAAGACTACTCAGGAGAAAATCGGCAAGGTGGCCCCGCTGCTTCAGGTCAAAAGGCAGGCAGCATCAACCGCAAAGAATTGAATGAAAGCACCAACCGCGATTACTTTGCACAAGCCAACTGGCGTGTCGTGCCAGACTGGACCTTTGTCACAGGTGTACGCCAAAGCTATGTTCAACTCAAAAGCAAAGACGATTACCTCACAGACGGCGTCAATGGTTCAGGCTCTGTAAGCTATGAAGCGGCCAATCCAGTCATTGGCGCTACTTGGCACGTGAACGACCATTTGAACATTTACGTCAACCAAGGCAGAGGGTTTGAAACACCCACACTCTCAGAGTCGGTGTACACCAAATCAGGCACCTCCGTCATTGGCTTGTTCAATGCAAGTTTGGTTCCCTCACGCAGTCAGCACCTTGAGCTGGGTAGCAAATGGACACCCTCTCCCAATACTCGCTTAGATGCGGCCTTGTTTCGCATCAAAACAGACAATGAAATTGTGACCAGCTTGTCTGTGGGCGGTCGCACAGCTTTCACCAATGCTTCTGAAACATTGCGTGAAGGCCTAGAGCTTTCTGCGCGCCATGCTTTCAACTCAAACTGGCGTACACAAGTCACGGCTACCGTCATGAGCGCTGAATATGTAGGCGGCACGGCATTGGCCGGAAAAGCATTGCCAGGCATTCCGAAAAAACAATTGTTCACATCCATTTTTTGGGCAGAAAATGGTTTTCAAAATACCAGCAAAAAACCATTGCAAGGCAAAGCGGCCAGCTTAGATTGGATTACACGGTCTAGTCTTTGGGCCAATGACGTCAATGATGCAACGGGTGCCGCAGCCGGTTATGGGCTGCTAAACGCCAGGCTCAAACAAGGTTTTGCGTGGGGTCCAGCGAACTTCGAGGCCTACTTAGGCGTGGACAACCTCTCTGATAAAAAAGCCATCAGCTCCGTCATCATCAATCAAGCAAGTCGGCAATATTTTGAGCCGCTGCTTCCACGCAATTGGGTGATTGGAATTGCAACCAAATTGAATTTGTAATTTCGTATTCATCGCGAATTGATTGCGGTTTCTTTGATGATTGGTTTGAGATTTAAGGGTTTACCCAAACAAACATTCCAATATCCCTTCTGCAAAGTCAAGTGTTCAAGCTTCTCTATCTGACACGCAATGAGTTTAGTAAAGTCAAGGCTTTATCATTATTTGGAGACTTGTGTGAACATACTTTCGATCCGTCGATTCAAGCAACTTAGCCTTGCAGTTTCCTTGTCCATGGGCGTTATATCAGCCCATGCCCAAGCCCCAGCAGCGCCGGCCCCAGCTTGGAAACAAGGCATGCCCGATGCCATGGCCACTTCCACATTGGCACCATTGCCCGGAAAGCTCACGGCAACCAAAGCCGCAGATGTGCCAATTAACAGAATCAAATTACCACCCGGATTTAAAGTTGAAGTTTGGGCAGACAGCGTGCCAGGCAGCCGAGCCATTGCGCAAGGCGATGGCGGCAAATACTATGTTGGCACACGCCCATTAGGTCGTGTTTATGAAATCACAGACAACGGCAGCACACGCACATCGCGAGTGGTGATTGACAAACTCGACCAACCCACCGTGGCATACAAAGACGGTACTTTGTTCGTCATCTCAGTTGACAAAGTGTTGCGCTTCGATGGCATCGACAAGAACCCCACAGTGGCACCTGTTGATCTCACAGCCAAGTTCAATTTGCCACCAGAAAAACACCACAACTGGAAGTACATTGCTTTCGGTCCAGACGGCAAACTGTATGTGCCATTTGGTGCGCCTTGCAACATTTGTGAGCCACCCAGTGCCGAATACGCTCAAATTCGCCGTTACAACGCCGATGGCTCTGGCATGGAAGTGTTAGCGCGCGGTGTTCGCAACACCGTTGGTTTTGACTGGCACCCCGTCACCAACGAAATGTGGTTCAGCAACCACGGACGTGACTGGCTGGGCGACGACACACCCAACGACACCATGCACCGCATGAAAGTGGGCGGCCATTATGGTTTCCCAAGCTGCCACCAAGGCAACTTGCCCGACCCCGATGTGAAGCGCCCCAAGCCTTGTGATGGCATTGAGCAACCTGTTGCTTTAATGGGCCCTCACGCTGCCACCATGGGTGTCAAGTTTTACACCGGCAACATGTTCCCTGCTGAGTATCGCAACGTGCTGTTCAATGCGCGCAAAGGTTCATGGAATCGCACCAAGAAAATTGGTCACGACGTGGTCATTGTTCGCGCTGATGCCGATGGCAAAAACGCCAAAGTCGAGCCGTTCATGACGGGCTTCGCCAATGAAGGTGATCAAACCTGGTGGGGTCGTCCCGCTTATCTGCACCAAATGAACGACGGCGCCATGCTGGTGTCTGACGAGCAAAATGGTGTGATCTACCGAGTTTCATACAGCAAGTAACAATGACACTACGTTCCAAATGGAGGGCCTTGGCCTTCCTAGGGGTGGCCATTTTGGCCCCCCTTTTTTCTGCCGCTCAAACGCCGCCTGCTCGGGCTAACATGTGCAACGCGTGTCACGGGCCCAATGGCAATGCTGTGCTCAAGGACATGCCCTCTATCGCGGGTCAACCCAAGGTTTTCATTGAAAACCAATTGGTCCTCATTCGAGAAGGCATGCGTGACATTCCGCAAATGAAGGGAGTCTTAGACAACGTGCCAGACACCGAACTCACCGAATTGGCCACCTACTATTCCAGTTTGAAAATTGCCAAGCCAACCGCGCAAAAGCAAACAGCTTTGTACGACAAAGGCGAAACGCTGTCAAAAGATATGCGCTGCGGCATCTGCCACCTGCCCACCTATGTGGGAAGAGATCAAATGCCCAGACTGGCCGGCCAACGTGAAGACTATTTGCTCTACACCATGCGCGCCATGAAAGCCAACCAAGCCGTCGGCCGAGACCCCATCATGATCGCCTCTCTTTACGGCATCTCAGACGAAGACCTCAAAGCTATCTCTCACTACCTGTCCCGCCTGAGCAATTAATTTATTGGGGGCAGATGGAAGTTTAAAGATCAGGCGTATAGCGTTTCAGCATTTCTGCGCGCGACTCCACCGGACCTGCACTCTTCGTTTGATCTTGGATAATTTCTCCAAGAGTAGGCATCGAATCAATGTTTTGATGGTGCTCAATAGACCATAGTTTGGAGCGCATCAGTGCTTTTGGGCAGTGAATATAAGCAGCCTCTACAGTCACTTTGATAACCAGCTTTGGTTTATTCTTTACAGCATCAAAGTGCTTCAGAAGATCGGGGTCCGTTTGAAGTGTGGCCTTGCCATTCAAGCGAGCCACTTCGTCAATACCTGGAATAAAAAACAGCAAGCCAACTTGTGATGTTGCGATGATGTTGGCCAGTGTGTCTAACCTGTTATTGCCTATAGAGTCAGGAATCATGATTGTTTGCTGATCTAAAACTTTGACAAAACCTGTATCTCCGCCACGCGGTGAAGAATCCATTTGATGATGTTCATCACCACTGCTGATTACTAAAAATGGCGACAAAGAGATGAATCTCTGTAGGTGTGTATCAATGTGTGTCAATTCTTTGAGAACGGCGCGCTCACTGGGTGCTTTGTAAATGGCACGCAATTGGTCTGTGGTTTTAATTATCATAGATACAAGTTAAGCATTCGGTTGCAACCAACAATTTTATACAAAACATTCAAAATGTTGTTTAATCTTAGAGGTATGATTTTTGTAAGACTTGATCTGCATGAACTTTTACGGCTTTCGAAAGAAAAAAGATGTCTGATAAAAAAGTAGCGTTGGTCACTGGTTCGGCCACGGGTGTGGGTGCCGCTTCAGCACTTGGATTGGCGCAACGTGGCTACAACGTGGTCATCAACTATTCCAAAAGTGAGTCTGAAGCATTGGTCTCTGAATTGGCATGTCGCGCGGCAGGTGCAGACACATTACTGGTCAAGGGGGATATCTCTGACGACCAAGCTTGCAGAGACATGGTGGCGGCCACATTGGCCAAGTGGCAACGCTTAGATGCCTTGGTCAATAATGCAGGTATCACCACTTTTTCGGGCAGCGGCAATTGGGATGCCCTCAACGCAGACATTTTTCAGAAAATTTTTGAAGTCAATGTGCTGGGAACCTTTCAGATGGTTCGTGCATGCGTGCCGCACCTCAAAGCGTCACAAGGCTGCATTGTCAATGTGTCGTCTGTGGCAGGTGCTTTGGGCATTGGGTCTAGCGTGCCTTACATCGCATCCAAAGGCGCTGTGAACGCCATGACACTCCACTTAGCGCGCACTTTGGCGCCCGATGTGCGCGTCAATGCGGTGTGCCCTGGCATGATTACCACGCGCTGGTTTGTCAATGGGGTAGGCCAAGAAAACTTTGAAAAACTCAAAGCACAGTACGAGCAAACAACACCCCTTGCACGCGCCTGTACAGCAGAGGACGTGGCCGAATCGATCATTTGGTTGATAGATGGTGCGCGTACTGTAACCGGTGAAACCATCTTGCTAGATTCTGGCTTGCACCTTGGAAAAGCTGTGACAGTACCGGCTCGCAAGGCGGATCAATAAATCAACCCCATTCATGAATTGGTCTCATTTCAACTGATTGCTGTGTTGATGAGGAGATCTTCAAAGTAGGAGTCTTTCGTGAAAAATCTAAGTCGCCACCGGTACAACGCCGTCATCGTTTCAGCGCTGATGTCAGCCACGGTTTCTTTCGCACAAAACATACCCGAACACGCCCAAGGATTGAATGAAGAACTCGTTTCGGTCGACTTATCTCAGAATAAAAAGCAGGTAGGTGTCTATTCCATCAAAAAAGGCTCCAGCAATCCAACAAAACTAGCGGTCTTGTTGCCCGGATATCCTTCTGTAGTAAGGCCTGTTGTCGAGAATGGGGTTATGACTGGGTCAAAGTTGAATGGAAATTTTTTGATTAGAGCTCGTAGATTCTTAGTCGATGAAAGCGTTGCGAGTTTGATCGTTGACTGTCAGTCTGAAAGCGGTGACTACTGCGCTAGCAACTATCAAGCTTCTAAGCAGCGACAAGAAGACGTTGATAAATTGATTTCTGAAGTTAAAAAACGTGTGCCTTCTATCACTGAGGTCTGGCTTGTTGGAACAAGTATGGGTACGATTTCTTCGTCCTTTATGCCCATACACAACCCCAGTGCCTACGCTGGTGCTATTCATACAGCATCAATAACTGAACCCTACGCGAGGGGGTCATACCGTGAACTTGGTGGTTTCGATTACAAGAAGTCACAAATTACACAAATATTCATTCATCACATCAGTGACCCTTGTGCCTTAACAACTTATTCAGGCGCCAAATCAATTGTCGAAAAATACGGTATTGCGTTAGTGACAGTATCTGGCGGCACAGGCTTTCAAGGGCCAGCCTGCGCAGCCTTGACCGAACACGGATTTCGCGGGAAAGAAAAGGAAGTGATGAATGCTGTGACAGCGATCATCAAAACAGGTAAAGCTAGTCAGCTCGATATTAATTAGAGCGCTGCGATTTGCGGGAATTCATCGTGAATAGATCGATGCTTTTTCTAAGCAATGCTAAACAGCCATCCAAATGTCATCAATCATTCGAAGTTTTACGGGATCAAAGTTTATAAATCTTTCCCAGTAGCGTCCAGATGGAACAAGATACCCTAATTCTTTTTCAGCTGCCAGCGCCATGCTGACTTATTGAAGATCTAACAATTGATTTTGATGAAGTACAAATTCATTCGCTGTGATTAATTTTTTGTTTGACCCGGCAGGCAATTGGGGGCGACGGTCGTTAGGAAAATCTTCTGGAAAAATAAGGTAGTTCCAGTCAGGTATGACTTGCCATGCATTATTGATAGCGACACGGCTAGTGAAATAGGAGAGATCCCAGTGCCTAATTTCTGTGACGTCAGGAGCACTTCCAAAGATCAATACAATATTCAGATCAGGCATCTGTATGGCTTTTGAAAATTACGGAAACCACTGATGAACGGCCCCTAGTTTATCGTTCAGA
>Ga0114974_10002654_pt1 | contig 13739 bp, 12 predicted proteins | sample S_130206_EF_Meta_FD_87318 | JGI IMG/M metagenome (GOLD analysis project Ga0114974, IMG submission 87318) | Freshwater microbial communities from Lake Simoncouche, Canada to study carbon cycling - S_130206_EF_MetaG | ecosystem: Environmental > Aquatic > Freshwater > Lake | place: Lake...
CAGTATTATTGGCGCTTTTCGCCGATCCCTCCGCGCGGTTCGACCCCAGGCAATTCGCCTGGATCGGCGGTCGTTCGATGGAAACAGCAGTCTGCGCTTTCTGGCATGAATCCACGCCCCGCTCGTTCGATGACTTACGCACAGCAGAGACAATCATAGGCAGTTCAGGTCCCGGAGCGCGCTCCTATACGCACGCCATCATGTTTAACGCCCTACTGGGGACCAAGTTTCGGAACGTCAGCGGCTACCCCGGCGGCTCCGAGATGTCGATCGCCATGGAACGGCGTGAAATCGATGGGGAGTGTGGCTGGTCCTGGGGGTCCCTGAAAAGCCGCACCGCGCAATGGCTTCGGGATGGGAAACTGCGCATTCTCGTCCAATCGGCGATGCGGAAAAACCCGGATTTACCTGACGTGCCGATGGCGCTTGATCTCGCCCCCAGCCCAGAGGCGCGCTCGGTGGTGGAAGCATTGCTCACCGACACGCTGCTCGCCTGGCCCCTGATCGGGCCGCCCGGCATGCCGGACGCCACGGTCTCGCGGCTTCGAACAGCCTTCAACGCCATGATGAGCGATCCCGCGCTCCTGAAGGATGCAGAGAAAAGTCAATTGGATGTGGACGTGGTGCGCGGCGAGGAAATGCAGGCCATCGTGGACAAGCTGTTCGATCTGCCGCCCCCTCTCATCGCTCGAGCAAAAGCGATCTTCAAATGAACCAGAACGTCCTCTCGCCACGGAATGCTTGCGGACTTGAAGGCAACCGTCTTATTTTATCAAACGACCATGCGCCGAACGAGAAGCATCAAGGGAGTTCAACGTGGCAGAATCATTTGTAGCAGATGTTAAATTCGCCGGCCTGTCGGATATGCAATCCGCAGCTTTTCCTCGCCGGACTCTCGCGGGCGTCAAACTATCCGCCACCGATGCGGCGGCGATGCCGAAAATGATTTCCACTGACGCGCATGTCATGGAGCCAGACGCCCTTTGGATGGATCTTCCGAAACGGCTTCAGGAGCATCTCCCTAAAGTACCGTTCCGTAATTGCCCCCCCGGGGCCACTGATCCCCACCTGCGCCTGCAGGATCAGGAAACAGACGGTGTTGAGGCCGAAGTCCTCTTCCCTAATTATGGAATGGCGCTGTTTGGGATAGACCACATCGAGACCCAACACGAAGCATTCAAGCTTTATAACGACTGGATATCCAATTTCTGCAAGGCTGACGCAATGCGCCTTTACGGCGCGCCTTGCATTTCAGTTTATGACATCGATGCCGGCATTAAGGAAATGCACAGAGGCCATGACATGGGCCTCAAGGGCGCAATGCTCTGGCAGGTTCCTGACCCACGACTGCCCTTCACCTCCACCCATTATGACAAATTATGGGCTGCTGCGGCTGAAGTTAAACAGCCCATTATCTGCCATATACTCACAGGCCATTCCTACACCAAAGGTGGTCCGGTGGGCGGCCTGGAGCGCATACGCAACGCCACCAACCGTAAGCAGGATGATTCCGCCACCACCCTGTTCGATTTCATTTTCTCGGGCGCATTCGATCGCCATCCTGATCTCCGGCTTCTCCTTGCAGAAAGCGAGATCGGGTGGTTGCCCTTCATGTTGCAGCAATGGGACTATTATTTCGAACGTTTTCGGAACGTCGAAACGCTCGCCATTAAGCGCAGGCCCAGCGAGATCTTCGAAGAACATGTCTTCGGAACCTTTCTTGAGGATTATGTAGGCACACGTGCGTTTCCGTGGTGGGGCGAAAAGAACTGCATGTGGTCGAATGACTATCCTCACTTCAACATGACCTTTCCGCATTCCCGGGAGAACGTGGAATACCACTTGAAAGGATTATCTGAGGAAAAGCGGCGCCGCCTGACACGCGACAACGCCATAAAACTCTTCGGGCTGAACCTTTGAAGAGATAGAGCGGTATGAAAGGAGAATGGATGTCACCCCTGTAGCCCAAAGCCTCTGTTAGGTGTGATCTACCTATTCATGAGCGTCATCCGTTCGGCAGGCTGATGTGATAACAACGTAAGATCAGAAGAATGGTGTTCCAGGAAATGGTCAATGTTTGAACCAAAGTGCGCATTCGTCGATGCAGCAGGACTGAACATTGCGCGACTGCGGGAGATGAAAGATTTTTAGTTTTATAGACCGCTACTGGCATTAGCGCGTTACCGGGCATGCGGCTCTTTAGGGTTTATGATTTGATATCGAAAAATCTCAATTTTATCCCTGCTAAATAGATGTTAGCCTGATTGAGATTGAGATCATGAGGAAAAATGGATGCCCGCCACTTATCCGACCAATCGCTATCAAATGCATAATGCAAACAAGTTGAAGATCGGTTTGTTCGGCGCGAATTGCTCGTCAGGGCGCGTGGTCACAAAAGCTCCGGATCGGTGGTCCGGCAACTGGGCGGACAATCTCAAAATGGCTCAACTCGCTGAGGAAGGAGGTATCGACTTTCTGTTACCTCTGGGCCGATGGAAAGGCTACGGTGGAACGACCGATTATCAGGGTGAATCTCTGGAAACATTGACCTGGGCGTCAGCCTTGCTCGCTTCTACAAAAAAGATGACGGTATTCGGGACTGTCCATGCGCCACTTATCAACCCCGTTTTCGCGGCCAAGCAGATGGTGACCGCCGATCAGGTCGGAGAGGGCCGGTTTGGTCTTAACATCGTCGTTGGATGGAACGAGGGTGAGTTCGAAATGTTCAATGTCAAACAACGGGAGCATGACGCCAGATATGAATTCGCACAGGAATGGATTGATGCTATCAAGTTGATTTGGTCAGATGTTTCGGATGTTGATTTTCAAGGAAAGTACTTCGATCTGAAGGGAATTCGCGCCATGCCGAAACCTTTTGGAGGACAAAGGCCGCTTATCATGAATGCTGGTGCTTCCGCCGTCGGCCAATCTTTCGCCGTCAAGAACTGCGATGCTTTTTTTATTCAGGCCTCACGGGTGTCAGTTGATGAGACGGCGATGAACATAGCGAATGTCAGACAAAGCGCTATGCAGGCGGGGCGTTCCCTCGACTTCTACACCGTAGGACTCGTTGTCTGTCGCGCAACTCAGAAGGAGGCGGAGGATTATTTTCGTTATGCAGTGATCGAGAATGCTGATTGGTCTGCGATTGACTCCATGATGGAACGCAGGAATCTGTCATCCAAGACATTGGGTAAGGAAAGCTACGAGGAGAAGCGATTAAACGCCGCAATAAACATGGGTGGACTTCCCATAGTCGGAGACCCTGATTTTGTGGCAGAAAAGTTGGCGTTATATAGCGGAGCGGGCCTCACGGGGGTTGCCGTCTCTTTGGTGAATTTTATTGAAGAGACCCCCTTCTTTTGTGAAGAGGTGCTACCTCGCCTGGCAAGAATGGGCTTGCGGGAGGCAAGCGGTTGGTAAAAAATATCCGGCATGGAGAGACAAAATGACTTTACACGGGGCGTTGAAAACGAGGCGCAAATTTCATGGGTCTTCCTACGCTGTCTGTTGTTTGGCGCTTCGGATCATCATGCTCTTCGTGCCCCTCGCGCTGTCTCCCTCTTTGCTGTTTGCGCAGACGGAACCTGAATTCTATCGCGGAAAGACCGTCATCGTCGGCGTTCCCAGCGATCCCGGTGGGGGATACGATCTGCATGGACGCCTGTTTGCAAATCACCTTTCTAACCATATTCCCGGCAATCCCAATGTCATTACCCAGAACGTGACCGCCGGCGGGGGGCTCGTGCTGGCGAACAATCTTTTCACTACGGCTCCAAAAGATGGGACTTACATTGCGCTTTTGCGGGCAAGCGTCCTGTACGAAGATATTTTCGGGTTGAACACGGCTGTGCGTTTCAAAGGGCGAGAATTTAACTGGATCGGTAACCTGAATAGCTCGCAGGATACCTGCGTTTTTCGAAATAATGGATATGTAAGCAGTCCCTCTGATTTTTATAAAAAAGAAATTATAGTGGGCGCGGATGGCGTTGCCGGAATGGACTACTCTTTTCCCAGGATTTACAATGAGATACTCGGAACCAAATTCAAGATCGTGATGGGTTACAAGGGCACCCCGGACCGTATTCTGGCCATGGAACGTGGTGAAATCGAAGGTGCCTGCGGTGTCACGACGAGCCAACTCAAGGCGACGCTGTCTGAATCATACTTGGGGGGTCGCTTGAAGATCATCGCTCAGGCTGGACTGGCGTCCGACCCCGACTTTCCTGATGTTCCCAATATGCTCAATAGAGCAGAGTCCAGTGGACAACGACGAGTGCTAGAATTTTTGTTTGCTCAACTTAAAATTAATCGCTCGGTCGCCGTTCCTCCGGGTACTCCTGCGGAGCGGGTTGCCCTTCTCAGAAAAGCTTTTGACGCTGTCACCAAAGATCCCTCATTTCTGAGCGAAGCAAAACGCCAGAGGATCGATATCAACACTTTGGACGGCGCGGAGACTGCCGCTGCGGTGGAAAGCTTTTACAACAGCCCAAAAGATATGATCGAAATCGTGCGGACGGCGCTCGGCGCAGAGCCCAGACGCTGACACTTTGTCATGGTTGCGCGGTTTTTTATCTTCTATAAGTAAGGTTGTGAAAAGATAATTCTTGTGTGTTCGCAGGTAAAAGAGAAGCGATTAATCAAATGACGAGCAACTGAACGCAACAGAAGAGAGGAGAAGGCAAATGAATGACAAAGCTGAAGCCGTTGGTGGGGACATCGAGAAGCTTCACTTGCGGGCTGAGGATATGATGAAAGGCTTTTCATATCAGCCTCGCGACGTCGCAACCGGGAAAGGAATAGTCCGGCTCGCTCGCACTGACATCTTGAGGTGCAATGTTCAACTCGTCAAAAAGAATGGCGGTGAGAACAACATGCACTATCACTCGAATGGAGACAGCTTCTGGATGGTGATAAAAGGGAGGGTGCGTTTCTATGGACCCGGCGATGCGGTGATGGGGGAGTTCGGCCCAATGGAAGGGATTTGCACACCAGCCTATGCTCGCTATTGGTTCGAGAATGCTGGTGATGACGTCCTTGAAATCCTGCATATCAGCGCACTTCACCAAGCGGAAATCGGCGTCAGTGGGCGGACCGACCTGGAAGAACAGAGGTTCAAAACCGGATCCGGCGACGTTTTCAACGCGGCCATTATCTGATTGCAAACAATGCTACTCGGACTTGTCTGGCGGAACACTCCGGGCCGTCCGCCTAGGGTTTCAGGACAGCATTCCATCCAAACGCCATCCGGCGGCCACGACTGGCCGCCGGACGGTTTGAAGTCCAATGACTCCCTCTCCTACCAGAGGGCTCTGGTCCTGATCCCCTCTATGGGGCCAACATCATATTGATAGAAGTATTGGTTTTGTCGGGCTCGTTCTTTTCGAGCGGCCCGGCTTCCGCCAGCCCTGCGCAGCGGCGCCCTTGCGTTCCCGCAGATGCTTCACCCTAGCAGTCCGCCATGACGGTGAACTCGCCCCCCCGGCGCAAGCCGCGTCTTTGCAGGGCGGCCAACAGGGTCACGAGGATGCATGCGCCCGGCGCCGCCCACGCGGCTCCCGCTTCTGCGAAGGAAGACCGGGTTCGCTGCCGCTGCGGTCGGCGGTGGCGGGACTGAAGCTCGCTCTAATCGCAGCAATCTTGAGTCGGTTGAATTTTCGGAACTTCATGAAAAGGCTCCTCCGACAGTCGATCACATGGGTCCCGGGCAATATCAGTCCTCCCGAGGGGGACGCTGACCAATATGCCAGTCGCCAAGACTTTCAGACGGCGCCTTTGAGCGCTCGCCGTCGCTTTTGACGCTCCTCAGTTCGGGCTCCGCCCTCCCTTCGTCTCGCCAAAAGCGACATTCTCATCCTGATTCTCGCGCCGCAATCCGCATCATCAATGACTTGAATGCCGGAAGTCATGCCATATTTGGAGCGTTTGAAGGCACCTAGGGCTTTATAGCCAAGAGGGCCTTTCTCTGCGAGTCCGGCTTCAACAAGAACCTCGAAGGTCTCTGGATGAGTGCCCCCTAGAACTGTCATGTTTCCAGTGACCCGAACAGTCTTCGCCGAGGGTTTCTCTGTCTCAGTTGAAGAAAACGTCGCATCTGGAAATTTGGCAGAATTGAAAAATGCTGAACTTCGAATCAACGCTGCCAGAAGATCGGAGCCAACAGCTACCGAGCCAGTTCTGACGGTGAACGTCACGCGACTGTGTCTCGACTTATCGAACTCTACGTTGATTTTTCCATCAAACGCGTGAAGACACACCAACTGTCTTTAGCCAACTCGCAGCATAAAAAGCGGAGGTGTTTTCTATTTTCTTTGGATCAATGATCCAATTCGACTGTCCTGTTGCAGCACTTAGGCTCAGCGCCACAGAAACTGAGCATCATAGAAAGCGAAGCGGAAGCCTGATGATGGCCGTGCCATAGGTCAAGTGCTGGGCGATATTTAAATCGGCCAAGTGAGGTGTTTGCCTCATTGAATGGAAGGTCGGTTGTTAACGACTTCAATCGCTGTGGAGTTGGGGCGACATCTTGATTTTGTGGATTACCCTTTTGTGGACCATGAATTCATGTTCGCGATCTGCGTCGCCGCATTCTTCAGCTTCTGAATATGATCGATGAGTCCTCAGCCTAGTTTAGCTCTAAATGCAATATCCAAAACTCAGTGGCCCACGCTTACGCCGACCAAGTCTTCGCAACGGCGCCTCCTTCATGGGCTCTACCGAACCCGAGCGCGAATAACCTCAGTCCCATTGATCCCTACCACCGTTGCAGAAAATTTCTGTAGATGATAGAATTTTAAAAAGATTGGAGCAGAAGGGATGGGAACATGACAGTGCAAGATTCCGACTCTGGAAGCACCCCCAATCTCTGGGATGAGATCATTGCGATGCGGGACCGGCAACGAGAGGATCGCAATGGTGCAATTCAAATCGTCAAGAGAGCTCACCTGCCCGCTGAGAAAAGCGATCTAGGGACCTTGCGCTGGTATATGCACCCCTCCTTACCCAAACTCGCCCTGTCGACGCTGCTTTTCTATGAGCTCGAAATTCAGCCGGCCAGCCGCTCCGGTCGGCTTAAGTTTCAGGGCGGACAGGTTCTCTTCGTCGTCGAAGGCAAGGGCTACACAGTCATCGACGGCGTGAAGCATCACTGGGAAACGGGGGATGTCATCAACCTGCCTTTGCGACGTCATGGCATCATCGTCCAGCATTTCAACTCCGACGGCGCAAATGTGGCCCGTCTTGTCGCGACGGAGCCGAATATGCTCGCCTGCACCACGGTTGATCGTGGCAGCGGCTTTGAACTTCTCGAAAAGGCGCCGGACTAAGGGGGGAGCAGATATGGCCGAACAAGAAAAAACACGCACGCGTGAACGCGGGACGATGGAGACCTCTGGATACGAAATGTTCCTCCGCGCCCGAAAGGAATTCGATGAGCGCCAGCAGACCGGGCAAATCGTCATCAAGCCTTCGGATCGCGACTACCAGATCACGCGGCAGGGCAGAATGTTTTATTATCTGAACGGCATGGTCTTCAAGGATACGCCGCTACAGGAATGGCGCGTGTTCACGCAGGACATAAAGACCCATTCGGGCAAACATCGCCATCAGGGTGGATTCGTCATCTATGTGATCGAGGGTACGGGCTACTCGGTCGTCGATGGCGAGCGTGTCGGCTGGGAGGCGGGCGACCTTTTCCTGCTGCCGATCAAGCCGAACGGAATTGAGCATCAGCATTACAACCTCGACCCCACGAAGGGCTGCCGCTGGATCGCTTTTTGCTATATGCCAGTCTTCGACCACCTCGCCTCTGAATTTACGCAGATGGAACTGTCGCCACTTCTCAAAGACTAGATAGGGAGCGGAACATGAGAGGTAAGATGCACTTTCGCGGCATGCTCGGGATCCTAGCCATGACCGCTGCTCCCGCCGCGGCTCAAGCGGCTGATTTTTTCAAGGGGCGAACAGTCACGGTCGTCTCCCCGGCCGACCCGGGCGGCAGCTATGATCTTTACGCCAGGCTCGTCGCCACGCATCTAGTCAAACATCTGCCCGGCAATCCCTCAGGCATCGTTCAGAACATGCCGGGCGCGGGCGGACTTCGCGCCATCAACCATCTCTATTCAATTGCACCAAAAGACGGCACGATGCTTCAGATACCTGTGCAGGACATCGCGCTGAGCGAGGCGCTGGGACGCGAGGGAGTCGACTTTAAGGTTTCCAATCTCACATGGATTGGTCGAATCGCGCCGAGCGTGGATCTCCAGATCACCTGGGGCGCTAGAAACATCCGCAGCATCGAGGAGGTGAAGAAGCGTGAGGTAACGATCGCGGCGACCGGCCCGAACTCGCCGACCTCGCTCAATCCCATGGTGCTGAACGCCTTGATCGGCACAAAATTCAAGCTGATCTCAGGCTATAAAAGCAACGCGGAGATGTCCGCAGCCATGGAGCGGGGCGAAACGGACGGCGCTTTTGCGACTTGGGCGACTATGAAGACGGCTTTCCCCGGCTGGATCCGCGATCGGCAGATCAATTATCTCGTCGTCTATACGGCGGAACGCATTCCGGAACTTGCGGATGTACCGGCTGTCACTGAACTCGCCGCAGGCAAGATGGAGAAACCTATCCTCGCCTTGCTCGCCAGCACAGGCACGCTCGGTCGCTCGCTCGTGACCGCGCCCGGGGTAGATCCTGCGCGTGTCGGCGAATTGCGCAACGCCTTCGACACTATGGTGAAAGATCCCGCGTTTCTCGCAGACGTCCAGCGGCTTAATATCGAATTCGGTCCGCTCAGCGGCGCCGACACTCAAAAAGCGATCAGCGCGATGTTCGATGTAGACCCCAGCGTGATCGCGCGGACACGCGAGATCGTCCAGACTGCAATCAAACGCTGATCCGCGCCCTCAAAGCCACGCTTTGAGGAAGCGCAAGAGCGTAGGCGCGAAACGGCCGGAGAAACTGTGCGAATCTTCGATCGGGTCTGACAGCCAGTAATGGCCCGCGTCCGGCAGGACAAAGGAGCGAGCGAAAAAGCCCGCTTGCTCCAGCGCGCGCATGAAGGTCTGGGATTGCGATGGCTCGACAACATCGTCTTGAAGCCCGAAGGTCAGCAGAAATTTTATGCGTCGATTGGCGGCAATTGTATAGCTGATGGGAGAGGCTTCGAAATAAAGCCGCCGGTCGTCCATAGGCGCCGCACCAAGATAAGTTTCCACGAGATTGTTGCGGGGACGCATCTTCGTCTCATGCTCCCACTGGGCCAGCATGTCGTAGACACCATAGCCGCAAACGACGAGCTTCACCGCTGTGGCGTCAGCGCCCGTCAATCCAGCGAGGGCGGCGATCTGCGCTCCCGCTGAAGCGCCGAAGAGCCCGATCCGCCTGGGATCGAACCCGAATCGTGCCGCATCGTTTCGCAGAAACGAAATGGCGTCGCGCTGGTCCTCGAGTGCTTCGGGAAACGCCTTGCCGCGGCCTGCGAGCCGATATTTGATCGACGCGAGGCCAATGCCGCGCTGCGCAAGATATTGGCCCCAAATTTCGCCGGATGCTTTGTCGCCGGCTTGCCATCCCCCGCCATGGACAAAGACAATTAGCGGGAAAGCCTCCGCGCCTTCGGGCGCATAGAGATCAAGCGTGAGGCTTGTTTCACCGCGACGCGCGTATTCGATATCTTTCGTCGTCTTAACGCCGCTCATCGCCTCACCGCCTCAAAACGCCGCTTGTGTCAATCTCGCGAATGATCCGCAACTGTTCAGCTGTCGGTGGGGGCGTCGTGGGCACTTCGCCGGTGACAGCCAGTTCAAAGCCCGTTTTCTCCTGCACATCCGCGACTGTGACGCCTGGATGCACGGATCTCAGCCGCATGCGCCGGTCCGGCGTTTCAAAATCCATCACGCCCAACGGGCTGATCACCCAAGTTGGGCCCTGCGCCCAGGCGCAACGATAATCCGCAAGCTCCTCCGGCCCCGAGTGGCCGCGGCCACTCACAAAGTCCACCTTTTCCACAAACAGGCGGGGATCATGATGCTGCACATAGATGAAGACCTTGCGGACGGAGGCGGTGAAGGCCAGCCCTACTGTTCCCGGCCCCCGCATCTTCGGCCGGGCATAATCGCCGATCGCCACCATGTTCATATTGCCGTAGCGATCGATCTGCACGCCGCCGAGGAACAGGGTGGTGAAGCGGCCGGTGAATTCGAAATCGATAATGTCCTGAAGCGGCGTGCGATATTCTGCGCCTGACAGATTTCGGAAATCCGCAGCCATCTCGACCAGCGACCCTGCCTTCGAATTCAGTGCGCCGCTGCCGCCGTAGAGGAACCAGAGGTTCGGCGCATGGGTACGTTGCGCAAGACGTAATGCGCAGACTGGAATATGCGATGCAGTGCCCACAGCGGCGAAATCATCGTCGGTGAGTTCGCAGGCGATGGCGGCTGCCATCAGTTCAGCGTTGGTGTAGTCGCCCATAATCATCTCCCAGATTTCAGCGCGGCATGCGCAGGCGCGACAGCTGTTCGCCATCCAGCGCGGCGATCATCGACGCATCGTCCGCATGCGCCCGCACATAGCGGTCGAGATAAGACGCTGTCTCGTTCTTCTTCGCAATTTCGTTATATTCAAGCAGATGCGACCGGTCGTAGTCATAAACGCCAGGGCAGGCACCTGGCCAAGCACCCATCGGCGCATGCACCACCGCTTCGACGAGCACGCCGGGAATCGTGGTCCGCGTGGGGTCGGCGCAGAACTCGGCGTTGTCGACGATTTCTTCCGCGCTGAGGATCACGCGCTTCGAGGCCTTGGTGATGATGTCCTCCATATGTCGACCGCCGAGGCTCAGACCATTGCCATAGACGTCCGCTTTAGCGACATGGACGAAACAGATGTCTGGTTGTAGCGGAGGCACGGCGACGACTGTCTTGCCTGTGAAGGGGTCCGTGATACTTTTATAAATCTGCGGACTCACCTTCGGCAGATCGGTCAGAAGATGGATAGGCGGAAAGACGACGAACGGAAGTCCGCTCGCCGAAGCCCGCAGCCCATGAAAAATCGTGGGCTCATCGACATCCACGACTTCAATCCTTCCCGCTTCCGCCCAGCGCCTGAAGTTTGGGGCCAGGCCCAGGAATTCGAGCCCGATATAGGACACGTAGATCTTGCGCACGGCATTGGCCGCGATCAGGATGTCGACCCAAAGGCCCGTAGCGGGGGTCGGAATGATCTCAAGATCCTTCACGCCTCTGCGGATTAACTGGCGAACCAACGCCATCGGCGTATTGCTGAGATGCACGCCGCCAGCGAGTATCTTGCTACCATCAGGAATGTCGGCGACGGCTTCGGTCAGTGATTTTATCTTGCTCTTGCGCAGACTCATCGGCGTGGTATCCTCGCGCGTGTTTTAGGGCGTAACGATGGCGAAGCGCTGATCGACAATCCTGTCTATCGGCAGCGTTGCGGAGATCTGCCCGCTCGCCTTCATGAAGTCTTGCTGGCGCATCAGATCGGATGCGGAAAGCCGCAGCTGTGGCTCGAAGACGTAGGGCGCCGTCTTGGCGATCAGAGGCGCAGGCAATTCCGTAAACTTCGCCCAAATCTTCACATTCTCTGCCGACATTATCTGGCCGGGGGAATTAAGCTCCGCTGCAGCGCGTCTTAGCGCCCGCATGATTCGCTTTCCATTCTCTTCGCCCGCGCCCTCAAGAAGAGAGGGGCCAAACATCAGGACTGTAGCGAGCGCAGCCGGCAAGGGATTCGGATCAATCACGACGCCTATGCCCTGTTCGCGCGCTGCTGTCGCCAGAGGCTCTGGCATGATGGCCGCATCCGTCGCGCCATTAGCGAGCGCCGCGATCATGCTCGGAAAGGGCAAGGTGACGACGTCGAAGTCGGAGACCTGCAGCCCGACCTTTCGGGCCGCGCCGCCGACGAGATATTCGATAAGCCCGCCTCGCGTATTGAAGGCAACCTTACGACCTCTGAGATCCGCCATCGTCTTGACGGTCCCCGCATCCGCGAGCTGCTTGCGCACAATGACCGGCGCCGGCGAAAGGGTCGCACCATCGGCTGGATAATAGGAGGTCGCAGCGACGACGCGGACGTTGATGTCGCGTTCACCAGCGTTGATTAGTGGAGCGCCGATATTGCCGAAGGCGAGGTCGAGCCGCCCCATCCCCAGAAAGGCGACAACGTCAGAGGCACTCTGCACAGTGTCAAGCTCGATCGTCAGCCCTTCTTCCTCGAAATATTTCTTTTCAAGTGCAAGAAAAAGCGGGCTGAAGCTCAAGGATTTCAGATAAGCGGCGCGCAGGACCGTCGCCGCCTTCGTCTGGGCGCTGGCGAGTTGCGGCGTGATGAGGAGAGCCACCAGCACAGCGCCGATCGAGCCACGCCGGCCCAAGCGGGCTCGCAAGAATTTCATCATCCGGTTTCCTTCCCCATGTTCACGACAGATTCTTTCAGCTCGCGCTTCAGCACTTTTCCCATGCTGTTTTTGGGAAGCTCTTCGAAGAAGATGATCTGCTTGGGCGTTTTATAATTGGCGAGCTGTTCGCGGCAGCGAGCTTCGATCTCGGCGGCTTCGACCGTCGCTCCCGCCTTGCGCACCACGCAAGCGATGACGATCTCGCCCCAACGTTTGTCAGCCGCACCGACCACTGCGACATCCGCTACGCCTTCGACATCGAGAATGATGCTCTCGACCTCAATGGCCGAGATGTTCATGCCACCGCTCCGAATGACGTCTTTCAGCCGGTCGGAAATGAAGACATACCCATCCCCGTCTATCCAGGCGCCATCGCCGGTATGAAACCATCCCTTGCGAATCGCTTTGGCGATCTCGCCGGGACGGTTCCAGTAGTCGCAAATCATCCCCTCGGTGCGCACAACGAGTTCGCCCACCTTACCCACTGCTACTGTTTCTTCTGTATCGCTGAAGACGCGCACGTCAGCCTGCAAGGCCTCGCGCCCGCATGAACCGAGGCGGCGCAGGCGAGCATCCAGCGCCGAGCCTTCGCAGCCTTCAAGTCGATGATCTTCAGGCATGAGATAGGTAGAGAAGCCGCCTGCCTCCAGGTGTCCGTAGACGCCGAAGAAATCGCATTTGAAATGCTCGAGCGTCCGGCGCAGCAAGGGCAAGGGGAAAACCGCGCCGCCATAGCCGACTATGCGCAGGCTGCCCAAATCTGCAACCGCCATTTCCGGCGCGTCGAGAAAGCGCGCGAAAAGGGTGGGGACTGGGATCATGAAAGTTGTTATTTTCTCTCTCTGAATGAGACTGATCGCCGCCGCCGCATCGAAGCGTGGCAGCAGGTACATGGTCGCGCCGACCAGCGAATAGCTCATCAGCATGGAAGAGCCCACGCCAAGGGACAGTGGCGACAGCAGCATGGCGCGGTCGCGATGGGTATGCTGCACATGAGCGATGAAATTCATGGAGCGACGCAGCCAGTCGCGATGGGTGCTGGGGCATCCCTTGGGCAGGCCTGTCGTTCCACTCGTGAAGCGGATCGCAAAAAGCTCATCGTCCGATACGATTTCCGGCAGTTCCTGTGGCGTTCCAGCGTTTTTGATCGAGTCAAATTCGCTGAAACCCTCAGCGGCGCCGATCACGATCTTTCGCTCGATTGTGGCGACGCCCTCGATCATGGGGCCTAACGCTACGCAATAAGCGTCTTCAATCAGAATGGCGCGGGCGCCGACGTCCGATAGCATGAAGCCGACTTCGCGCTCGACAAGGCCGG
>Ga0114974_10002658_pt1 | contig 13730 bp, 12 predicted proteins | sample S_130206_EF_Meta_FD_87318 | JGI IMG/M metagenome (GOLD analysis project Ga0114974, IMG submission 87318) | Freshwater microbial communities from Lake Simoncouche, Canada to study carbon cycling - S_130206_EF_MetaG | ecosystem: Environmental > Aquatic > Freshwater > Lake | place: Lake...
CTTCAATACTCAAATCCGGATGCGCCGCAATCAAACTTGTGAGCACGTCAGTGTCGCTAGACATCTGAATGTGATCGCCTAATTGCAATTCGCCAGAGGCCTCTGAAAGTTCACGAAGGCGTACCCGAAGTTCAGGTGTATTCGTGATGTTGCCATTGTGGCCAAGCGCAATGTGCCCAGTCGCTGTTGATCTAAACGTCGGTTGAGCGTTTTCCCACACGCTTGCACCCGTTGTCGAATAACGCGTGTGACCGATAGCGACGTGCCCGCGTAAGGATTCCAAACTGGCTTCATTGAACACCTGAGAAACTAGGCCCATGTCTTTATAGACCGTGATATTGCCGCCGTCACTTACCGCGATGCCGGCTGACTCCTGGCCGCGGTGCTGCAGGGCGTACAAACCGAAGTAGGTCAGTTTTGAAACTTGTTCGCCAGGTGCCCAGACCCCAAAGACGCCGCAAGCATCTTGCGGGCCTTTCTCGCCTGGCAGTAAGTCATGGTTTAGTAGACCGTCACCTCGCACGGCCATAGCCTACGCGACTTTTAGCGGTAACCAGTGCGACAGGTCAGAGCGTTCACCACTTGCGTGGACCTTTCCCGAATTTCGTGCTTCTTGCCAACTCAATCGACCCGAACACAGCAGTAACCAGGTGACTGGGTCAGTCTCAACCACTGCAGGCGGGGTGCCCCGACGGTGAGTTCCCCCCGGAATCGCCTGCACTGCAGCAAAGGGTGGAATACGAACTTCAACGCTGCGCCCCGGTGCAAGTGCAACTAGTGCGGCTAGCGAGTCTTTCACCGCTTCTTTCATGATTTCCCGATCTGCAATTTCCCCAGCATCATGAGCTGCCAAGAATCTGTCAATCGCGGTCGGCATTACGCGAACAACGCCGGCAATGTCTTGGTATGGGCTTCGTACAACTCAGCAAAGGTCAAGGTGAACATATCCGCGATCTTGACAACCTGGGTTTGCGATGCGAATCCAGCTGTTGAATCCACGATGCCAATTTGGGTAACTGGTAACTCTTTCGCTGCACACAAGGCAAAGAAGCGCTGCACCTCATTCGGCGAAACAGCTACAACTGCGCGACCTGCCGACTCGCTAAACAAGAAAGTAAACCGATCCATGCCTTCTGGAATGGTGATGATTGCACCGATACCCGAATTCAGGGCCATTTCCACAATTACTTGCACGATCCCACCATCGGACACATCGTGCGCAGCACTCAAGATGCCTTCGCGTGATCCGGTGACCAGGACTTCACCAAGACTGCGCTCTCGCTCAAGATCAACCTTTGGCGGCAATCCACCAAGATGTTGATGCATATGGTTTGCCCATTCACTGCCTGCAAATTCGTCACGAGTGTCACCTAGAACAAAGATCAACTCACCATCATTCTTCCAAGCAATCGGCGTGCGCAGTTCTACGTTTTGGATAACTCCAAGGACACCGACAACTGGCGTAGGAAGAATCGCTGTGGTTCCTGTTTGGTTATAGAACGAAACGTTTCCACCCGTGACCGGAATGCCAAGTTGTAGACATCCGTCTGCCAAACCTCGCGTTGCTTCGGCAAACTGCCACATGACGTCAGGATCTTCGGGTGATCCGAAATTCAAGCAGTTCGTGACTGCCAACGGCTCCGCACCGGATGCGCACACATTGCGGTAGGACTCAGCTAGCGCCAATTGCGTTCCGGTGTATGGATCAAGTTTGGTGAAGCGGCCATTGCAGTCAGTTGATATGGCAACGCCCAGACCTGACTCTTCATCGATGCGAACCATCCCAGCATCTTCAGGTTGCGCAAGCACCGTATTACCAAGAACATAGCGGTCGAATTGGTCAGTGACCCAAGACTTCGATGCAAGGTTTGGCGACGCCAACATTTTTAGCAGCGTCATCCGCATTTGCGAAGCGTTAACCGGACGCGCAAGCCGCTCTGGAGTTGGCACATCCGCCTGCAACGCATCCTGCCAATCGGGCCTGGCATATGGGCGCTCATAAATTGGACCTTCGTGCGCAACGGTGCGTGGTGGCACATCAACGATGCGTTCGCCGTGCCAATCAACGGTGAGTCGACCAGAGTTCGTCACTTCACCAATGACAACAGCTTCCACATCCCATTTCTGAATGATTTTCATGAACGCATCAATGTTTCCTGGTGCAACTACAGCGCACATGCGTTCTTGGGACTCACTCATCAGAATTTCTTCTGGCGTCAATGTGGCATCGCGCAACAGCACGCGATCAAGCCACACGTGCATTCCGCCATCACCATTTGATGCGAGCTCACTGGTTGCACATGAAATTCCAGCGCCACCAAGATCTTGGATACCTTCGACTAAACCACCGTGCAAAACCTCAAGGGTTGCTTCAATCAGCAACTTCTCCATGAATGGGTCGCCAACCTGAACGCTTGGCCGCTTTGCTGGGCTGTCTGCATCAAAGGTTTCTGAAGCAAGTACTGAGACGCCACCGATGCCGTCGCCGCCGGTTCGTGCGCCGTACAGCACAACAAGATTACCGACACCCTTTGCGCTGGCTAAGTGAATTTCGTTATGTCGCATGGCGCCAATGCACAGAGCATTAACTAGTGGGTTGCCTGCGTAACTCTCATCAAAAATAATTTCGCCGCCGATGTTTGGCAAACCCAAACAGTTTCCGTAGCCGCCGATGCCCGAAACAATTCCGGGAAGTACCCGCAAGGTGTCTGCTGCATCAGCTGGGCCAAAGCGAAGTGGGTCCATAATCGCAAGCGGTCGCGCACCCATCGCAATGATGTCGCGCACGATCCCACCTATTCCCGTAGCTGCACCTTGATATGGCTCAACATAGGAAGGGTGGTTATGGCTTTCGACCTTGAAGGTCACGGCCCAGCCTTGACCGATATCTACAACGCCAGCATTTTCACCGATACCAACAAGAAGTTTGTCGGTCTTAGGCGCCTTATCGCCAAATTGCTTGAGGTGAACTTTGCTCGACTTATACGAGCAATGCTCACTCCACATAACTGAATACATTGCGAGTTCGCTACTCGTGGGACGGCGTTCAAGAATTTCACGAATGCGCTCATACTCGTCAGCCTTCAAGCCAAGTTCAGCAAATGGCTGTGACCGATCAGGCGTTTGTTCCGCTTGGGAAACGGTATCAATGCTCACGAGTTCACCATCGATGTCAGGATGCTTGTGAAGAAACCCAGACCATCAGTTGTTGGCCCGGTGAGTTGTTCCACAGCGTGCTCTGGGTGCGGCATTAATCCCACAACATTTCCGCGAGAATTTCGAATTCCCGCGATATCTCTAAGGCTGCCATTTGGATTTACATCAAGGTAGCGGGCAATAACTCGCCCTTCACCCACAAGTTGGTCAAGGGTCTTTTCGTCAGCTACGAAGCAGCCTTCGCCGTTCTTTAGTGGCACGATGATTTCTTGACCGCTCGTGTAACTGCTGGTCCAAGAAGAATTTGTGTCTTCGATGCGCAACTTTTGATCGCGACAGATGAAGTGCAAATTTTCATTTCTTGTTAATGCGCCAGGAAGAAGGTGCGATTCACAAAGAATCTGGAATCCGTTGCAAATGCCAAGCACTGGTAGTCCGCCATTGGCAGCTGCAACCACTTCACTCATGACAGGTGCGAATCGCGAGATGGCCCCGCAGCGCAGATAGTCACCATATGAAAAACCACCAGGCAGGATGACCGCATCAACTTTTTTCAGATCCGCATCTCCATGCCACAGCGCGACAGCCTCACCGCCAGCGAGCCGGACAGCGCGCGCAGCATCACGATCATCAAGTGAGCCAGGAAAAGTAACAACGCCAATGCGCATGGCTTACTGGTCCTCTTCAACCACGAGAATGAAATCTTCTATGACCGGATTACACAAGAGTTCAGCTGCTAGAGCGTGCAATTGCTCGCGGCGTTCAGGGGTGATCTCACCTTCGACCTGAATCACAAACTGTTTTCCCTGGCGCACATCCGTCACGCCGGTAATGCCAAGGCGACCTAATGCCCCTTGAACGGCGCGACCTTGTGGGTCGAGAATTTCCGGCTTGAGCATGACGTCAACGACGACACGGGCCACGGGCACTCCTGAGTTTTGAGGACGAAGAGCCAAGTCTATCGGCCTTTCCCTCGGCTAAATATCTGCCTAATTATTTCGAATCCTGCTGCCAGGCCGACCAAGCCGAACTCACCATTTCACGCAAATCGCGCTTGGCCTGCCAGCCCAAAACTTGCGAAATCCGCTGCGTTGCTGCGGTGGATGCTGGCGGATCTCCCACCCGGCGGCCAACGACTTCTGGATCTACCTGTGTGCCAATGACCTCAGAGACCATATCCATGACTTCTCGAACAGAGGATCCAACGCCACGACCCACATTGAAGGCTTCTGCTGCCCGCTGATTTTCACAGAATTGAGCTGCGACTACGTGCGCGTCCGCCAAATCGGACACGTGGATGTAGTCACGAATACAGGTGCCATCCGGTGTCGGGTAATCGTCACCGAAAATCTGTGGCTGTTTGCCTTGCTCTACGGCCTTAAAGACCATCGGGATGAGATTGTTCACGCTGGTATCTCCGAGGTCATCGCTGCCTGCTCCAGCAACATTGAAATACCGCAGTGCGACCCAAGAAACATCATGAGCAACACCCTGCGCCTTCGTCATCCATTCACCCACGACTTTGGTTTCTCCATAGGGAGATTCAGGTGCCAGCGCTGCGGATTCTGAAATCGGATTCACCAATGGCGTTCCGTAGACAGCGGCCGATGATGAATACACAAATCTCTTGACACCTGCTTCTTGCATGGCTTCAAGTACAGACAACATTCCAGCGACATTTTCACGGTAGTAATACAGCGGAACATCCACTGACTCCCCTGCGGCTTTCTTTGCAGCAAGGTGAACGACTCCATCCACCTTGTATTCAGTCAACGCAGCAACCAAGGCACTTCGATCCGTGACATCAGCCTGAATGAAAACAACATTCTTCGGAATTCGATTCGCCACCCCTGATGAGAGATTATCCAGCACCACGACTTGACGACCACTTTCCAACAAAGCGCGAGTAACGTGGTTGCCGATATATCCGGCTCCACCTGTCACTAGCCACGTTGTCATTTAAAGGTTTTTCCCGTCAGGAGTTCATACGCTTCGATGTACTTGGCGCGAGTTTTGTCAATGATGTCCTGTGGAAGTGGGGGTGGGGCTTGCCCACTGTTCTTATCCCAACCCGACGCGGGCGAAGTCAACCAGTCCCGCACAAACTGCTTGTCATATGAAGGCTGCGGGCCGCCCGGCGCCCACGTCTCAATATTCCAAAAACGCGAAGAGTCTGGAGTCAAGACTTCGTCAGCCAACATGATTTTGCCTGCAAAGCGACCTTGCTGAGCAATCCCGAATTCAAATTTTGTGTCAGCGAGAATCAACCCACATTCCGCCGAAATCTCAGTTGCGCGTTCATATACCAACAACGAGAGTCGCTTAAGTTCCTGCGCTTCCTCTTGACCGATCATGATCATCACTTCATCAAAATTGATGTTCTCATCATGGTCACCGACAGCTGCTTTTGTTGCCGGAGTGAAAATCACCTTAGGCAGAAGCGATCCATCTTTTAAACCTGGCGGCAGATTGACTCCGCTGATTGAACGTTTTTCCTGATACTCAATGAGGCCCGAACCTGTGATGTAACCGCGCACAACGCATTCCACCGGAAGCATCTCAAGCTCAGCACACACCATTGCTCGACCAGCAACTTGGTCGGGCACTCGACCTGGAGTGATGTGGTTAGGAACGATGTCTTCAAGCTGGCGAAACCACCACAGTGAAAGAGCGGTGAGGATTCGTCCTTTATCCGGGATGAGCGAAGGCAACACATAGTCGAACGCCGAGATTCGATCACTGGCAACGAACAGCAGGCGCCCTTCAGGTGTGCGATATAGATCTCGCACTTTTCCTGAATACACATGCACATATTCAGGAGGCAATCCGTAGTCAGTTGCGTCAACTGTCGTCACAGAATGTCTCCTGGCGTGTAAGCAGCTGCCGCTGGATACGCTGCCGTGATAACCGAAACTCGATCAGCAATAACTTTGACTTGAGCCCCCGCTGCGCCAGTGAATGTCAGGGGTTCGGCGATCAATGCCTGCAACTCTTCGATGGACAGCTGCAAACGTGCGTCTGCTGCAAGTCGAGCAATGAGATCATTTTCACCGGCCGCCAATTCGCGCATGCTTAAGGCGACTGAAACTGCGTGCTCCTTGATCGCCTCATGTGCAACTTCACGACCGACACCCTTGCGTACCGCAGCCATTAAGACTTTAGTTGTAGACAAGAACGGCAAATAGCGCTCAAGTTCACGATCAATCACTGCAGGAAAAGCACCGAAGTCATCAAGCACCGTTAAAAAGGTTTCAAATAAGCCATCAAGTGCAAAACTTGCATCAGGCAAGGCAACGCGGCGCACGACAGAACAGGCAACATCGCCTTCATTCCATTGATTGCCAGCGAGCTCTGAAGCCATCGTCATATAGCCACGCAGCAGCACAGTGAATCCATTAACCCGTTCACAAGATCGAGAATTCATTTTGTGTGGCATGGCCGATGAGCCAACCTGCCCTGGCCGAAAGCCCTCGGTGACAAGATCGAGACCAGCCATCAAGCGGATAGTTGTCGCGAGACTAGATGGCCCGGCGGCAACTTCGACAAAGGCTGAGAGTACATCGAAGTCAAGGGTTCGAGGGTATACCTGACCAACGCTATTGAGTACGCGCGAAAAACCAAGATGCGCGGCAACGCGTGATTCAAGTTGCTCAAGTTTTGCAGAATCACCATCAAGTAGATCGAGCATGTCTTGCGCTGTACCTACTGGTCCTTTCATTCCCCGAAGCGGGTATCGGCTAATGAGATTGTCGATACGTTCAAACGCAATGAGCATTTCATCTGCTGCAGAAGCGAATCGCTTACCTAATGTGGTGGTTTGTGCAGGAACATTATGAGAACGGCCAGTAAGCGCAGTCTCTGAATATTGAACAGACAATGTGGCAAGGCGTTGAAGGGCAGCAACCGTCTTATCGCGGACGAGAAGCATCGAACTCAATACCTGCAACTGCTCAACATTTTCGGTGAGATCGCGTGAGGTCATTCCAAGATGAATGAGCTCGTGCCCCGCGAGGTCGTTGAACTCCTCGATGCGAGCTTTCACGTCATGCTTGGTTACCCGCTCACGAGCAGCGATCGACTCTAAATCTACGGAATCAATGACGGCTTCATACGAGGCGATCGCCTCGGCTGGCACGTTGAGTCCGAGTTCGGACTGAGCCTTCATAACGGCAATCCACAACTGGCGTTCCATAACAATCTTGGCCTCCGGCGACCAGATCTGATTCATGGTTGCAGATGCGTACCTACCAGCCAGGACATTGGGAATTGAGGCTTTCACTGGAACATTCTTTCATGTCTATGAATCATCATGAGCCACCTACATGCCGGGTTGCCAATGACCTGAATCTCGACTTTTCCCCTCACAACATGCCAGTTTTCGCCGCCGCAGCGTGAGCGAGTGAGCTTTTACTGCGCAGCATGCTGAGCGATATCTCGCCGGTGATGCGACCCGGCTAAAGAAATGAGGTCCACGCCCGCATACGCACGCTCGCGTGCTTGCGCCAGAGTTTGCCCCACCGCTGTCACGGAAAGCACTCTTCCACCGGCCGAAACCACATCCCCTTCATCAGAAATACGTGTACCCGCGTGAAGTACATCTACATCGAGAAGCGCATTAGCCTCTTCGAGCCCACGAATAATGTCACCCGTTACCGGCGCATCAGGGTAGTTCTTCGAGGCAACCACCACAGTCACAGCTGCACCTTCCCGCCATTGCAGAGGTGGAAGTTCTGCGACTTTTCCGGTGGCAGCAGCCAGCAAGATTTGGCCAAGAGGTGACTTCAGTCGCGCCAGCACTACTTGCGTTTCAGGATCGCCAAAGCGAGCATTGAATTCGATAATTCGGACGCCCTGACTCGTAAGCGCCAAACCTGCGTAAAGCAGGCCAGCAAAAGGGGTACCGCGGCGGCGCATTGCGTCAACCATCGGTTGAAGTACTGAAGCCGTTACTTCTTCGACTAATCCAGGCGGTGCCCAAGGCAATGGTGAGTAGGCACCCATGCCACCCGTGTTTGGACCCTCGTCACCATCGCGGGCACGTTTGAAATCTTGCGCCGGCTGCAAAGCCACAATCGTTACACCATCAGTGATTCCAAATAATGAAACTTCTGGTCCGTCGAGGTACTCCTCAACGAGAACGCTTGGCGCACCTTTGGCAAAGCAATTGTCAGCATGCTCAATTGCGTGATGACGATCAGAAGTGACAATAACGCCTTTACCTGCAGCCAACCCGTCATCTTTCACGACGTAAGGCTCACCTAATACATCAAGCGCTCTTGCAACTTCATCAACTGAAGTGCAGACAAACGCTCGAGCGGTTGAAACATTAGCTTCGGCCATGATCTGCTTCGCGAACGTTTTGCTGCCTTCAAGTTGCGCCGCCTCTTTCGATGGACCAAAGCAGGCGATACCTCGCTCGCGAACCGCATCCGCAGCGCCGGCAACTAAAGGAACCTCGGGTCCTATAACAACGAGATCCGCTGTGACTTTGACTGCTAGATCGGCGACTTCTTCGGGATTGCCTGCATCCAAAGGCGCGACATCAACTTCCGCAGAAATTCCGGCGTTACCCGGAGCACAGATAACGTAACTTACCGAATCATCTGCCAAAAGTGCGTGCACGAGTGCATGCTCACGAGCACCGGAACCAATAACAAGAACACGCATGTTGAAAACCCTCGTCTGTCAGCTAAGCGCCGACGTAATGCTTACTCGTAACAGCCAGTGCACTATCAAGTCGCACCAATGCTTCCTTTGCTTCATCCACCGTTATGGTGCATGGAGGAACAACGTGAAGTCGGTTGTAGTTCGCGAATGGTAGTAATCCATGCTTCTTGCAGGCTGCGATGAATTCAGTCATCGCAGGCGAGGACCCTCCGTATGGGGCCAACGGCTCTTTGGTCGAACGATCCGTCACAAGCTCAAGTGCCCAGAAGACTCCAAGGCCGCGTACCTCGCCAATTACTTTGTGCTTTTCTTGCAGGTCTCGTAACCCTGGCCCCAGAACATCCGTGCCGATCATGCGGGCGTTCTCAACTATGCCTTCATCTTTCATCGCATCAAGAGTTGCCACGATCGATGCAGCCGCAAGCGGGTGCCCTGAATACGTTAATCCTCCTGGAAAAACCTGAGTATCAAAAGTTGCGGCGATTTCGTCGGAGATCACAACACCGCCAACAGGAACATAACCGGAGTTCACGCCCTTAGCGAAGGTAATGAGATCAGGCTCGGCTGCAAAATGATCAAAAGCAAACCAGGCACCTGTACGACCAAAACCGCACATCACTTCATCAGCAATCCAAATGATGCCGTAGCGATTGCATATTTCACGAACCCCTTCGAGATAGCCCGGTGGTGGAATAAGAATTCCAGCAGTACCAACAACAGTTTCTAATAACAATGCGGCAATAGTTCCGGGGCCTTCGAACACAATGACTTGTTCAAGATGTGCGAGAGCACGCTCACACTCTTGTTCAGGTGAAGTAGCCCAAAAACTGGAGCGGTACAAGTGGGGACCAAAAAAATGCACATGTCCATCGGCATACTCGTTAGGCCAACGCCGCGGATCACCAGTTGAAGCAATCGCTGCACCGGTGTTTCCGTGGTACGAACGGTAAAACGAGAGAACCTTACGTTTTCCGGTGTGAATGCGCGCCATACGGATTGCATTTTCAACTGCATCCGCTCCACCGTTGGTAAAAAACACTTTGTTGAGATGAGCAGGGGCGAGAGACGTGATGCGTTGCGCTGCTTCTCCGCGCTTGTCATTGGCGTGATTTGGGCTGATTGTGGCAAGCACGCCAGCTTGGTCGGCGATTGCTTGTATAACGCGTGGGTGTTGGTGACCAATATTGACGTTGACCAGTTGGGAAGAAATATCCAGAAATCGATTACCTTCGTAATCCCAGACCCAGCTGCCTTCGGCTCCGGCCACGGTCATCGGGGCTAGTGCACCTTGCGCACTCCAAGAATGAAACACATGCGCGCGATCAAGGTCGTAAACTCGTTTGCCCTCTTCTGCAGTCACGCTGGTTCGACTCCTTCTTGCTTGCGCCGCGGTGTGGCTCAGGCGATGAGGTCGTGCAGGGAAATGGTCGCATCCCGATCCGGCCCTACGCCAATCGCGCTGATACGGGTGCCCGAAATATCTTCGAGGAACTGCACATAAGACCGTGCATTAGCTGGCAGATCTCCAATGACTCGAGCGTGTGAAATGTCTTCAGTCCAACCCGGAAGGTTTTCATAGATTGGCTTCGCATGATGGAAGCCCGTCTGCGTCATAGGCAGCTCTTCCATCCGAGTGCCGTCAACGTCATAGGCAACACACACAGGGATGCGATCAAAACCTGACAGCACGTCAAGTTTGGTTAAGAAAGTGTCCGTTAATCCATTGATGCGCGTGGCGAATTTTGCAATTGGGCCATCGAACCAACCACAGCGACGAGGCCGACCAGTTGTCGTACCAACTTCGCCACCAATAGTGCGCAAAGCTTCACCATCCGCGTCGAAGAGCTCAGTAGGGAATGGGCCCGAGCCCACCCGCGTTGTGTAGGCCTTCAAGATACCGATCGTGCGATCAATGCGTGTCGGTCCGATTCCGCTTCCGGTACAAGCTCCACCCGCAGTTGGATTGCTCGACGTGACAAAGGGATACGTGCCGTGATCGACATCCAGCAATGTGCCCTGGCCACCTTCAAGAAGAACAACCTTGTTCGCATCCAGCGCCTTGTTCAGCACCAATGCAGTATCAGCCACATACGGTGCAAGTGCTTGTGCGTATTCAAGAAGTGACTCAACTATGGCATCAACTTCAAGAGCGCGACGGTTATAGACCTTGACTAACACCTGATTCTTGCTGAGTAGCGCACCTTCAACTTTTTGACGCAGAATTGATTCGTCAAATAAATCTTGAATGCGAATACCAATACGCGAAATCTTATCGGCATATGTCGGTCCGATTCCTCGGCCCGTCGTACCAATCTTTGAGTTACCAAGAAAACGCTCAGAGACTTTATCCAGAGTGACGTGGTACGGCGTGATCAAGTGCGCATTCGCACTGATCAGAAGTTTTGAAGTGTCGACATTGCGCTCGTTGAGCCCACGCATTTCTTGCAACAGAACCGCAGGATCAATCACCACGCCATTTCCGATGACTGGAATGACCTCTGGGGTCAAAATTCCACTCGGCAGTAGGTGAAGGGCGAACTTTTGATCACCAATAACTACGGTGTGACCCGCGTTATTGCCGCCTTGATATCGCACGACGTAGTCAACGCGACCTCCGAGGAGATCCGTCGCTTTTCCTTTACCTTCGTCTCCCCATTGGGATCCGAGCAAAATGATCGCAGGCACGTTGGGAAAGATTACCCGAGTCCATGGATTTCCCCTATTCGCACGGTTATAGGGCCAAAATAGGGGTAACCCAACCCAGACTTGGAGATGCTCACCATGCGAATTGAACATGTAGCCCTCTGGTCTGCGGATATCACGATTCTCCGAGATTTCTATGTTCGTTGGTTTGCAGCTCAGCCATCACCTATCTATCGGAATGCAGCGACGGGCTTTGAATCCTTCTTCCTTTCAATCGGATCTGGATCCCGACTGGAGCTCATGCAGCGTCCTGATATCGACGTTGCTCCCATCGATTTCACCCTGGGATACGCCCACATTGCGATCAATGTGGGTAGCCGAGAGGCAGTTGATGACCTCACTACGGCTATGGCCGCTGAAGGTGTCAAAGTTCTTTCCAATCCACGGTTCACTGGCGATGGCTATTACGAGTCAGTCATCCGCGATCCAGAAGGCAATCGGATTGAGCTCACTGCCTAGCAAAGCCAACACAGATGGTGGTTGACTGAGGGTGTGAGTAATGACCTGCAAGTTCTGCTGCTCGGATACGGCTTAGCCGGTCGGCTTTTCCACACTCCACTCATCTTGGCCACACCGGGCTACAAGATCTGTGGAGTTGTGACTCGCGATGCAGAACGGACCCAACAAGCACTCACCGATATTGCGGGTGTCACCATCTTTGAATCACTTGACCAGGCGCTGCGTGATGCGTCTCAGATCGACCTAGTCGTCGTTGCCAATGCCAACCGCGCGCACGTGCGCGATGCCCATCAGGCCATTGCAGCTGGAAAACATGTGGTTGTCGACAAGCCAATCGCAGGAACTGCCTTAGATGCGCAAGAACTTGCTCAGGCTGCCCTTGCTGCGGGAGTGCAATTACATCCCTTCCAAAACCGACGGTGGGATTCTGATTTCCTGACTCTCATATCTGTTGTTGAGGAAGGGTATTTAGGCGAAATCCACAGATTTGAATCCCGTTTTGAACGCCTGCGCGTAACCCCACGAGGTAATTGGCGTGAATCAAATGACCGTCAGGATCTTGGCGGGGTGCTCTTAGATTTTGGGGCACATCTTGTAGACCAAGCCATTCAATTATTTGGCAGCGTGATCAGTGTCGATGCTTATGCACGATCAATTCGCCAACCAGATTCTGCTGACGACGACATGCAAATCATTTTGACCCATACAACAGGTGTCATCAGTTTGCTCGTTGGAAGTCAGGTATCTGCATTTCCTGATCCACGCTTCTTACTCCTTGGCTCGCGCGGCGCGGTTCGGATCACTGAATCTGACACCCAAGAAACTCATCTGCGAGCTGGCCAGACCCCCGGCGGAAGTGATTGGGGACAAGAGTCCTTCACTGCGGAAATGCGAATCGGAAATGAAGACGGAACGACTACTGCAACTGATCTTGCGGTTAGTCCCGGAAAGTGGCCTCACTTTTATGCATCGGTGCGCGACTCCATCACGAAACACACGAAGCCGCCCGTCGCTTTGGGCGAAGTCATTGCAAACTTGCGCGTACTCGATGCTGCTCGACTTTCAGTGAAGAGTGGTCAACGGGTAATACTTGTTCCGCCAGCTTCGCATGAGGCTGCACCGGATTCTTCACGAGACTCTTAACTGGAGACTTCAGACAGACGCACTAAAGGTACTTGATTCGCTCACGGCTTCCATTGGTCTCGAAAGCAGTGAGGCAAACGCTGATTCGCTTGCGCCGATCAAGGTGCTGTCTTCACCAAGTTCGGGGAGCGCGATTCGGACTTGCTCGCGAGATGCTCGCAACGCGTTACTTATTTGTTTATTGACTTCTTCAGCGACTGCTGGAAAGAGCTGACCAAGGTGGCCACCAAGGACAATCACTTCTGGATTAAAAATATTAATGAGATTCACAAGGCCGATTCCAAGCCATCGGCCTACATCCGCGAGTCTTTCTTGAACATCTACATTTCCAGCAAGTGCCAAATTAATTACATCGTGCACACCGCCAACAGACGCCGAATCGTCACCGCAAGACAACACAGCTCCACGGCCGACAACCGTTTCCCAGCACCCTCGTGATCCGCAGCGACATGCAAGACCTGCCGGATTCACGATCATGTGCCCAATTTCGCCACCAAATCCACCAGCACCTGTCATGAGTGCGCCGCCAAGAACAACACCTCCACCAATACCGACTTCGCCAGAAACGTAAATGACGTTTCCCGAATCGACTGCTGCACCTC
>Ga0114974_10002660_pt1 | contig 13729 bp, 13 predicted proteins | sample S_130206_EF_Meta_FD_87318 | JGI IMG/M metagenome (GOLD analysis project Ga0114974, IMG submission 87318) | Freshwater microbial communities from Lake Simoncouche, Canada to study carbon cycling - S_130206_EF_MetaG | ecosystem: Environmental > Aquatic > Freshwater > Lake | place: Lake...
CGTGCAAGCCCGCCGCGTTAATCACGATTTTGGCTTGCAGACAGGTGCCGTCTTGGGTGTACAACTGAATACCACCCTGCACGCACACGGCGTGGTCTAGCACCGAATTAAGCACCACCATGCCACCGGCATTTTCAAGATCGCCCTGGAGTGAAAGCATCAAGGCGTGACTGTCCACTATGCCAGTGCTCGGCGAGAACACGGCGCCTTCGCAACGTAAGGCAGGCTCCAAGGCCTGCGCTTGTGGCTGGCTGAGCATCTGCAAATCATCCACCCCGTTTTGCCGGGCTTTTTCAATAATGGCGTGCAACTGCGCCAATTGGTCAAGGTGAGTCGCCACCAGCAGCTTGCCGCAACGCCGGTGCCCAATGCCCCGCTCGGCGCAGTAGGCGTAAAGCGCCTGCTTGCCCTGCACGCATAAACGCGCTTTGAGCGAGCCCGGGGCGTAATAAATGCCCGCATGAATGACCTCGCTGTTGCGTGAACTGGTGCCGGTGCCAATGGCGTTGGCCGCCTCTAGCACCAAGACTTCGCGCCCAGCCAAGGCAAGTGCGCGGGCCACAGCCAGCCCGACCACGCCAGCGCCAATGACGACGCACTCGACCTGGTCAGGGTTTGAAGCGGGCTGGTAAGAAGTCATCAATCTTATTTTGAACCGACCGCCATATGCGCCACTTTTTTGTCCAGCAGGACTTCTGGCTCATTGGCTTCGATCCAGGTCTCGTTGTTCAAGCCTGCGTTCAGGCGATTCACATCCAACTCGCCCGTCCATTTGGCCACCACAATCGTTGCCACGCCATTACCCACCAAATTAGTGAGTGCGCGAGCCTCGGACATGAAGCGGTCAATGCCGAGAATGAGCGCAAGACCCGCCACTGGCACGGTGCCGACGGCCGACAAGGTCGCCGCCAACACAATAAAACCACTCCCAGTGATGCCTGCTGCGCCTTTGGAGGTGAGTAGCAACACCGCCAAGAGCGTGAGTTCCTGCGTCAGGGTCATGGGTGTATTGGTGGCTTGGGCAATGAAAACCGCCGCCATCGTCAGGTAAATTGAGGTTCCATCCAGGTTAAAGGAATAGCCGGTAGGAATGACCAAACCCACGCAGGTCTTCTTGGCACCCAGGTTTTCCATCTTTTCCATCATGCGAGGCAACACCGACTCAGAGGATGAAGTACCCAACACAATCAGCAGTTCTTCCTTGATGTATTTGACAAATTTCCAGATGCTGAAGCCATGAATGCGGGAAATGATGCCCAGCACCACAAAAACAAAAATCAGGCAGGTCAGGTAGAACGTGCCCATCAACTTGCCCAATGAAAAAAGCGAACCGATACCGTATTTACCGATCGTGAATGCCATCGCACCGAACGCACCCACGGGGGCCACTTTCATGATGATGCCGACGATGTCAAACAACACATGCGATGTCTTTTCGATCAGATCAAACACCAAAGTACCCCGGCCACCAAAGCGGTGAAGCGCAAAGCCAAACAAAATGGCAAACAGCAAAACCTGCAATATTTCGCCCTTGGCAAAGGCATCAATCACCGAGGTGGGGATGATGTTCAGCAGGAAATCAACGGTTCCGACCATCTTGCCCGGCCCGGTGTAGGCGGCAATACTTTTGGTGTCAATGGTCGACACATCGACATTCATGCCCGCACCTGGTTGGACCAGGTTGACGATCACCAAGCCAACAATCAAGGCAATCGTGCTGACCACCTCAAAGTAAAGTAAGGCCAAGCCACCGGTTTTACCGACCTTTTTCATATCCTCCATGCCGGCAATGCCAATCACGACCGTGCAAAAAATGATCGGGGCGATGATCATTTTGATCAATTTGATGAAGCCATCACCCAATGGCTTCATGTCTGCACCTATTTGCGGATAGAAATTCCCAAGCAGAACCCCTAAAAGAACAGCAAACAGAACTTGAAGGTAAAGGGATTTGTAAAAGGGCCGCTTCTTGACGACAGTTGATGAATTCATATGCATTAACCTAAATAAAAAAGACAGTGGAACACTGCCTCAGTAGAAGTCAATCAGTGAAACCCACATCGTCAAACCTTTGGATACAAAAAAACCCGCACAAGGCGGGTTTTCTGAATGCCTGAAGGTCAGGTATTAACCCATGTGCAAACCACCGTTGACTGAGAAGTCAGCGCCTGTGGAGTAGCCACCTTCTTCTGATGCCAACCAAGCAATGATGGAGGCAATCTCGCTGGGCTTGCCCAAACGTTTCACTGGGATAGTCGCCACAATTTTGGCCAACACGTCTTCACGAATCGCGTTCACCATGTCGGTACCAATGTAGCCTGGGCTCACGGTGTTGACCGTCACGCCTTTGGTGGCTAACTCTTGCGCCAAGGCCATGGTGAAACCGTGCATACCGGCTTTGGCCGCAGAGTAGTTGGTTTGACCCGCTTGGCCTTTTTCGCCGTTAACTGAGGAGATATTCACAATACGGCCCCAACCTTTTTCAACCATGTCGCCCACCACTTGCTTGGTGACGTTGAACATGGAGTTCAGGTTGGTCTCGATCACTGAATCCCAATCGTCGCGCGTCATTTTCAAAAACATGCGGTCACGGGTAATACCCGCGTTGTTGACCAGCAAGTCAATGGTGCCGTGCTCGGCTTTGGTTTTCTCGAAGGCTTCAACTGTGGAATCCCAGTCGCCCACGTTGCCAGCAGAAGCGTAGAACGTGAAGCCGAGGGCTGCTTGCTCTGCAATCCACTTGGCGTGGTCACGGGTGGGGCCGCAGCCTGCAATCACCTTGAAACCTTCGGCGTGAAGCCGCTGGCAAATGGCGGTCCCGATGCCACCCATACCACCGGTGACGTAAGCTACTTTTTGACTCATTTTTGTTTCCTCTTTGTTAATGAACTGTCTATTTTTCTACCCACTAAAAACTTAGCGCTCGATCGTCAGGGCGACGCCCATACCGCCACCAATGCACAAGCTGGCAATGCCTTTTTTGGCATCGCGGCGCTGCATTTCATGCAATAGCGTCACCAATATACGGCAGCCGGACGCACCCACAGGGTGGCCAATCGCAATGGCTCCGCCATTGACGTTGACTTTGGACGTATCCCAGCCCATTTGTTGATTGACCGCACAAGCTTGCGCTGCGAAGGCTTCGTTAATTTCCAGCAAGTCCAGGTCAGCGGCGTTCCAGCCAGCACGGGCCAAGGCAATCTTGGAAGCCGACACGGGACCCATACCCATCAAGGCGGGGTCGAGTCCGCTGGTCGCAAAGCTGGCAATGCGGCCCATTGGGGTCAGGCCCAAAGCGGCTGCTTTTTTGGCCGTCATCACCATGACAGCGGCGGCGCCGTCGTTGATGCCTGAGGCGTTGCCAGCGGTGACACCACCGGCTTTGTCAAACGCAGGGCGCAGACCGGCCAAGACCTCGGCGTTGGTTTTGCGGTTGATGTATTCGTCAGCCGAGAACACCAGCGGGTCGCCCTTCTTTTGGGCGATGCTGAAAGGCACGATTTCGTCTTTGAACTTACCGGCGTCTTGTGCGGCCACGGCTTTGAGCTGGCTGGCCAAGGCCAAGGCGTCTTGCATGTCACGCGTGATGCTGTAGGCCTTGGCCACGTTCTCAGCGGTAATGCCCATGTGGTATTGGTTGTACACGTCCCATAGGCCGTCCACGATCATGGAGTCGATCATTTTCCAGTCGCCCATGCGCTGGCCGTCGCGTGAGCCGAGCAAGACGTGTGGCGAGGCACTCATGTTTTCTTGGCCGCCAGCAATCACAATCTCCCTGTCGCCATAAGCCACCGCTTGTGCGGCCAACATGACCGACTTGAGGCCGGAGCCGCAAACCGCATTGATGGTGAGCGCTGGTGTTTCTTTGGCAATACCGCTTTTGATCAAAGACTGACGCGCCGGGTTTTGACCTGCGCCTGCAGCCAGCACCTGGCCCATGATGACTTCGCCAATTTGGTCAGCGCCCACGCCCGTGCGGGCCAGCAAATCACGAATAACTGCAGCGCCCAACTCGGTAGCTGGTGTCTTGGCCAGGGTGCCCCCAAACTTGCCGACGGCGGTACGGGCAGCTGAAACGATAACGATGTCTTCCATTTTTTTCTCTCCGGGTAATAAAAATTTAATTAAGCCTTGGCCTTGACGTAGCGGCCTGGGGCTGCTTCGATGGCTTTGTACTTGCCTTTGCCGTAAGTTTTGGGGGCTGCTATTTGCTTACCCGATTGGGCAGCCAGCCATTCTGACCAGTCGGTCCACCAGCTGCCGGGCAGCTCGATGGCGCCTTCAAGCCATTGGGCGTGGGTTTTGGGCAACTTGCCGTCTTCACGAATCCAGTGGCTGCGTTTGTTTTTAGCGGGCGGGTTGATGACTCCGGCAATGTGGCCTGAGGCGCCCATGACAAAGCGTTTTTTGCCAGGCAAAAATTGCGTGCTTGCATAAGCGCCGCCAATCGGCACGATGTGGTCTTCGCGCGAGCCGTAGATATAGATGGGCATATCGACCAAGCGCAAATCAACCTTTTCGCCGCACACCACGGCTTTGCCGGGCTTGACCAGGTTGTTTTCAAGGTAGGTGTTGCGCAGGTACCAGGCGTAGAAAGGACCGGGCAAGTTGGTGGAGTCGCCGTTCCAGTACAGCAGGTCAAACGGTGGAGGGGACTCGCCCTTCAGGTAGTTGCCCACCACGTAGTTCCAGACCAGTTCATTGGGGCGCAAGAAGCTGAAGGTGCTGGACAAGTCCTTGCCTTTCATCAAGCCACCGTGGCCCATTTCTTTTTCACGGTACTGAACAAAAGCCTCGTCAATGAAGACATCAAGAATGCCGGTGTCGGAGAAGTCGAGCATGGAGGTCAAAAGCGTGACGCTGGCCACGGGCTTTTCGTCGCGTGCCGCTAATACCGCCAGCGCTGTTCCCAAAATGGTGCCGCCAACACAAAAGCCCAGGGCGTTGATGGACTTGGCGCCCGTAATTTCTTGGGTGACAGAGATGGCTTTGATGGCCGCATCTTCCACATAGTTATCCCAGGTTTTTTGCGCAAGGGACTCATCCGGGTTGCGCCAGCTGACTACAAAGGTGCGGTGCCCTTGGGCCACAGCGTAGCGAATCAGGGAGTTCTCAGGCTGCAAGTCCAGGATGTAGAACTTGTTAATGCACGGAGGCACCAATAAAAAGGGCTTCTCATACACCTTGGCCGTGAGCGGCTTGTACTCAATCAACTGGAACAAGTCGTTTTCAAATACAACCGCGCCTTCAGAGGTGGCGACGTTTTTGCCGACCTCAAACACACTCTCGTCGGTCATGGACACATGGCCTTGGCGCATGTCATGCAGCAGGTTTTGAACGCCTTTGGCGATGCTCTCGCCCTTGGTGTCGATGGCCAGTTTTTGGGCTTCGGCATTGAAGGCCAAAAAATTACTAGGCGCGCTGGCAGCGGTCAGCTGCTCTACAGCAAAGCGAATACGGGCACGGGTTTTTTCGTCGCCTTCAACAGCGTCGGCCATCCCCATCAGCGTGCGGGCATTGAGCAAATAGGCCGCCGCTGAAAATGCCGCCATCGGATTGGCTGCCCAAGCATCGGCTGAAAAGCGTTTGTCTTTCGCTTTGGGTGTCCCTTGCATACCGTCAGTCCAGAGCTTGGCTGCGTCTTGTAGGTACTGCTGCTGGAGTTCCTGCAATTTCTCTGGGGAGAAATTCACAGGCGCTTGAGCGGTGGGGGCATGAGGTGCATTGGCGCCGACTGCGCCTAAATCGAGGTTTTGTAATGACTGGATTGCTTTGCCCCAACCTTCGGTCAAGGATTGTTGAAACTGCTGGCCGGCTTGCGCCCAAAATTCAGGGGTGTCGTTGCTCATTAATGTCCTCTAATTAGGGTTAAAACTGACCATGCTCTAGTATCCTTGAGAAAACCCTTCAAATACCTGACATTTCATTAGCATCAACCCTGATATGTATATCGTTCCTATCGCCTGGCTTTATGTTTCGCTCATGATGGCGGTGGCTGAAGCCACCAACACCAATGGCACCGTGCTGGGCGCCATCGTGACCTTTGTACTTTATGGCTTGCTGCCGATTGGCTTGATTCTTTACTTCATGGGCGCCAAAGGACGCAGGCGGGCGATCAAAGCACGGGAAGCTGCCGAAATGGCTCAATCGGCAGAGGCCGCCGCCGCGTCACACCCGCCAGATACAAGCAGCCAACCGGCCGCTGACACCATCGCGCCGGTGCGAAAAGAAACGTGACGGTTGGCTGACGGTGCACCAGTCACGGCTGCCGTCATTGCCAAACACCTGAGTCACGCCCAGCGCCGTCAACCTCAAACGCGCCAAACCTTGCAAGTTAGCCATCCATTTGTTTGAACCACAGGGGGTGAACAGGGCTTGCGCTTTAGGGTCATTTTGAACAAAGGCAGTTCGCACGTCCGCCCCCACTTCAAAGGTTTCCGGCCCAATGCAAGGCCCCAGCCACGCTATTATTTCAGTAGCTTTTATAGCAAGACCAGCGTGCTCTTGATGGCAAAAACTCTTAAATACATGCTCAAGAATACCTTGGCCACCCATCCCTGCCAAACTGCGCCACCCGGCATGCGCCGCCGCAACCTGGGTGCCCTCATAGTTGGTGAACAGCACTGGCAAACAATCGGCCACCATGATGGTGCAGGCCAAATGGTCTAGCTGGGTAAAACACGCATCCGCCTCTGTGGCATCCGGGGTGGTGTGCGTGAGTTGAACCACATCAAGCCCATGAACCTGACTTAAAAAAACAGGCTTAGCGGGTAATGCGTTTTGCAACAGGCGTCGATTTGCAGCCACCAGGGCCGGATCATCTCCGACATGGCAGCCCAAATTCAAGGCGTCATAAGGGGGCAAAGACTGCCCGCCCGCCCGCGTGGTGCAGACAGCCTGCACATGGGCAGGGGCAGGCCAATCAGGAATAAGCCAATCTGGGTTAGCGCCCCTTGGAAAGTCGCCCACGATGGCCTCCAGCGATCTTAATAACCCGCCGGACGAACGTGCACCTTGTCGTACGCAATCAGCAATTTGCGGTGCATTTCGCAGCCTTCCATTAACAAGCCCGGCGTGCTGATGCCCATGAACCGGTCCGTTTGCATGATCAAGGCATGCGCTTGTGCGACAGCGCCAGCCCCATAAAGCTGACGCATGGCATCCAGGTAGGGACCAGTGTCACCCATGTCGGCCAAGTTAATCAAGCTTTCAATGCAGGCGTAAACGCTGCGGCGCTGTGGATCGATCTGCTCAAAATGGCGAATCCAGTCACAACCTTCCAGCGTGGCGGATTCATCACCAATCGCCAAGGCGAGCAGGGTTTTGAGTTCGCCCACGCGCAGATCGCTCCAAAAGGTGTCGGCATCGGCAGCCATGCCAATGACCGCAGCCACCGGGCGCTGGTCGGCCAAAGAGGATTCATTGAGCGTGGAGAGCAAATCAGCACACTCTTCATCGTCCAGATCAGTCAAATTAAGAATGGCTTCGCGCATCTCGTTGGCCACGCTGTTGTTCTCGAAATCGAGGTCATCCACCGGGTAGATTTCAGAAATACCAGGCACCAGAATGCGGCAGGCGTAGACGCCCAAGTGGGTGAAGTCGGCCACATAAATCTCGCGGCCATCACGGTGGATGCGGTCAACCGCCCAGGCATAGTCTTCGGTCGTGTTGGTGCTGAAGTTCCAGTCACAGAACGCGTAATCAGGCACGTCGCCCAGGAATTTCCAGTGAATGACGCCACTGGAGTCTACAAAATGGATTTCGATGTTGGTCGAACTGGCCACTTCTTCCAAATGGAAGACTGGGCCAGGGAAGCCAGCCAACGAATCCAGCTCGCGGCCTTGCAGCAACTCGGTCAGCGCCCGTTCCAGTGCAATCTCAAAACGAGGGTGCGCCCCAAAACTGGCAAAGCAACCCTGGTCTTCAGGGTGCAAAAGCGTCACATTCATGACCGGGTATTGGCCCCCCAAGGAGGCGTCTTTGATCAAAATACCAAATCCTGCGGCACGCAAGGCGGAAATGCCGGAGGCAATACGCGGGAAGCGCGCAATGACCGACTCCGGCACATCGGGCAGGCAAATGCCTTCGCTGATGATGCGGCCCTTGATATGACGCTCAAAAATTTCCGACAAGGCCTGGGTTCGCGCCTCGGCCTGGGTGTTGCCCGCCGACATGCCGTTGCTGACATACAGATTGCCAATGATGTTGACGGGGAAATAGGTGGTGACACCATCACGCTCGCGCACAAAAGGAATGGCGCAAATACCGCGCTCCATGTTGCCGGAGTTGAATTCCACCAAGCTGTTGGCGTCTACGCTGCCCTCAGGGTTGTAGAACTTGTGCAAGCCGGGGTTGAGCAAATCAATCGGCCAGCTGCCGTCTTCATTGGGCGTGAACCAACGCTCCTGCGGGTAATGCACAAAATGGCGGTCAGCCACTTTGGGGCCAAGGTAATAGTGGGTCCAAAAATAATTGGTGGAGAGTCGCTCAAAAAACTCGCCCAAAGCACTGGCCAAGCAAGCCAAGCGCGTGACGCCCTTGCCGTTGGTAAACAAAATCGGACAATCCCGGTCACGAATATGCACCGACCAAATGCCATCTACTGGGTTGAGCCAGCTTTTTTCTTCAATGTGAAACCCTAGCGCCTGTAGTTTTCCTTGCAACCTTCTGATGGTAGATTCGAGCGAGGCATCTTTGCCAGGGATAAAGTTTTCATTATTCATGGGGGATTAGCATAACGCACGCAACAGTTTTCTTTGTACTGCGCTCGGGTCAGGCTAGACTAAGTGTTTCGCTACTTACTTAAATAAACTGGAGCCCTCATGATTCTTGAACTTGCCGACATTCGAATTCATCCCGGACAGAACGATGCTTTTGAAGAAGCCGTTGAACGGGGCTTGAAGGCCGTCATTCACAGTGCCAAAGGGTTCCAAGGCTACAAAGTGAACCGGGGCATGGAAAGCAAAGAGCGTTACATATTGCAAATATTCTGGGACACACTCGAAGACCACACCATTGGCTTCCGCCAGTCCCCGGCCTTTGCAGATTGGCGCGCCATTGTGGGGCCCTTTTTTGCTGGCCCGCCTACGGTGGAACACTTCGAGTTGGTCACTAAATCCGAATAAGGCAGCCATCATGACCTACTTATTTACCCCCACCCCCACCGTCTCTGTGCCCGTCTTGGGCAGCCCTGCACGTTTTCCGGTACATCGCATTTATTGCGTGGGACGCAACTACGAAGAACACGCTAAAGAGATGGGGTTTACCGGGCGTGAGCCGCCTTTTTTCTTTTTAAAACCCACCGATGCCCTGATCGTAGTGGACGCAGGCGTCACCGGCCACATGCCCTACCCCAGCCTCACCCACAACCTGCACCACGAGATTGAACTGGTGGTAGCCATTGGCGTAGGCGGTAAAAACATCAAGGCGGCGGATGCCTTCCAGCACATCTTTGGCTATGCCGTGGGCCTAGACATGACCAGGCGCGACCTGCAAAACGAAATGAAAAAGCAAGGTCGTCCGTGGTGCATCGGCAAAGCCTTCGACGCCTCGGCGCCCATTGGCCCCATCACCCCAGCCGACCAAGCCGGTGACATCACCCAAGCTGAACTGTTTGTTCAGGTCAACGGTGTGGACCGCCAGCGTAGCACCATTGCCAAGCTCATCTGGAACATCGCCGAGACCATTGAGCACCTGTCCGCAGCCTGGGAACTTCAGCCCGGCGACCTGATTTACACAGGCACCCCCGAAGGCGTGGGTGCCGTGGTGTCGGGCGACACGATGACCGGTGGCGTCACAGGATTGACTCCCATCGTTGTCACGCTGACCTGAGCCCATACCTCAAACATGGCCCTTGGCAGCGGGTCATGTTTGTTTTCAAATTACACTCAATCCATGCTTCGCCCCCCCATCAAACACTGCAAAGAGTGCGGCACTGCCGTCATTTACCGGATTCCGGACGATGGCGACACCAAACCGCGTGCGGTTTGCACGGCCTGCCACACCATTCATTACGAAAACCCGCTTAATGTCGTGGGCACCGTGCCTTATTGGGGTGAAAAAGTGTTGCTGTGCAAGCGAAATATCGAACCTCGCTGGGGCAAATGGACGCTCCCAGCTGGCTTCATGGAGCTCAATGAGACCGTGGCCGAAGGCGCAGCCCGCGAAACCGTCGAAGAGGCAGGCGCTCAATTCGAGATTGACGGCTTGTTTACCTTGGTCAACGTGGCGCGTGTCGGGCAAGTCCACCTGTTTTACCGGGCGCGCTTGCTGAGCGACGTGTTTGACCCGGGGCACGAAACCATCGAAGCTCGCCTTTTCTCGGAAGACGAAATCCCTTGGGAAGAAATCGCTTTTCGAACCGTCAAAGAAACTCTTGAACGCTACTTTTCAGACCGCCGCACAGGCCATTACGCCATCCATGCCATTGATATCGCTTGAAGCCACGGCCGACTTGGGCGTCGATTTGAAGGACCGTGTAGAGTATTGGGTTTACCGGGTCGGGGCCTACCTGCTGATTAATGTGATTGACGATCCAGCCTGGCTGGCGCTGATGTTTTGCTAGTTCAGCTGAGTTGCCCCATGATCCCTTGCTACGTGATGCTGGACCTGGAAACCACAGGGGGCAATCCGGTGCAAGACCGCATCACAGAGATTGCCGCTGTTCGCGTAGAAAACGGCATAGAAGTGGCGCGCTGGAGCACCTTGGTCAACCCGGGCACCTCCATTTCCCCATTCATCCAAAACCTGACCGGCATCACCAATGAGATGGTGGAGCAGGCGCCCAGTTTTGACGAAGTGGCCAAACCGCTCATGACACTGCTCAAAGACGCCGTACTGGTCGCTCACAACGTGCGCTTTGACCACGGATTTTTGCTCAATGAATTTGCACGGCTAGAAACACCCTTGCGCGTCAAAACCCTGTGCACGGTGCGCTTGTCGCGCTTGCTGTATCCACAGTTTAAAAGCCACGGCCTCGACGCCATCATGCTACGCCACGGCCTGAAAACCGCTGCCCGTCACCGCGCCATGGGCGATGTCGACATGGTGCTGGCTTGGCTCACCCAAGCCGAACAAGCACTGGGGGTCGCACAAGTACAGCAACAAGCGCTCACGCTCTTGCAAGGGAGCGCCGCCCTGCCCCCGCAACTTGAAACGAATGTGGACGAGATTCCTGACACGCCTGGGGTGTATTTGTTTTTTGGAGAAAGCCCACTGCCTTTGTACATCGGCAAAAGCATCAAACTGCGCAGCCGGGTGATGTCACATTTTCAGGCCGCCAGCCGGGAAGCCCGTGAAATGCGCATCTCCCAAGAAATCAGGCGCGTGGAGTGGATCGAAACCGCTGGTGAACTGGGCGCCTTGCTGTTGGAGGCCCGCTTGGTGAAAGAAAAACAACCTGTTTACAACCGCCAACTCCGACGCGAACGCACCTTGTGCGCCTGGCGCCTGGACGAGAACCCCAAGGCCAGACCGCTGTTGACCATGGTGCGGGCAGAGGCCTTACAACCCCAGCAGTTCGGGCGACTTTATGGCGTCTACCGCTCCAAAAATCAGGCCCTCTCCGGGCTGCGTGAACTGGCCGACAAGCACCTGTTGTGTCCGCAGGCTTTGGGACTGGAGTCCAGCAAAGGCCGCTGCTTCACCCATCAGATAGGCCGCTGCAAAGGCGTTTGTTGCGATGGCGAAACGCCAGAGTTGCACTATTTGCGTCTGACACTGGCGCTGAACGAACAAAAATTACAGGTCTGGCCGCACCCCGGCAAAGTGGGTCTGCGTGAGCACAACGCCCAAAGTGGACGCTCTGACATCCATATTTTTGACCAATGGTGCCATTTAGCCACGGTCCACGATGAGGCTGAACTGGAAGACGCCCTGACCGGCAGGCAAACGCTGGCATTTGACCTTGACACCTACCGACTGCTGATTAAACACCTGATGCCCTTGGGAAAATCGGACCTCAAGTCGTCAAAATTAATCTCCTTTGGCCAAGCACGTATTTCTATATAAAAAAGGCCTCTAGGGCCCTTAAATCGTGCTTAACTAGCTACTATTTAAATAGCAATTTAACGGTCAAGAAATTTGACATCCTTGATCTCTTTGACCTCCGCATCAATGATGTCTGGGGTCATCTCAGAACCTGAGCGCCCCTGCTCAGGCGCCGCATTGAATCGACCCCAAACCGCCTGACGGTTGACCTTGAAAGTCCAGGGGCTGACCGGACGCCCCATCAACCGCGCCACCAAAGCACGCAAGAGCCAGATCAGCAGTAACAGAAAGCCCGCGGCCATCAAACTGGCCAAAAAAACCAACCCCGCCACCATCAGCACCAATCGAAAAACAAAGGTGATGATTTTTTTTATAAAGTGTTCCAAGACTAATCCTCTTTTCAAGCGGCCATCGATACGCCGGACACCCGGCGAGACACCGCATAAGGTGGCAAGCCTTGCAGCATGCGCCGACCAAATGTGGTTTTGAGCAAGCGGCGGTCATAACAAATCACAGTGGCGTGATCGTCTTCGGTTCTGATCGCCCTGCCCGTCCATTGCAGCAGCTTGATGCCGGTTGCGGGCACCACCAACTCGGTGAACGGGTCGCGGCCCACACTTCGCAGCCACTCAGAACGGGCTTCCTCGACAGGGTCAGACGGCGGACTGAAGGGCAGTTTGGTGATAAACACGGTTTCGCAGAGCTTGCCCGGCAAGTCCAACCCTTCACCAAATGACTGCATGCCAAAAATAACCGAGGGGCTGCCGGCCTCAATGCGGGCCTGATGCGCGCCCAGCAAACGGCCCCGCGCCATCTGGCCCTGGACCAAAACTACCTCAAGTAGCGAGGCCGGCAACGCGTCCACCGCCGCTTTCATTTGCACACGGGAAGTAAACAGCACCAAGGCGCCGTGCTCGACCTGAGCCAGATCGGACATCAACTCAATCACCATCTCGCGGGTGTAGGCTTCGGCATTTTTAGGGTCAGCCTCCGTTTCCACCACGATCAACTCGCCTTGGGTGGTGTAGTTGAACGGGCTCTCGACTTCCAGCGTGGAGGCATGGGGCATGTTGTCCAAGCCGGCTTCTTTCAAGAAATAATCAAAACTGCCGCAACTGGTGAGGGTCGCTGAGGTCACCACAGCCCCGCGCACCTGACTCCACAAAGACCGGCGCAGCAGGTCGCCGGGCACGATGGGGCAGGCATGGGCGGTGAGAAACACCAGCCCGGAGCTGGTGTCCGACTTGAGCCATTTGGCCAGTGGCTGAGGGCCGTGCTCCAGCATCAGGCTGCTGGTTTCCACCACGCTGGCCAGTTTGGGGGCAATTTGCCCCAGCTTGGCGTACAGCAGCGAACAAGTCACCGCTTGGGAGGGGTCTTCTTTGGCCAACAATTTGACCTCAGCACCCAAGGCGTCCAAAGATTTGGACAAACCCGTGGCATGGCCAAAGATGAGGGTCATCGGATCCACCAGCGCGTCAGGCAAGACACCATTCTTAAAACGGTGTACGGCGTCATAGCCCGTCTGGTTGACGCTCAGCAAGTCCATAACCAGACGCCCCACGTCGTGCAGCGCAGCTTTGAGCTGCTGCGCCAGCGTGGTGACGTCTTGGGCCAGATCCACATGGATTTTTTCGCTCACCTCTTGCAGTGTCTTGGGTAATTTGTCCAGCCAGCGCAAGCCCGACAAGTCCATGGCGCTCGAAAATTGGTCCAGCGCCACGGCGGGCAAGTGATGGCC
>Ga0114974_10002661_pt1 | contig 13728 bp, 21 predicted proteins | sample S_130206_EF_Meta_FD_87318 | JGI IMG/M metagenome (GOLD analysis project Ga0114974, IMG submission 87318) | Freshwater microbial communities from Lake Simoncouche, Canada to study carbon cycling - S_130206_EF_MetaG | ecosystem: Environmental > Aquatic > Freshwater > Lake | place: Lake...
ATATTGCTAAACATTTTGAGCATACTGCGGATCAAGAACTACTACACGCTTGGGGTCACTTGGAATTGCTAGTTGGCAAGCCAACCACCAAAGAATGTTTGGAAAAAGCCATTGAAGGTGAAACATATGAGTTTACCACAATGTATCCAAATATGCTAGCAGATGCCACAGTTGAAAAGAACTGGAAAGCAGCAGAAGAAGCAAAGGATCAAATTGAAGAAAGCAAAGAACATGCTGAACAATTTACAGCAGTATTAGCAAAAGCAGAAAAGCGTTTCGCAGCATTGGCTAAAGTAGAAAAACGTCACGCCGCAGCTTATCAACAAAAATTAGGAGAACTATAATGGAACACGTTTGCGTAGTATGTGGCCATGTCCACGATGAAACAATTGAAGGTAAATGGGAACAACTCCCCGACAATCATGTATGCCCTGAATGCGGATGTGGTAAGGAAGATTATGAGGAAATGACACTATGATGCCAAACCCGATAACTGTTAACGGCAACTGGTTAGAGTCTGTTAAAGAAAGTATCCCGGAACATGCCGAAGATATCAAAAATAATCTTTTGGATATCATGGCAAATCACGGATTAGAAAAAGTTGACGCACATGGGTGCGCTTATTCAGCAGCTATCGCAGCAAGTAACGGTGGACTAGCATTTGAAATTGAAATGAATAGCCCATTGTTTATGCATGATGGTGAACGTGAAGCCACTAAGGCAGCAGCAGCATTGATGGGTAGAAATAATATTTGGTTTACTTTTGCTGAAATACATGACATTGAAGATGAAGCATTTACTGCTATCAATAGTACATTTGGTGTTTCAAAAAAGAAATTCTATATGTATGCGTTAGCAGCAAGTATTGTAGGTAAATGTAATCATAGTATTAAATTTTATGCCGATGAATTAGTGATGAAAGAAGGCATGACCTTCACGGAAATAAGTAGCATCGCAAAAATTGCTTCTATCGTTAACAGTATTGGCAAAATCGCTATCTGATGATTATAACATCTTTTCCTAGATCGGGCGCCACTAGATATTGTATCGACATGGCAGAACATTTAGGAAAAGATTTTGCTGATGAGCCATTTCAACGTTCTATCGTAGATGCCTCAGGTGTTTTTCAAAAACCATTAACACACGAGGCATATACTAATTATAATAAACAAACTAAATTTGATAGCAAGTATGTTAAAGATAATTTAGATAAGTTTGTTGTATTGAATCATAGAACATTTGAATCTTTCCTATTACAGAATACTCATACTTTTATTCTAAGACAAGACCTATCACAAATAGCTGAAAGTTGGATATATTTGTTTGGTAAGTCAGGGTATAGTAGAGACAAAAGTTTAGAATGGTTTGATATCGCATTAAAAAATATAGAAAATATATGTGAATATTTGTTATCTAACAAAACCGATAACGTGATTAAATGCGAAAATTTGTATCAGTTTACACATCGGGATACTGATTTGTATTTCTCACAACAAAAACTTGTAGATAAAGTTTATGCCACATATAGTATTTAATAATGACGCATTCACGAATAGTCAGATTGAAAGTAAGATTTGGCTATGTAAAGAATTAGAAAAGTTAAATTGGGTCAGTGATACTACTCACATATATGGCGGATGGTATGCTACAACAGCGTTTTTATTATTCAGCAGAGGTATATTTAAAGTAAATCATATTGAAAGTTTTGATTTAGATCCTAGCTGCGAGGATATCGCAAACATGATTAATGAGAATTGGAAATTTCAAAAAAGATTTGGAGCATTTACAGAAGATTGCTCTAAACCTATTGCTCCCTTAAAAGGCAATTGTGATTTAATAATTAATACTGCGTCAGAACATTTTCATACTATGGATTGGTTTAACAATCTTCCTAAGGGTATGCGAGTAATCATACAGGGAAATAATATGATACACGATGATGAGCATACTGTACATACTGAATCACTTGAGAGTTTTATTAATTATTATCCATTAAGTGAATACAACTATACTGGTACAATGGATTTTGCTTATCCAAATTTTAGCTTTACTAGATATATGATGATTGGCACTAAATGAACACAATACCCGGTTACATGACGGAAAAAGAATGTCATATATTGCGGGAATTGTTTACCGAATACAATTCAAAAACTTGTATTGGGGTAGAAATTGGATCATTTTTGGGTCGTAGTAGTTGGGAAATAAGTCATAGTATCCCATTGGGAAAATTGTATTGTGTAGACAAGTGGAATAATTGGGAAGTTAGTGAAGCATCATATGATAACAGATATCCTAACAAACCAATTAATGGGACAATCTGTTCGCTTGATACATTCTTGCAAAATACTAAAGATTGTATAAATATCACAACAATACAAGCATCCAGTCCAAATGATATATTAAACTGGACTGAGCAAATTGATTTTTTATTTTTAGACGCGGCACACACAAATCCATCTGATAAAGAATGGATAGATTATTGGTTGCCTAAGATTAAGCCTGGGGGTAAAATAGCCGGGCATGATTTTAATATAGGTGATTTAAATAGATTTCCTGATGTTTATATGAATATCAAGTTTCTACAAAGTGTGCTAAATCAGCGTGTTCAACTTGCTCGCACCGCAGAATATAATTCTACTATTTGGTATTTTAATATATGATAAAAACAATTGACACTATTGATAGTGCGTTAGTATTAGCTGAATTTAACAAACTCAATAATGAGATTGTTTGGTTAGATATACCTAGCAAAAAACAATCTGGATTACAGTATCGTCTAGGTGCTGAGGGTACAGATATATGGCTTGAATCGACCGGCAAAAACTATTGTAATGAAAAATCTTATTCTGAATTAAATCCTTTGTACAAAGGAACTGTTTTTGAAGAAATAATCAACAAATACAAATTAATTCGTACTAGATTTTTGTGGGTGAGCCCAAATACTTGCTATAGTATGCATCAGGACTCATCGCCCAGAATACATATACCTATAATAACTAATAAAGAATGCTACTTTGTTTTTAAAAAGGGAATAATACAACATATGCCCGCCGGCGAGGTATACTGGACAGATACTAGACATTTTCATACTTTTATGAATTGTTCAACAGAATATAGATTACACCTAGTCGGCGCCGTTGATAATTAACATGGCAGTATATAGTTTTTGTCCTTCTCAAGTCCGAGAAAAATTATCTCAGATGAAACTAAAAAATAAAGGCAATCAAAATGATTTGATTGAATATAGAAAATTGTGGGTCGATTGGATTAGTGATTTCAAGGGGTGCGAGAATAAAAGAGACTGGGCATTATCTAATGGGATACACGATGCTATCATAAACCAAGTAGCACATCTAAATAAAAAAGTAGATACTTTTTATGCGTTTGACACAGACTACGCCTTCTATCATACAATGCTCAGACCATATAATTACAAAGCAATATCACCCTCTGATATAGATAAAATAAAACCCAACAGCTATGTCATAGTTAGTCAGCCAAATCATGAAGGCTGTATTACCGCTTGGTTTGAACCATTAAAAGAACATTGCAAAAGTGTTAATACTAAAATATTTTTAGACTGTGCTTTTTATGGCACAACACTAGATAAATTAGATACAAGTGATAGTGTTTTTGATGCAGTAGCATTTAGCTTGAGCAAATCATTTATGTTAGCGGGCTTAAGAGCCGGCATAGTCTTCGGGGATAACCTAGCGCAAACATTAACTATGCCAATAAGTGCTTCATATAGCTATAATTATTTTAACTGTCAGGCAGTAGAAGGTGCTAAAGTCATATTACCAAACTTCAAAGCAACATATATTACTGAACATGCTAAAAAACATCAACATAAATATTGTTTAGAAAATGACTTAATACCAGCTGATATATGGATGTGGGGGTTTAATAAAAACAATCACAAAGTATGTATAACTGATTTTATCAAAGACGATATCCAGCGAGAGTTAGATTCTATTTAAATAATCTAATGGTTCTGGCTTGAATCGCAGTGATGCTACAATTCTATTTTTGTCACTGGTCATGCTTACACTATGTAATGCGCTTACTCTTAACCAAGTTGGTTCAGACACAATCACCGAATCTACTTTGATTATATCATCTGTGTCAATATCAAATTTTGTATAAGGTGTTCCGTTATTAGGGATTAATTTTTCTACTTTTTCTACCCCATCTTTTACTTCATAAAAGGAAGTGATAGAATCTTCACAATTATAAATTGGAAAATTTAAAGCAAACAGTCTTTTGAAGTTTGGTGTACCGTCTCTATGAACAGGAACTGAACGATTTGGTGTAGCAGCAATTAAAGCCGTCTTTTCCCATATATCATATATACCTAATTCTTTTAAATATGTTGATAGTGCGGGTACTAATTCTCTAAGTAGATTATTATCAATCTTGTCGTGGAATGTTCCTTTGATTAATCCTTTATTGTTTAAATCAAATTCTGGATAAACAATGGGCAATGCTGCTTGTAATTCTGTAGTTATTTGATGAGACATTGCTAGATCGATATCGGCACGTTTATGATACCAAGAGGGAATTGTAGTCATCTGCTATTTAGCTACTAAATAATTCACATGATAATACATTCTGTCCATTCTTTGTCCAATAATAAACAAGCTATCAATTTACTTACAGCAGCTTTGGGACAAATAACGGATAATACTATTATTAAAAATTACCACCCTGATTGTAGTAATGTTCCGGGTAACTTGTTCCATATATTAGAAGATGGAAGATACCGCGAAGGATTCGGTAAGTATTCTGTTATAGAAGAAGATGGAGAATTCATATGTTCTGCAGGATGGAATGAATATGAATTAGATACTAATGTAGCATTAATGATAACCAGAGCATATGTTAATCCAAAACATAGAACAAAATATTATATGGGTCATTATATATTGCCTGCTGCTATAGAAGAAACTAGTAAGTACGACAAACGATGGATAACTTGTAATGACTATAATGATAGTATTTACCAATGGTTTGTAAGAAGCGCCTCTGGTAAAACATCTGGGTTGTTTAATAACTGGCCAGCAATCTATAAAAAATTTAAACCAATTGGCAAGAAAGAAGTATACTACACCGAGCAGTATGTAGCTGAATACAAGGATGATGTATGAATTTCACACATAACAATCATCTTACATATAGTATAGATAACAGAACATTTGGTTATAGACGAACCACACATGACAAATTTAAAGTAAATGTGGGTTCCATTGACTTAGATTATTATAAAACTAGCAATTGGCTACAAGAACAATATCGTACCGCTGACTTAATATACAAAGATTTTGGCAAAGATTTGATTATATTGTTTAGTGGTGGAACTGATAGTGAGATTGTAGTAAGAGCATTCAATGATATAGGAATTAAACCTAGACTAATTTTTATTAAGTTTGCTAACGACTATAATATCAATGACTTGATTATCGCACAGAAAATAACTACTGAGTTGGGACTTAGTTTAGAAGTAATTGAATTTGATGTAGTTGACTTCTATAAAAGTGGACAAGCATTTGAGTTTGCTTCAGCCATTCATTGTAGACAAATAGCGTACTTAACTGTCTACCATCATATACTAAAATTACAAGCGCCTGCTATAATGGGTGGTGAAATGCTACTGCGACAAACAAATAATAATTGGTACTATTGCTTTAGAGAAAACGAAGATGCCAGCGCAATTAGATTTAGTATGAAATATGATATTCCATTAGTCAACGAATGGTTTAGTTATACTCCCGAAATGATGGGCTACTATTTAAACGAACCAGTTATACAAGACCTTATTAGTAACAAGATACCACATAAGTTATCTAGTGTAAGCACAAAGAATCAAGTACTAAAATCATTGATGCCAACACTAATAGAAAAAACAAAGACACATGGATACGAACAACTTATGGGGTTAAACATAGAATCTTACAATAGTCTTTATCGTAGCCACACTAAAAGACTAGAATATAGTTTAGATGGGATTTATATAGAAGATTTGAATAAACAACTGTTTGGAGATCAATATGATAATTAAATTATTGCCGGAGCATCAAGCTGTTGTAAAAGAATTGATGGATACAAGCATATTAAAAAGTATAAATCCTTTAAGTTTTGAAATGTTTAATGGTATATATTTAACTAATTTAAATAATTTTCACGCATATGGGTACTTCATCAATGATGAATTGAAAGCAGTAATATCATTCTATGAAAGTGATGAGGATCCTGCTTGGTACTGTACATCATATTTGGGAATTAATTATGATGATATTATGCTATTGTTAGATCGTGTTATTTTTCATAACGAAAACAATAAAAGATTAAAGTTTTATACTCTTAATTCCTTAGGATCATTGTGGGATAAATATCAAAATGAACGATACTCTTATGTAAATGAGTTATTTGTTCCTAGCTTAACTAGATGTAATTATACTAATCATTGGGAAGTATTATTCAATCGTAGCTTATTACGCACTGATACAATTATTAGATGTTATTATCTTAAACAAGAACACCGCATATGAAAAACATATCTAAATCTTTTTGGTTTCAATTTATACCCGCAATAATATTGGGATTCATAACTATTGCGTGTTTTATATTGGGACTAATACCACTATACTATCTTTGGTTTACTTTTATAATGTGGATACTAGCATGTGGATTAGGTATAGCAGTAGGATATCATAGAGTATTCAGTCACAAAACACATACATTGCCTAAATGGAAAGAAAACATTTTATTATTCCTCGGTACATTGTCTGGACAAGGTGCTAGCATATTCTGGGTAGCACTACATAGAGGGTATCATCACCCACACTCAGACAAAGAAAAAGATATACATAGTCCTATATATGGTAAGATGAATGCGTTTATTGGTTGGCAGTATAAAGTTACCGAGGCAAACAACCCAGTTAACATTAAGTACGCAGTGGACTTATTAAGAAAGCCCAACCATGTTTGGTTCCATCATCATCATTTAAAAGTGTTGTGGGGCGTTCCCTTAGTAATAGCATTGTTAAATTGGCAATTAGCACTAAGCGCATTTTGCTTAGTAGCAATGATTGGGGTAGTTCAAGATAATCTAGTTAACGTATACGGCCACAGTAAAGGTTTAATAGGATACAGAAATTTTGAATTAGATGATAACTCACAAAATAATATGTTTCTAGGATACTTTGCTTGGGGACAAGGCTGGCACAACAATCATCACCACGACCCTAAATCGTTTGACTTTGGAACTAGCGTAAGCGGAAAATGGTGGGAATATGATCCATGTAGAATCTTCTTGCCGTTGCTACATTAATCTTTGTAAATATCAAACACAATAAAGCGCCAGCTATCTGTCTTAGATAGATTCTTAAAGGCGTGTAATTTTGACGCATCAAACCAAACTACGCTATTGCTTTTTGTAAAATTGCCTTCTTGAATGACAATGTTATCTTCAGTTAGGTTGAAAAATACTTGATATCTATTAACAGAATGATAGTAGGGAGCAACATCAGTATGCGGGTAAATCTGACTTTCTGGTGGCAATATTGCGTAGTAAGCATAATGTATATCATCAACAGTTTTGTTTAACAATTTGGCAGCTTCAGCCAAGTATGATATTTCATCTCTGCGAAATTTAAGAAGAGGGGTACCGGCAACAGGGTTACAATCTCTAGCTAACCAAACACTATTTAATTCTTTTAGCCCGCCGGCAACTGACATTTTACTAGTTGACGGATAATGCGGTTTAGCGTGTTCTTCTAATAGCATCATGTTTTTCAATAACAAATCTGCTTCAGTTAATTTGTAATTTATCATATAGGAGTTATCTTTATCTTTTTGGCATTGATATCAGAATGACACCAGCAGAAGTTTTGTTTACATATCATTGGTTCAGTTGGCATCATGTACCCGGTGTATATGCTTCCAGTCTGTGTTCGTTGTTTACAAACGGTATCAAAGATTGAGCCATCCATATCAACGTACATTCTACTAGTATTGGTATGACATTCCCATTCTCTAAAGTCAGTATTGTGTGAACTTAATAGTTCTGGTGCGCTAGTATTATGAATGACATTGTTATCCTTATCTAGCAACATGATATCATTTATTTCACCTTCGCTACTAACTTCTGAAATCCATTTTAGTTGTTCACTTGAATATCCGGATAATAATCCAGTTGAGCCGGACCCAAAGTTTTCAACTAATGGTTTAGCTATGACTGGAATTTTGTGTTCAATCAACGTATTATAAACATTTATACAATAGTCCCATTTTTCTGGTATCATTGTTAAATTAACTCTACCGTAACGTTTGTGTTCTTTGTATACTAGATTAGCAGTAGCTAAGAATCTTTCTAGGTTAGCAAACTCTGAATGGAATGTTAATATTACGCAATGTAGCTTTTCTGTTATTCTTTCCCAAAAACCAATAGGTCTAGATGCGTTACTGATTACACTTAGTTTGATGTGATCAGGTTTCTCTAAAACAATCTTTTCAAAGTCTGGATGATATGTTGCCTCACCCCCGCTAAACATTACTTCAGCAGGCGGGAACGTTTTTAATAACTTTTGTATTTCTTTAGTGGGTTGATATTTGTATGTGCCGGAATGAAAACGTTCAGGACAATAGCTACAGGAATATGTACATTGATTACCTAGCACCCAAAACACAAATAGACTAGGATCGTTTGTCTTTTTCAATGTAACAACATTGATATCTGTCAAATCTATTTTAACCGGGGTTTTCATCATAATGATATTTATTCGCTAAATATGATTAAAGATTAATACATTATGAGTAACCATTGTCATCATTTAGGCAAATTGCCACCCGAGACTATTTCTTTTTTCAAAGAAGAAATATTAAAAAGAATGGATACTTTAGATAATGGGCATGTGCAGTTTGATGAATTTTTAAATAAGAAGTACCTAGAAATATTTAGTAATCCTGAATTAAAAGTACAGTATTGGAAAGAACAACATCGTTATATACAAAAAGGATTTGTCATGGCGCCCGGGGGAGGACTACGAATTCACAAAGACGGTACTAGATGCAAGGCAGCACTTAACATTGCGATACAATGTAATACTAATGATTGGTTAAGATGGTATGATGAAGAAACTGTCACTAAGTTGGGTAAAGAGACATTAGCAAACTATGGCTATTCTGGCTCATTGACTAGACATGTTGATATAGATGATTATCAATCAATAGATTATATTGAAGAAGCTAAAGTGAGTGAAGGAGATGTGTATATAGTAAACACAGATGTATATCATGCTTCCAAATGTGCTGGCCCTTCAAATAGAATCATATTACAGACTAAATTTGAAGGGTTCCCTGATTTTGAAACATTAGTGAGTGAATTGACTAACCAAAGTTTTTCAAATTTAATTAATCAAGAGACTGCAAGTATCTAAAAATATTATTATCGAAATTATAATTATCACGCTCTAACCAATATTTTATTAATTCCGGATCAGCATCTCCCCTTTTTTTGCAATCATAATAAATATCGCTATTTTCTGCCGAATTAATATTAGTTACAGTTAATCCATCATCCGAAACATTTCGTTCGGATATAGTAATATACCCGTTGTAATAACTATCTAATTTAGCTTGATAAGTTACATGATCAGCTAAGTCTGTTTCCCAAAACCATTGAGTGTCGGTGTTTGGTCTAGTGTGAGTAATTGTTACTGAATACATAATTTATTTCTTTTTAAATTTCGATTAAAACTTTAGAAATATTATTATTGTAATTATATTCATCTCGTGAAAGCCAGTATTTTATCAAATTTACATCATTATTTGCTGCTATTCTAGCATTAGTAAATTCTTCTATTGATTCTGCGGTCATTATATTAACAACTGATAAGCTATCTTCAGCATATACACGGTCTGCTAAAATAAGATTTGCGCCATAATAATTTTTTAATGTTGTTAGGTATGTTTCGTGATCGGCTAAATTGGTCTCCCAATAAAACGGAACATCTACTGATGGTCTTGTGTGTGTTACTTTTACTGAATACATAATTTATTTCCTTTTAATGTTCTCTTTAATTTATGCTGTGACGCTGGCAGTGTACAAATTATTATCAATTAAATATTGAGTCAGTCTGTTGGTAATCTCTATATCTTCCTCCATGCCCGGAAAATTTGTGTTATTCATGCCATCCGACACCTTATTTTTTATTCGGTTTAATATATTCAGCTTGCTATTTGATAAGTATACCAATGATGTAAATATTTCTTCTTTTTTTTCATCGGGTAATGCTAAGAAAAATCCTGATTCCGAATCGTCATATAACTCTAATATTGATTTTAATTCATCTGCAATTAAAAAAAGTGATTGCCACAAATCGCCACTATTATTGATATTTGAAAATACAAATTTTTCTGAAATTTCTGCCGGGGTCAGTTCTACTTCTACTTTATTTATATTATCTTTAAATTCTCGGCAAAAAGCTATCATTTGATTAAAAACCTGTTCATCCACCATGATGGATCTCCTTAAACTAGTATTTATCATTTTTTATTAGTAATGATAAAATAACATAAATACAGCATGGAATTATCTACTAATACTATCCCAAAATCTAAAATTTTTGTTTTTGGATCATGTGATGTTTGGGATGCAGTTGATATATCATCAATTCGCCGAGAATTTGATATAGACAAATATTATTATAATGATAGACCATATGATCTGGACTTTAGTGTAGGTAAATTGCCAATTAGGTCACCCAGTTTATTGTCATACTATACCCCACCAAACTCAATTGCAAACCGAGTATTTGATACAATGTATTCTATCAGACACCGTCCGCCTTTAATAGATCATTATTGGATATATCACGAAATTGTAAAATTTCCGTATCTTAAATTTTATCAAGAAAATGCAGGACCAAACGATATATTAGTTTGTAACTTTAGCGCAGAGTTATACACAAAATATGTAACTAGTAATGAAGCATTTACCATTGTTCCTCCTATGATAAAGCTACTAAAGAATCCAAACTCTCCGTTTAGTTGGTTAGCAGATGAATTAATTAAAACTCAACACCATCGTTGCTTTGACCAAGCCGAAGTTATTGGTCAAAACATTGACCTTTTCAAGCAATTTACTAAAGAGTTAATTGCTATATTTGGCGATAGGTGTATACTAGTAGACACACTACTAACAGAATTTTCCTACACCGATACTAAAAACATAGTAAAACTTCCTACACTACAACCACGCACAGACTGGATCCCCTTTTATAAACCAACCAAAATTATGGTCGATCCTACTGACATTAAACACATCAGACGATTAGCAAATCTAGGTACAAAAGGATTCAAAACTCATTATAGAACAAAGATTCCGTTCGTTACACTAGACCAAGAGGACATTTGGATGGATCCGTTCCATGCTCACGGCGCCGGCCCATTTCATCATCATAGAATAACTAGTGAGAAGCTAGGCGCAAAAATATATGATGAACTTAAAAAAATTAGAACTAAGATTGAGACTGAATCAAATACTTAATTTTTTATTAACATAATTGGTTATAAATTTTGGAAAATCTGTGTATGCCCCGTCTATGTCTGTCCCGCCCAGCTTAAGACGTTCTTCTATGGTCGCTGTTTCTCCGGTATTTTTGTTTATAAAGATTTGTCCTAATTGAAATCCACCAATTAGCTTAAAATTATATTTAAAATTTCTAGCATTTTCCATGGCATACACAAGATTCATGTGATCATTTTCCCAATTAACTACGTCATTTTCTTTATCATCATTGTCTCTTTTAACATTTTCTCCGGGTGTACTATAAAATGATTGCTTGAATTGTTTAAAGCTATATGGACCTGAAACTTTTCTATAACCATATTTTCCATAGTTTAATGAAAGTTTTGAATGACTTGTACCAATGTCATTGTCTGTTAAGTCCAATCCCCATGTGATTAGACTTTCAGTGTGCCAATTATTTAAAAGCCAATGCTCAGTTTGCTTGAGTGATTGTTTTGTTTCTAATGGCAATCCATATATTATACTAATTTGTCCTCTATAGGTATCATTACTGTTTTCCGATAGATATTTTTTAACATCAAGCAACCCTTGTTGTAGTTTTTCGGGATGCATTCCTTTTCCTATTATTTTCCCGGTGGCATGATTAAAAGTTTCTATTCCGTAAAAATGTCCTAAAAACCCCATACGCAATAATTCTTCTTTTTCCTTTGCGCGGCTCACTAACAAGTCAGCCCTAAGAAAGCCAGTAAAATATGGTCTCCAAGGCAATTTTTCTACAACATCGGCAAATTTGGTAATTTTTTCAGTGCTATCATTAAACGTTTCATCAGAAACCATATAATTTTTTATGCCAAATTTATCATAGTTGGTCATTATATTATTTCTAAAACCCTCGGCGCTTCTAGTATAATCTCCTTTAACACCTAATACAGGAAAATTACAAAAAGAACAAGAAAACTTACAACCTCGACTAAATTCAATAGAGCCCCACTCGCCAGGATAAATGAAATCTCTATCCTCATATATTACAGTTGGCTCACGCATTGGGTGTGCTGGATAACTTTCTAATGAATGAATCATTTTTTGACCAGATGCACCTTTTATTAAATCAAATTTAGGTCTTGGTCCGTTGCTAAATTTGTATTTTAATAATGCATCTAGCCCGTACTCTCCGTACCCTGTGATTGAATAATCAATATGGTCGGACATAAAATTGGGTTTATGTTGCGAACCCGTTATAATAATTATATCAGGGTATGTTTGCTTAATATAAGCACATAATTTTTCTATAGCAATAGGCCAGTTTCTGACTGGTGACCCCGTTTGAAACATGTGAGAAAATCCAAAGAATTTTGTATTTGTAGTTATCCTAGATTTAGCTAATGCTTCTAGTTGAGCATAACTCCATGCAGATGCAAAATCTATTACCTCTGCATCCCATCCTTGTTCTCTTAGGTGATTTGCGATTCGGTGTACCCCGGCGCTTCTCTCCCAATGTCCAGTTGTGGGGCGATGAACATTAAACAATAAACAATGATACATAGACAGTTATTTAGCTTGAGCATACATACGTGAAATGTAAACTTTTGGGTAAACTCACGGTTGACTTCTATTCAAAACTACTATACAATACACGCATAAACAGTAAAAAACACTATGTTATTTGCTGTTATTTTAAACCAGGACTAAATAAAAGACTATGATGAATAAAACTTGTTACATGCCGAAACATACGGGGCTATGGTCTATAGAGGCCTTAGCGACCTTTGCGGCATCATATCCTACAAGTATTCGCGGCAATGATAACCAAAGAGGTGCCCGGGGAACGGATTAATAAGTTACATCATAACAAATTTATTCAACCCCTGGGAAACTAAAAAGTCTCAGGGGTTTTTTGTTGTATAAAAACAACAAGCAGAGTTTGACAGTAAATGGATACTCTGTTATAGTATGGCTTAGTTAAGAAGCAGCTATAAAGTTGCGTAGTAGAGAGATAGTGTGTATAGGAAACGAGATCCTAGCCTGCACTTTAAACATGGGCGAATGGGCGGCCTTAGGGATGAAGCACTATTTGTAGTGTGAAAAATCTAAGCGTATTAAAGCATTCTCTAGCCGAAAGGTGACAAGTGGGTACGTACCCATGTAGAGTGCTTTAATACACACATTAGAAATAGTGTGTTACAAATTTATTGGGG
>Ga0114974_10002662_pt1 | contig 13728 bp, 20 predicted proteins | sample S_130206_EF_Meta_FD_87318 | JGI IMG/M metagenome (GOLD analysis project Ga0114974, IMG submission 87318) | Freshwater microbial communities from Lake Simoncouche, Canada to study carbon cycling - S_130206_EF_MetaG | ecosystem: Environmental > Aquatic > Freshwater > Lake | place: Lake...
TAAAATTGGTAATCATATTTTCTATAGTAAACAGAAAAAGTCAAAGAATACCCAAAAGACAGTGGTAGCAAATGAAAATAAGATATAATATCTAATGAGTGATAAACCAAATTCAGCAAATGGCGTTAGCAGTTATGATTCTACTAGTTCTGGATCACTGATTCATTTCTTTAATCGTAATGTAACACCATACGCTACTGAATCTAGTGGACCCAAATTTGATTTAGTTCCAGTAGAGAAGCATAAAGACATTATGCTTAACGTTGCAAGGTTGCATGCCAAGCAAGAATATGATAGAATTATGGAACTGGTGACTGTATTACAAAAACAAGCAGAACAGATTAAACATAGACTTGATTTAACTGATATGGTTCATGCCGCCAAGTATGATTTTCAATTATCGAATGGTAATATATATTGGTTATTATTTGACACACGTAAACAGTTTACTAGACTGAGTATTAATGGGCCCAATGATTGGTCTAGTAGTGCTCCTAAGGAATATGAATATATTTGTAGAGTTAAATGGCTAGGAGATCACACATGGATAGAGGTAGAAGATGATAAGTAGTAGTCCAGAACGACACACCTTTCAAGCAGAAGGTTATATCAAACGGTGTGAAGAAGAAGGTAAAGAGCCTAGTGAAGATTACCTAAATCTTTACAAGTCTTATCAACAACGAGATAAAGAAAATATAGTAGATCCTGTGTGGCAAAAAGATAACATGGAATATGACTTACGCAGTACTCAATGGATTATTGATAAAGTTAAAGGTGATGATGTATATGCACAAAACTTGTATGCGTCCATGTGTAACCGTGACTTCACTAAAAATGATGTGTGGCCTATATTAACCGAGAAGCGTTGGAGTTGCAGTTGGAGACATGCAGGCGGCATCATTGCTGATATGCAAGAGAAAGGTGACTACATTGATTGGTACTGTAGCGGTATTAGAGATGCCAAGATTCTAGATGACGATGAATTCCGTGCACTAACTAAAGAACAGCAAGAAATATATATGCGAAACAAGGCATATGTAGGTGAAGGTATGGTAACTGATGAGATACGAGAAGATTTACTAAAACTAGGTTGGATTGTATTAGATGATGAAGAATCTGATGTATAAATACATTACATACAAGGAGTATACACTATGATAGAAACATTATTTTGGTTAGCACTAGGTGCTTTCATTGGTTGGAACTTCCCTCAGCCTCAGTTTGCAAAGAACATCCAAGCAAAAATCTTGACTATATTTAAAAAGGATTGATATATGGCTTATAGCGCACAAGTAGTTGACCACTATGAAAACCCACGAAACGTCGGCAGTTTTGCAAAAGACGATGACGATGTAGGTACAGGTATGGTTGGTGCCCCGGCTTGCGGGGACGTAATGAAATTACAAATTAAAGTAGATAAACTAACAGGGTTAATAACAGATGCCAAATTTAAAACATATGGGTGCGGGTCGGCTATTGCTAGCTCAAGTCTTGTCACTGAGTGGGTCAAAGGTAAAACACTTGACCAAGCTTCCGAGCTCCGAAACTCTCAAATCGCAGAGGAACTTGCACTCCCCCCGGTCAAAATCCATTGCTCAATCCTCGCGGAAGACGCCATCAAAGCCGCAGTAAATGATTATAAACAGAGGCACTAATGTCAAATGAGACAGCAAAATACATAAACAGCCACCGCCGTCATAAAAATGATGTAGCAATTGCAAGACAAGTACGTATTGCTAAACAGCATGGTTTAGGATTTTACGATAAGGCTATCAAAGAACCACATCGTTTAGTAAAACATCATGCTATGGATTGTGGTAATCCTGATTGCTACTTATGCGGTAATCCTCGCAAAACTCGTAAAGATAAACTAACAGCACAAGAGAAACGTTTGTTTCAGGATGTAGAAAAAACTACTGATAAACACAGTAATGGTTTAAAATCTACAGAAGATTAATTTACCCTTTTTCTTGTATAAATAATAGCGAGTATGTTATACTCATACAGACTACACACAAGGAGAAATTATGAAAACAGTCGGTGATAAATTAGAAAAATTTGTTGTAACAGGTGTTAAACCAGGACAACCGGAAGATGCATTCTTCCCAATTACAGAAGAAAGTTTTGCAGGTAAATGGAAGATTATCGTTTACTATCCAAAAGACTTTACCTTTGTATGCCCCACAGAAATTGTAGCATTTGATAAACTACGTTCAGATTTTGAAGACCGTGATGCAGTATTGTTAACAGGCTCAACAGATAATGAGTTCTGCAAAGTGTCATGGCAAAAAGCACATCCAGACTTAGCAAAGATTAGTCATAATCAATTTGCTGATACAGCCCGTGATGAGCGTAGCTTGATTAATCAACTAGGAGTATTCTATGCTCCGGCAGGTGCGGCACTACGTGCAACATTCATTGTTGATCCACAGAACGTTATTCAACACATTACGGTTAACAACTTAGATGTTGGTCGTAGCCCAGACGAAACATTACGTGTATTAGACGCATTGCAAACTGGTGAACTATGCCCTTGTAATCGTGCTATCGGTGGTGCGACACTATGAACGAAATCAATCCAATCACAATCGGTGGCGACTGGGTTGCTAATATAAAAGAATCTATACCAGATCATTCTAAAGACATTAAGTTGAACATAGATGCGGTTATCAATCGCAGTGGATTAGATTTAGTTGACGCACATGCTTGTGCATTAGCAGCCGCTATTGCTTCAGGTAACGGAGAACTAGCATTTGAAATTCAAATGAATGGTCCGTTGATGGGTGCAGAAGAACGTGAAGCCGCAAAGACAGCCGCATCATTGATGGGTCAAAACAACGTTTGGTATCCATTCGTTGAAATGGTAGGTGACGAATCAATGAAAGGTTTACCCGCAGGATTGCGTATGAACGCTTATGCTACTCATGGTGGTGTATCTAAGAAGAAATTCGAAATGTATTCATTAGCCGCAAGTATTGTTGGTAAATGTCATTTTTGTGTTAAAGCACATTACGATACACTAAAGAAAGAAGGCATGACTACACAAGAGTTAATGTCTGTTGGTCGTATTGCGGCAGTCGTTACAGCTATAGGTAAAGTAGCACCTTAATGCTATTGCATGAACTGCATGATTCCTCTAATGAGTTTGTAATGAACTTATTAGGGGTTTCTCTTTCTAATATAACAGATAATGATATTATAAAAAATTATCATCCTGATTACAAAAATGATCCGGCTAACATTTTTTATATATTAAATGATGTTAAAGGAAGATACAAGCACGGATGCTATTATGTGTTAGAAGATAATGGGGAATATGTTTGTAGTGCTGGCTACAATGAATATGACCTAGATCAAACAATAGCACTAGCTTTGACTAGAGCCTACGTAGACCCCAAATATCGAGCTAAGTATTATATGGGAGAATATATCTTACCTAAAATTATAGATAGCACAACATCATATAATCACTTATACATCACTGCCGACTCACATAATAGTGCAATATATCAATGGTTTGATCGGGCACATCAAGGCAAAAGACCGACAATGTTTAACAACTGGCCTGACATATATAGAAAATTTAAACCAATTGGTAAGAAAACAATTTACTATACAGAACAATATGTGATGGAATATCAGCGATAAATATCAGCATGAATATATATGCCAATGAAGTTAGAGAAATAAAAGAAGCATGGGATCCTGAATTTTTTGTATTATGGAATTTAGGAAATCAATGCACGTACAAGTGTAGCTATTGTCCCGAAATATTTCATTCAGGCTCTATTCCATTTCAATCAACTGAAAATATACAGAATTTTTTTAAAAAATTACCAAAATCACATGTCATGTTCACCGGCGGTGAAGCGACCTTTCATACTGATTTTGAAAAAATTGTACTAGAGAAACCAGATCATTTAGAGATAAGTGTAATAAGCAATGCATCTAGACCTATTGCGTTTTGGGAAAGAATTGGTCCTAATCTCAAATCAGTCACACTTACATATCATACTGAATTTGCACAGTTTGACAGATTTTTAGCAACAGCCGAATTACTTTTCACCACATATAAAAAGATTGGAAGAATTAATTTAACAATGATTCCTGAAAAATGGGAACAGTGTGTAGAAGTTTATGAAAAATTATTGACTGCTAATTTGCAGGTGATTCCCAAACCATTATTAGAAGATTTTGGAATAAAAGCAACCAAGATATCAACTGCGTACACCTCTGAACAGCTAGATTGGATATCATCAAAAAATCAAACTGAAGGATATAAAAGCATGAAAGTGCTTGACAAAGATGGTAACTTATTATATAGAACAAATCAATCTGAATTATTAAGTTCAAAACAAACTAACTTTACTGATTGGCTTTGCTATACAAACACACAGACAATGTATATCGGAATGGAAGGTAACATCCACATGGCTACATGTGGTCAACGAATAAAAATAGGTACTATATATGATGAATCATACATTATACCCACAGAACCTTTTGTATGTAAGCAAAAATTTTGCTGGTGTCATTCTGATATTCTTCCACGAAAGGTTAAACTATGATTAGCTCCATAGGACTACCTGATAGTGATATATTGCTTACTGAACTATTAAAACTTGATATAGAACTAAAACCACATTATCCAGAAGGTAGATTACGTGACATTGCCGCATTGCGGGATATTACTTCTGTATTTTTGGCAACTAATATATTTCCGTTGTCTGGAAAAATGTTAGACAATCCTATCAGACATGATGCAATAAAATTATTAGACTCGGCAGCTAAATTATTAGGAAAAACATCTGATGATATACACTATGCATATTACGCTAATATACCTCCGATGGCACAGATTTATCCGCATGTAGATGTTGCACCTTACTATAATAAAGTAAATAGATATCAAATATTTTTTGATTTAACACAGGATCAAACAGTTGTTCAACATGGCGGTAATGCAACTAGTAATTCTATAGTATGGTTTGATCCATCAATTACTCATTCATTTATAAATCATTCTGCCACTAACACATGGCGTTTTGTTGTTTTTGATATATACAAATGAATTATAATTTCCATCTCAAAAAAATAGGTCAAATTAAAGATATAATCCTACAAAGATTTATAGATGATATTTCCACATTTAAATTTAAAGATGAAAATTTTTTTAGATGTCCAAACCATATGACAATATATGATTATCCGGACAACAAGACAAACAATAATATTATTATAATTGTTAGTCAACTTTCTACTATACTTAATCCTAAGGATTTTTATTCAGCATCAATTGATTGTATGTTGCCAAATTCATATATAAAAGAACATGTGGATCAAGATGGTTACGGTGCAAATCAATCAATAGCACTTGACCTTCATAAAATTCATATACCTATAATAACTAACCCGTATACAAAACAAATTTGGGTAACAGACATTAACAACAGGTTAGATCCTAAAATTGAATTTTTAGAACAAGGTGGGGTATATGCATACAATAATAACGCACGGCATTGCGCCATTAATTTAGGAGACACTCCTAGATATCATTTGATACTACGATATAAAAATTTACAAGAGTACGATTGGATGAATAATGTCTGATGTAGTAATTTTTTGTGGATATCAACCTAAGATTAAAACTAAGCCAGCCGGCGCATATATAACTGCAAATGTATTCAGAGAGTGCGGATACAGCACAATAGTAATTGACCATACTAATCAACTAAATGAAACACAGTTAACGACCTTAATTGAAAAATTTGTCACAGACAACACCCGATATATAGGATTTTCAACTACATTGTTTACTGATGTTGGTGATTTGGATGATGAGTTTAAATGGGTATTTGATAAATGTAAAAGTATAAATTCAAATTTAAAATTCATAATAGGAGGTTCAAGGGTAATACATGGCTACAAAACTAAATTACCCTTTGACTATGGAATTATAGGTCAATCAGAATCTACATTGATTGCATTACTTAGACACCTTGAATACGGAGACAATCTTTACATCACAGAAGAAGTGAACAATGTAAAGTATATTAGTGATACTGTTTATGGCTACGATACTTATAACAAAAGTGAGCATAGTAAATTTACAGAATATGATGCAGTTAGACAAAATGAAACATTGCCACTTGAGTTTGGCAGGGGTTGTGTATTTAAGTGTAGCTATTGTACATACGATTTGATTGGTAAAAACTTTGGTGACTATACTAAAACAGAAGAAGCACTATATTCAGTATTGATGAATAACTATGAAAAATTTGGCACGACTAGATATATGCTTACTGATGATACTATAAATGACAGCCTTGAAAAAGCCTTGTTATTAGAAAAGATAGTAAATCGTCTACCATTTAAGTTTGAATTTGGTGGGTACATGAGATTAGAATTGTTTTATAAGCACCCGGAAATGATGGAGATATATAAAAATTGTGGCATACGAGGGGCTAAATTTGGAATTGAAACATTTAATAAAACAGCAGGATTAACAGTGGGTAAGGGCTTTGGTGAAAAAGCTAAAGACGTACTAGAAGATTTATACAAAGCATGGGGTGATGAAGTATCTATAAGTGCAAATTTTTTAATAGGTTTACCTTATGACACCATACAAGATTTAGAAAATCAAACTCATTGGTTGGAAACTACAAAAGTTGTAGGTAACTGTGCGTTCAATCATTTAAGAATATGGAAGAATGATAAGAATGGTTTTAATTATAAACCCGAACTTATAAACTATTATACTGATATGTCACCTGATGATGGTTCCTCATTCAGTAATTGGCGTAGTCCAATAATGACATATGATGAATGTAAAGACATGAGTGCTAACATGTTTAATAGGGTAATGAGCAAACGAAAAACGTACATTTCCAAGTTTGATGCCTTCAGTATTCCTATTATGATGGAGAAAATACCAAAACAATTACTTAATACGTCAATTAATTCAGGCATAAACAAACTTATATTCAGTGACTATTTTGATAAGTTAAGCAATATCTACTATGATGATTTGATAAAAATCAACAATCCATTAGAAAATCGTAGCATTTTAAATATACCTGTAATAGATGCACATAGCAATGTATTCCAAAGCAAATTGATTTATAAAAAGTTATGAATTATGTAAAATGACGATATATACATATCACACGGAGATGTAAATGACAGACGCCGAAAAAATTAAATTTATAGAAGATGCAGTATTGGTCTTGTTTAAGAAAACAATCAGTTTAAAACCAACTGATATTCTATTAGACTTATCAATAGACTCATTAGACGTGGTAGAACTACAAATGTACTACGAAGAAAAAGTTGGTATTGAAACCGACTCAGACGTTCCTGCCATAACTGTTAGCGACCTAATGTCAATAATGAAATGAACTTCACCCACAATAATCATTTAACTTACACAATAGGTGATAGGTTATTTGGATACAGAGAAACACCTTATGAAAAATACAAAGTAAATGTAGGGCAAATTGACCACGACTACTATAAAAAAAGTAATTGGCTAGAAGAACAATATAGAACAGCGGATGTAATTTATAAAGAGTTTGGAAAAGACTTGGTAGTTATGTTCAGTGGAGGAACTGATAGTGAAATTGTATTACGTAGTTTCTTAAAAATTGGCATAATTCCTAGATGTTGTTTTATTAATTTTACTGGTGATTATAATATTGAAGATAGAATAGTTGCTCAAAAAATATGTGATGATTTAAACATCAAATTAGAAGTATTAGAATTTGATATATTAGATTACTACAACAGTGGACAAGCACACGAATTTGCAGGTAGTATTCAATGCAGACAAATAGCATATCTTACCGTATATCATTGGATTAACAAGTTACAAGCTCCTAGTGTTATGGGCGGAGAAATGTTTTTACGTAGACATACTGATATCGCGGGTGGAAAATGGTACTATGTAATTCGTGAGAATGAAGATGGCTCTGCTATGAGATTTACAAACACATATAATGTACCATTAGTTAACGAATGGTTTAGCTACACTCCGGAAATGATGGGATATTATTTAGACCATCCCGGTATACAAAGTTTAATCAATACTAGATTTAACTACAAGCTAGCAAGTGTCAGCAGTAAAAATGCAATACTTAAATCTTTAATGCCAGACATAGTAGATAAAGTAAAAACACATGGTTACGAAAAGTTAATGGGATTTAATGGAGAAGCATATAGAAGTCTCTACTTAACACATCCAAAAAGACTAGAATCTAGTTTAGATGGAATATTCATAGATGACCTAGAAAAACAATTGTATGGAGACTCTTATGTCCGTAATAAAACTGAATAAAACACACACTGAGGCTGTAAAAAATCTGTTCACCACTAAAAAATATATGGGTGTAGATGTTAATGCCAATGAATATACTAGTGGTGAAGACCTAGAATTTAATAAATTACTATATGATATTTTTTGTAGTAACTATTTGAGTGATTTGAAAAATTTTCATGCTTTTGGATACGTTGGTGAAGATGGTCAAGTTAAGGCATTGATAAGTTTTTATGAAAGCATTGAAGAACCTGCATGGTACTATACCATTTATAGAAGCAGTGGAGAAAATAATTTACTACGTGGAGTATTAGATGCCGTCATTGAATATAACGAAAACAATGGTAGATTAAAATTCTACACATTAACCCACGCAACTCATACCAAGCTACTACGTAGATTTCATTGGAGTAAATACAATGACGAACGGTATGGGTATTTTGATGAGTTCATGGTACCGGCTAAACATAAATGTTTTTACGTTAATCCCTGGGAACTACTTTATAAAAGATTTTTAGTACCCGAAGATTCTATTGTACGATGTAATTATTTAAAACAGGAATACAGAACCACTTTACCTATAGGGGGCAATTTATGAAATTTTTATCAACCATATCAAAATCATTTTGGTTTCAATTTTTACCAGCTTGGATATTTGGATTGAGTACAATTGCACTACTCATTGCAGGTGTAATACCTGCGTACTATCTTTTTGCAACATTCATTATGTGGGTACTAGTATGTGGATTAGGAATTGCTGTAGGATATCATAGAGTATTCAGTCATAGAACATATCAATTACCTAGATGGAAAGAAAACATTTTATTATTTTTTGCTACATTTGCAGGGCAGGGCGGCAGTATATTCTGGGCGGCAATGCATAGAGGGTATCATCACCCGCATAGTGACACCATAAAGGATTTACATAGCCCAATTGCATATGATAAGAAAACTGCATTTGTTGGTTGGTATTTTAAAGTAACTGAGGCAAAGAATCCTATCACTATTAAGTATGCTGTTGACTTGTTAAGAAAATCAAATCATGTTTTCTTCCACAAGCATAGTATTAAAATATTATGGATAGTTCCTGCATTAGTTGCATTGTTTGACTGGAAGTTAGCATTAACTGCATTTTGGTTAGTGACATTTATAGGATCTACCCAAGATAATATGGTTAATGTGTTTGGTCATGTCAAGGGATGGTTTGGATATAGAAATTTTGAAACCAAAGATAATTCACAAAATAATTTTATATTAGGATACTTAGCATGGGGTCAAGGTTGGCATAACAATCATCACTATGCTCCTGCATCATATGATTTTGGTACAAGTGTGAGTGGTAAATGGTGGGAAATTGATCCTTGTAGAATTTTTATACCATTTCTTAGATAACATGTATTCTAAATTTCAAAAAATATACAATGCAAAAATTGATATCAATATAGATTATATAATATCAAAGATTGAAAAAACAGTAGTGTCTCAAAATATATCAGGAAATGTATTAAAAGACGATACTGGAATCCCCTTTTGGCAAAAATATAAATCTAATATATGCTTTGCTAGAAATTTTTACAAAGCCTTCCCGTCTGATTGTGAAAAAATAGCACATATATTAAGAAATATAAAAAACGAATTACGTGATATTACTGAGCCTAGTGATATGCTATCACTATTTTTAAATTCTACTATTATACCTAACAAGGTTAATTTAATGAAAATTCCATGCGGGTTGACAATTGTTCCACACACTGATTCAACTAGAAAAATATGTGTTAATATAGGAATAAAAAATTCAAACTCCGCTATTACATATGTAAGTGATTATGAAGAAAAAGATTTTTGGAATAATCCAACAGAAAATTATCAAATGGAAGATGGTGATATGTACCTTTTAAATGTTGAAAAAACACATGCAGTTAAGTCTATTGTGTCAAAGAATAGTAACCTAGATAGGTACATAATTACATATAATTTGTTAAATAGATAATCATGTACGAACACATTTCATATCATCCTGAATGGGCTAAACAATTACATCAAGAAATAGTTGATGATAATAGTGATTGGTTTCATCCTAAAGGAACGATTTTTGACGAGAACGATGTTGGAGATTTTGATTATGGTAGGATGAGGTTTATTAATCGAAATTTAAATTATTTTTATTTTGACAATATGTTATCACATGCTGTTAAAAATGAATTTGACTTTAATACCAAATACCCTAAATTTTTAGAATTTTGTGAAATAATGAGAAATCTAAACAATGAAACAGGGCCATATGGTAGAATGTGTATTTGGAAACTGCAAGCACGAAGCTATTTAATACCACATAGAGATAATTGGGAATACCACAGACATATAACCCGTTATATATTTTGTATCAGCGACCATCATGGGTCAGATGTTTTGATTAAGATTTGTGATAAAGAAATACCAGTCACTCCCGGATTAGTGTTTAATTTTTTTCCAGCCACTGACCTACACGAATTTGTAAACAACACTGATAGAGATTTTTATTTCTTAGGTTGGGATTATTGGCAACCCGATAAATTGAATAGTGCAATTGAGCGTACAGGTATTACAAGAGATACTATTATTCCGTATGATACGGGTTACGGTGGTCACCGTAGAAAAACAAAATTTATGTCAAAAGAATAGGATTAATATGTTTTGTAAAACAGTTTGGAGTGGATTGCATATTTTACCTGATGGTTACATCAGATTGTGTTCTATTGGTCAAAATACCGATAAAAATTTAGATATGCAACGTGCTAGAGATAAAGATGGCAATGTTATGCACATCTTAACACATAGTATACAAGAGATAATGAATAGTGACAAACACAAAGAAGTCAGATTGTTCAATGTAAACAGTCCCGACAAATGGAGTCCGCATTGTGATTGCTGTGAAAATAGAGAAATAATTACTAAATTTGATAGAAATCATAAAAATAAAAGTCGCAGAGTTTATTTAATGGGGATCGAGGACAATAATGTAGTTTCTGAATTTGATTATACTCAGAATAAGATTGATAGCGAAGGTAACATTGACTGGATGCCAAGCTCATTGGACATACGTTTTGGTAATTTATGTAATCAAAAATGTGTTATGTGTAGCCCGACCTACAGTAACATGTGGTATGAAGAATATTTTGATTATTTTAAAACTAATAGTTTTGGTTCCGGCACAAAGATTACAGTTAGTAAAGACATTACCTCCGGCAAATGGATAGAACCACCTGAGCTATCATGGTTTGAAGATCCAAGATGGTGGCCAAAGTTTGAAGAAATGATGCCGCATTTAAAACATATTTATATTACCGGGGGCGAACCAATGGTTACCCCTGCTCACGATATAATGCTTGATAAATTAATTGAGTCCGGTCATGCTAAAAATATATGGTTAGAGTATGATACAAATGCTAGTGCCATTAATGATAAAATAGCACAGCGTTGGAGTCACTTTAAAAAAGTGCATATTCGTGCTAGCATGGATGCAATTGGAGAACAATATGAATTGATTCGTTTTGGCGGCAAGTGGGAAAAGTTTCAAAATAATATTAAAAAGTTAAAACAATATCAAATTGATTCCGGTGGAAAAATTCAATTACTTGCAGTTAGTACTTGTTTTCAAATTCCTACTTGCTATAGTATTATTGAAGCCGAAGAATGGTGTAATAGTATAGGAGTTGACTTTCATCTGCGCTTTTTGGAAGGACCTGAAAGGTTAGCAGTCGTATCATTATCAGATAAATCAAAACATGACTTGATAGATTATTATACTGCAAATAAAGATAAATCTGAAAAAGCAGATATAATTCTAATGTACTTAAAAAATCACATGGGTGAAAAGTTTCATAAACCAAATAATGTTAAAGAATTTTTAAAATTTATGAATTATCTTGACGGTACTAGAAACACAAATTGGAGAACGGTGTTCCCTAAAATAGTGGAAATGATAGAAAAAAATGAAATATAACAAGTTAGGTAAATTGCCAATAGAGACAGTTAATTTCTTTTTAACTGAAATTCTAAAAAGAAAGAAACCCGACATTCCGTATCAGTGGATTCAGTTTGATGATTATCTTCATAATGAATTTCTAAAAATATTTACAAACACTGAATTAACAATTCAACAAGCAGTTGATAAATCAAGACCTATACAAAAGGCATTTTATTCTGAACCCGGTTACGGCTTCAGAATACACAAAGATGGTGTGAAATGTCAAAGTGCATTAAACATTGCCATTTCGTGTAATCTTGACGATTGGGTTAGGTGGTACGATGAAGATTATATCAACAGCATCACCTCAATGGCATCTAAAACTTATTTACTGAACAACACATATGTAGCTAGCCGGGATACTGACATGGGAGACTACGAAAACATACCTTTCGTAGAAGAAGTACGAAATGAAATAGGAGACGTATACGTTTTGGATGTAGACGCATATCATAGTTTTAAGTGTATTGGTGAGAACCCAAGAATAATTATTCAAACTAAGTTTGAAAATTATCCAAACCTATCTACGATTTATGAATCATTAAAAAATAATAGTTTCAATAATTTAATATCACATGTCAACTGACTATCAAAAAATAAAAGAAAACAAGTACGGATGTTGGTTTTACGATGGTGTTTTTTATAAAGATAAAATTGACGCATTAAAAAAAACAACAAACACCTATCCTCTTAAACGAACCTTTTTTTATTACCATGATCCATTATGGATGAATTATAATTTAAGTACTTTAGGAAAACGTCCATTGCCTTTGTTGTACAAAGAACGGGCGCAACAATTGCGAGACAGGTATGACCATTTAGTATTACATTATTCAGGTGGTTCAGACAGTCATAACATTTTACAAACCTTTATTGACAACAATATTAAACTAGATGAGATAACTGTACGCTGGCCAAAAGCACTGACCGATGGTAAATTTTATACTCCGAATAAAAATGACATATCTGCTTCAAATACTGCCAGCGAATGGGATTATGTAATCAAACCAGAACTACAAAAATTACAACAGACACACCCGAAAATAAAAATAAATATCTATGACTATACAGAGAAAATAACAACGTCAAGTCATAATGTTGATATCTTAGAGAATAAATTATTAAATCTAAATTCTTGTCGAGGAGCATTGATAAGCCTAGCAATGAGAATGGACAATGATTATGACCGTAGACTTACGACCTCAGGTAGCGAAAATGTGGGACACATTTTTGGAGTAGAAAAGCCAACGTTATTTTGCCGTAACAACAAGTTATATTTTTATTTTACTGATGCACCTTTTGAAATTATGTTAATGAATGATGCACTCAAAGAAAATAGGGTAGAATCATTTTATTGGGCTCCTGATTATCCGGAATTAACTATAGAACAGGCTTACCAAGTAGGTCTACA
>Ga0114974_10002667_pt1 | contig 13713 bp, 7 predicted proteins | sample S_130206_EF_Meta_FD_87318 | JGI IMG/M metagenome (GOLD analysis project Ga0114974, IMG submission 87318) | Freshwater microbial communities from Lake Simoncouche, Canada to study carbon cycling - S_130206_EF_MetaG | ecosystem: Environmental > Aquatic > Freshwater > Lake | place: Lake...
ATTGCGCCTCCCATCGTGCCCATTGCGCCTCCCACTGTTCCCATCGTTCCCATCGTGCCCATCGCCCCGCCATTCATCGTGTGACCGGGAGCTGACATTTCCTATGGGAAGCCTCTTATTTTAAGAAGCGAATGTTCTTTCACATACCGCACAGAAGGAGCGTTGATTCCACAACAAGAGAACAAAGGTAAGCACGACAAAAATGAGGATACCCGAAAAGACACATAGGGCAATGATCAGATACGGAAAGGATCGTTGAAGAATGTATTGAAGAAAGGGTTCAATTACCAGTTGCTCAATATAGGATTTCGTATCCGAACTCGACAAGGAATGGGCAAATTGATCCACCCAGTTTTTCAGGAGATGGGCGAACCGATCTTTGTCCTTTGTCCGGTCGGGCGGCATTTGTGTACTGTGGTGAAATGATCCGATCTCTTCTAATCGCTGTGGTCAGAGAATGCCCATCATTCATCCCCCACAGTATACGAAGATCACTCACCCTCAGACTCGTGTGATAGAGGCGTGTTATACCTTCCGTATCACGATGGATGAGTCAGACGAATCGATCTCTTTTCTAGTGGAGGAACCGTCCACTCTTGTCTCTTCCATGATTGCCCCGTGTCTCGAAGAGAATCGCATCTGGTGGGAGGGGTTTCTCCATCTCTTTCTGGAGCGGTCTTCTAAATTCTTCTCAAAAGCCTATACGATTCAACAACTTCTCCCGATCATTACTCATACCTTTGCTATGTCAAATGCGATGTCAAATGCGATGTCAAATGCGATGTCAAATGCGGTGTCGAATGCGGCTCCTGATTCTGTATCGGGTCCAAGCACGGTCCTCCTTTCTCCAAAAAGCATTCAGATTCGTGGAGGGACCTTTTGTGTCTTTTGGGACCATGAGTGTGAGCCCCTCGTCATTGATATTCCGGTAGGAACTCTCCCGGTCGATCCCGAGATCTCTGAGCTCTCTGAGCGCTTCGAGTCCGAGTGTTCTGCGGTATCTGATCTTATTCCAATGAGCCCTTCCGTTCCGGTGCTAGAGGAGTTTTCGCTACAAGAGATCCCCTTGTCCTCTACGGAGAATGCCGCCCGACTTCATGACCGACAAAAAGCAAAAGAGGCCCGTCTCAAAGCCAAATTGGCCATCTATCGTGCACAGACAGAGATGAATGAATATTATGACAAATACGGCACGGACCTTTCGGACTCCGACGCGTCGGATTCGGACACGGAGTCCGTATCGTCACGAAAATAATGCCCTCATTCTTTTATAGAACGTCATGGCAGGTATGGACATGAAGAACGTCGTAGTGATCGCCCTTGTACTCTTGGTTGCGGTCTTGGTATACTATCAATATGACCCCAGTCTTGGTGGTTTGCGGTATATGCTAGAAGGATTTGAAGGCCCTGAGGATGCCAAGAAGGCTGACATGAAGAAGGCGGATGATGCCAAGAAGGAGAAGGAAGCCAAAGAGAAGGCCGAGAAGGACAAGAAGAAGAAAGACGGCTTCTACAATTACGAGGAGGAGGAGCAGAAGGAACATGAGGGCTATTATGATTATAGCGCCTCCAACGGCAAGAAGGTAGCGGGATTTGCAGCCTCCCCTGGTGCTGCGAATGAGGCCTTTAATAATGCGGTTCCTCCGACTAACCCAGTGAAGCCCCCGAGCGAGGGCTCCAAGGCCGCTGCGGGCGCCGACATGAAGACTCAGCCGAAGAAGAAGGAGGGCTTTGCGGATCTCAGCGCGTATGAGGGTCCGGCCCAGTTTGGCTCCGCCGATGCCCCTGCGGGATGCTACCCGCGTGACCAGCTGACCCCATCTGAGCTCCTTCCGAAGGACATGAACAGCGTGTGGGCCGAGCAGAACCCGATGGGCCCGGGCTCCCTCAAGGGCAAGAACTTCCTCAGCGCGGGCGCCCTGATCGGTGTCAACACCGTGGGACAGAGCCTTCGCAATGCGAACCTCCAGCTCCGCTCCGAGCCCCCGAACCCGCAGGTGGCGGTCAGCATCTTTAACCAGTCCACGATTGCCTCGGATACGAGCCACCGCCCGCTGGAGATTGGTGCCTAAGTGCCTACGTGCCCCTACGTGTCATTCTCTTACCCTATTTGTCCTATGTGCCAAGAGGTGCCACATATGCGTCTGTAAGAAACATATGCGACTCCCCCCATCACAAGAAACATCCTATGTCATCAGAATGTCTCTCCTTGATCAAGCACAGTCCTTTCTTCGATCCGTCGTAGGAGGAACCTATCCCCTCATCAGCGTCACCTCTACGGTAGATGGTCAATCCTATCGTGTGCGTGACCTTCCTGATAGGCAACAAGCCGCCAATGTGATGGCACAGCTTCGCCTTCGCATCATGTCCCTCTGCGAGGCGCTGGAGAAGAAATATCCTGATAAGCCCCAAGTCAAACAAATGGTCCGCAATTTTAAGGCCGATCCCGCACGTTTTCTAGAGGCCACCCCTGATTCGGAACACACCTCCTCTACCGTCAATAAGGGCGAATCCATTCATATGTGTCTTCGACAACGCGATGGAACGGATGAAAGTCTGGTTGATGAGAATGTAATGATGTTTGTGGCACTTCACGAATTAGCCCATGTGTGCACGGAATCGGTGGGGCATGGTCCCGATTTCTGGAATAATTTTGGGTGGTTACTGAAAGAGGCAGAGGCGCTCCAACTGTATCAGTATACTGATTTCTCTGCACATCCTGTTAGCTATTGTGGTGTCTATATTACGGATGCGCCACGGTATGATCCCGCAAAAGACGGGACAAACTTTCAAGTAGGGACCATTTCTAAGCGAGCGTCTTAGAGGGCCTAGAGTGGATTATTATTTTATAAAAATGCCATAGAGATGTCATCCACAATGGAGGACCTCCTTGCTCCTAGAGTATTGTTGAGTCTTCGTGAAGACATGCCTCCGGTCCATTGTTATCTATGGACTGGCAAGGAACAGTATGAACATGTGATCCTAGAGGACATGTATCCATTTGATACGCTTCATGACATCAAGCGCCATCTCTATGCCATTAAAAAACATGATCCTATGTTTCTTCCACGGTTTCAATTTGTCGGTGTTCCTACAGGAGAAGACGCCTATGAGGTCGCCCCTCCTACACAGGAAACAACCTATACACCATTGGACTATTTGTGGTATCCTACAGGGACGAATGATGCAAAAAGCACGTATGTTCTTGCGCATCCACGAAAGACAGCGACGACACCTGATATGCGCTTTCAGGCATCGGATGGAAGTTACGCCAATCCCCATTATGAACTTCGTGGCCGAAGCACGATCGAACAGGTCTTTCTCAAAACCCGTCAGGGTCGGATGCCCGTTCTCCATGTCTTCCCCTTTTCCATTCTTCGCCGTGAATTTATGGAGCGCGGTAGTGCAATCGGTGAATCCGAGTGGAACACTCGCTTTGCGCCTTATTTCATGGAGATCTCCATCAGCACTCAGGATCTTACCCGAGAGGATAGAGACTTTGGATCACTCCTTCGTGCCTCGGTAAGCGAACGAATCGAGAAGATAGGCCTTTTACAACGCATGGTGGAGGAACAGGCAGAGGTCCCCCTCTTGCGCCTATCAGGCATTCAACAGCTGCGATTGATCTGGAAGCGCCCTATCAAGGGATTTGAAGGCAGCGCCTCGTTTTTCTACCGATGTCGCGCCACGGATCTTCGCCCCTTTCTTCGGCTGTTTCCTGCAGAGGGGTCGGGTGTGACCAAACTTCATGTCAAGGGGGTCATCCCCATTCCCACACTGGATGATCCCTCTTTGTTGGAGGGTTGGGGGAATGAAACCACACGCACACCAGGAATGGATTTCTGTGTCATCAAATATGTTCATCGACCGATGATGGGACTGTCCCCTTCGATCTATGGCACGATTCAGGTCTATCAGGATGGAACGCTTTCTCTTTTGGTTCAACCTCCCAAAGGAGTCCGAAAATTGGATCCCCATTCGGATTTTAGAAATCCCTTGATGGAGGAAGTATGGGGAGACCTTCCACAGCCCTTTGAAGAGGGTCGATTGAAAGAGATCTCCGCGACATTTCAAATGAAAACAAGTGTCTCCTCCAAGCGCTTTACGAAAGCCCGTATTCTACAGCGTCTCCCCTTTTTTTCATCGGTGTTCAAAGAGATTCGCCCTCTTCCTCAAGAGCAGCCGTTTCTTTCTTTGCGCTACAAGGCGGTCAGTCAGTATGCGGTGGAGGACAATGTCTTTACATTCATTACCCAGCTAGCGACGAAAAAGAGCATAGAGGGGGAGGCACCTGACGCATCGGTGCTTCAGGCCATTCAACAGGAGTTCTCTTTTACACAACAGGAGGCACTCGATGCTGTGGCAGACTGGTTTAAAAAGAAGGGCATCTTCACGGTTCAAGTCCCTGAAGAGGGCGAATTTGTAGAGAGTTATCATTCAGGAATTGACATTCACATTCATGTCCAGGAGCCATCGTATTATTTTCACATTCATCGCGTGGATGATGAGAAGACCTATACTCGAATTTTTACACTGTTGTCTCTTCTCTTTATGGAGGACGATTCCTATTTTCAAGAGAATCGGGGGAAGAGCGAAGCAAAGGCCGCCGTGTTGGAAGACATCGATGAGATCATGGACGAAGAACAACTCGAACAGGAAGAGAGGATTGAGTCTGTTCAACGGAGTCCGATGGGCCTCCCTTCTGTGCGAGCGTCTGCATGGAGAGATCCCTTTGCGAATGAAGACGAGCTGGATCGTGGAGAGGTTCTTGTGGAAACAGCCCCTTCTGCGGTTGCTGCATCTACTGCTGCGCCTGCTGCTGCGCCTGCTGCTCGTGCCACGATGCGTCCTCGTATGGTCGATCCCTTTGCAAATGAAGACGATATGGAATCAGCACCAGCAGCTGCCTCTGCCTCTGCCTCTGCCTCTGCCTCTGCCTCTGCCTCTGCCTCTGCCTTTTCCGCACCCACCTCTGCGTTCGCATTGCATGATCAAAAGCAAATCACTCCTCAAATGTGGTTTATTAAGAAACTTCAAGAAATGGATCCCTCCCTCTTTACGTTTAAATCAGGTGACGCGGAAGAAAATGGCTATAGCCGAACCTGCGCAGGGCATGATGATCGTCAACCTGCCGTTCTGACAGAAGACCAATATGAACGAATGCGAGAGATCTATGCGGATGACCCCATTTTCTGGATGGTGTATCCTCTAGAAGGAAAGGAAAAATCTGTCGCTCCAATGGGGAACGACGAAGTCGTAATGGTGATGCGATATGGATCGGACATAGACCATATTCGCTATTATTTCTGCCCCCAGTATTTTTGCCTCAGTGATGAGATCATGGTCCGCCCCGTGGATTTTGAGTCTACCACCTATAAGGGTCGCCCAAAACCCAAAGACTCGTGCCCATTCTGCCATGGAAAACTGATTACCTCAGAGATGAAGAAGAAGAAGAGTGCGCCTGTAGGATATACTGTCATGAAACGGAAAAACAAATCGGGATCAGACAATTACCATCGTGTCATTCGTTTTTTAAAGGAAACGACCCACCCCAATCGTCTGGCCCTCCCCTGCTGTTTTGTGACCCCTTCCAAGCCCCCTCTGAGCGTCTCCCAACCTGCATTTGAGCATATTCGTCCCTATTTTCAACAAGATGACCAAGAGGAGGATCAACAGGAAATCGCGAAAGAAGAATACCAGCGCCTCCTCATTACCCAGCATGGATCCGTGGCCTACCCCTTGTTGTTTGAAACGATTCACAAGCGCTATATTATTGAATCCAATAAGCACCCTGATGCAGGTGTGTTTGCCATGGCACCCCCGCTGTTTGACCAGTTCTTTGCCCAAGAGTCTACTACACAGCTCGTGATGCGTGTGCAAGTCCATCTGAAGCTACGATCTAACGCACAGGGTTTCCTCCGCATCGGCACAGAAACGCCTGGCGCCTTTCCTTACGAGTCTCTGTTGGCAATCCTTGCGCCCCTGTTGCGAGTGACCTCGATTGATGCGGTCAAAGAGCGCCTCCGAGCCGCCATGATTCCCCGTGTCTTTCTGAATGCACATTTTGGAAACTTGGTGCTAGAGTTTTTTCGTCCTGAAGATGGGAGCGCTATGCCTGCCACACGGCAAGAGCTGGCCTACTGGGCCAATAAAGAGCTCGGTATCGCGGTGAACTCCCATACGTTGTATCCTCTTCTCCGTATCTACAACGCCTACCAGCGATTCCTCCGTTTTCTCCAGGATCCCAAGCAACGCAAAGATATTCGTCATCTCCAACCCCTCTTGTCCGAACCTGGTCTTCTAAGCCCCAATGGACTTCAACTGATCATCTTGGAGGACAATGGTGCGGCCCCTGTGACAATTCGGTGCCCTCCGTTTGGCGTATCACTTCCACGAAATGAAAAGAACGATGTGGCCTTTCTCTCTCGTATGAAGCGCACGCATGCCCCTACAGGAGTGGTTCATGCCAAATACGAGTTGTATGTTCATACGAGCAACAAACCCGCAAAGGGTGCGGAGCAAGAGAAGCATGAGAGCATTGTTCTATGGACGTATGCGACACGATCCATTTGGCCCCCCATCGTCCAACAGAGGGTCACTGAATTCATGACGCAGTGTCAGAACCGTTATCATACACTCTACACGGCCCAACAAAGTGTGAATCCGCGCACCCTGATCCCCCTCTCTTCTCTGATTGTCCCAGGTCCGATCCGTCCAGAAGGTGTGATGAAGGACAGCTACAATCACATTATTGGCGTAACGTTTCCCTATCAGGGCACGCTCATTCCCGTTCCTGTCATCGATGATGGGGTCGTATCCATTTCTTCCGCCTTTTCAGTAAAGAGCATCTATCTGGATGGGGAGGACATCAAGCCGCCACTGGATTACGTATTAACCTATTATGAGACAATCCTCGCTCCCCGTTTGTCACTCTATCCAGGGTATCAGATCGAGCGTGTGATCCAAAAAGGTCCAGCCATTATTGCAGTTCAATTAAAGCATGGAGTCTATCTTCCTGTCTCTGCTCCCGTCGATAAAGACGTTCTTGCGAGACGCCCTGCCCCCCTTCCTGTTTCTAGTATCACTCAGTTGGAAGGGGACATTAATCGGCAGTTGATGGGACAACCCCCTTCATTGGATACTCCTTCATGGGATGATCTCCTGGATCAGACAACGACCGAAAAGACGTGCGGCACGGATCCCATGTGGACGCGAACCTCCTCTTCGGAGCAATTGGAAGAGTGGTATCAGCAGTTTCGTCTTATGGTATCGAACTGGATCGCAGGCCCCGAAGGAGGGGCGGGTCTCCGAAAAGGAATAGAAGATATTATTTTTTCACGGGATCTTCCTGAATATGAACGGCGCAAACGAATGCATTTATATATTGGGTCTACGATCTCGTCATGGCTTTATCCAGATACGGAAAAGTGGGAGACCACCACCTCCTTTCTACGTAAAGATTGTCGTGTGATCAACAACGCAGCCTCATGCACAGGATCCTGTGTATGGAGAGCGGATCAAGAGGACCAAGAAGACCAAGATGACCGAAAAGAGGAACCACAAGGTAGTGGTGCATGCCTGCTTCATGTGCCTGCGAGAACTCCCTTAGACAAGGATCGCATGGTGTCCACCTCTGAATTGTTTACGAAACGCATCATTGATGAATTGGTGCGATTTCCTAACCGCCGAAAGCAATTGTTGAAACTCGATGGAGTCTCCAAAGTTTCCACGCTTCTTCGCCCCATTCATGAAGGTGATCAATATTTGATTCCTGAATCATCGTCTACCTGGACACAATTATTACAACTAGATTGGAATAAGTCGGTCCCTGAGATGCCCCGTTATTATGAGGAGATGTCACGTGAACAAGAAAATGAAAAGGAAGAGCAAGAGGAGTCCTTCACTGTCATGCCAGCCGAACTTCAGCATCTTGTTGGAGATCACTATACGTTTCGTGTGGCGGATGAGATAGATGCAGCTCGGCCTCTTCTCCCTTTCATGAGTGCACTGGGTATCACCTTGGAAGAGCTTGGAGTGGAGGAGACGGCAACGATGCTTCGCCCGTCTCATCTGACAGCCTATGTAAAGTTAACCCAGCGCCCGATCGGCATCATTCAGCAACGAGATGCGAATGAAAAAGAGATCCAGATCGTGCGACCCTCTCGAGGCTCCGATACGATTGTCTTTCTGGTGTTTCTCGCCGATGGGATTGGTATTCTGGAAGAGAATGGGACGCCACAATTGTCCATTGCGACTCTGCCTGCTCCCCTGTTGGAGGTGTGGAAGACAGCGCCTCTTGTGATGATTCGGCCACGCCTCCCTCCCGCTTCCTTGCGCCCCGTGGAGCCCGTTATCAATCCCGTGGTTCCTGCTCCTACCGTCCCGCTCATCGCGCCACGACGCATTCGGCGACCGCAACGTGTCTCTCCTGTCAAAGACGAAAAATAAAGACACTACCGCCTTTAGAATTGTGGACGCATACGACCTAAGAGGGGAAGCGAAACGCAAAGGATGCCAGCGGTTTCTCTTTCTGTTCCCCTACAAAGTCGGGCTCTTCAGGCACGGGAAGAATGACACTCTGTTTGCTCCCCATGGCCACAGCGCGTCGCCGACATTCAATCATATCTTCCACCTCGTCCGTCATGATGTTCAGTCGCATCCGCCGATACGAGGGATGATCAGGATGAAGGATGACGAGATAGAGGGCCGCAATGACAATCCCGTAATACGTTTCCAGGATCCATTTGTAGACATTTAACTGCATCGTGTAGTGCCAATAGTTCGTATCAGGCAGATGTTCCAGTGGCGCCAGACCCGATCCAAAGGGGTTGTCTGATTTGATTTCTTTGGAGCGCTTCCAGTCATAAATGACAAATGCTCCATCGGATTTGCGACGAAACACCATATCAATGGATCCGCAGAGTTTAATCTTTTTCTCTCCTGCTACAGGAACGGTGGAATCGGTAAAGACCTCCCATGCGCTGCGATACGGTTCCAGATCGTCTCCACAGTCCGCCCAGAATTTCATAAAGTATTTCCATTCCACCGATTCCAGGACGGCGGGATGGATCTGCTCAGGAGCACCATGGAGGAATTGTTCAATGGCTAAGTGCATCGCCGTTCCCGCTTCGGATGCAATCTTTCCATTCTGAGACCACTCTGCCATGATCTCTTCGTCCGTGCGCCCGACGTATTTGCTGGTGGCCCAGTTAGGACCCTTGCGCATTTTGGTGAGAATAGCTTTCCCATCAAAGTGCCCAAAGAATTCGTGAACAAATCCCGTGCATGAAATGTTCCCCTGACAGGATCCATTCACATAGTATTTGTGAGTGGGTTCATGGAAGGTAATATGATCGTCTCGAGGATGATGATGGAGCCGCGTAAGATGTTTCCACGCTTCACGAGGCATTTTGTGTGCCATGATAAAAAAGAGATCGTGAAATCAAATTTTATGGGGCTTCTAGGATCATTTGCCACCTTAGAACGAGAATTCCGCAATCTTCATGAGGATGTGTCCGACCTTATTCTCTCCTTGAATACGACCCGATTTCCATTGTCCTCCCCATTCTGAGCCTGCATTCGTTGCGGGCTGGCTGTAGAGAAGATACTTCCCTTGTGTTCTGGCGGCCTCCACAATCGCATGAAAGCGCGCATCACGCTCCCATCGATACGTGAGAGCTTCGCGCAACACATTCTCTTTCATGTGGTTCCATTCGGCATCGTCCAGTGTAAGGCGGAAGGGGATCAGTGATTTCTTTAGGAGCGCATCCTTCACACTCTTGGTCTCGGAGAGCAATCGTTCCGTCTCGGCATCGTCCATGATGATCATTTGATCCTGTTTGCGTTCCACCTTTTTCATGAGACGCATCTGAAGAAACTTTTGATGAATGGAACCTTCGCGGCTGAAGAGAGAAACGGCAAGATCACGGCCTCTCTCCGCAGGGGTTGCGGTTCGCGCCAATCTCATGGCGGCCATGTAGTGCTCCACAGAAGGATAGAGAACCGAGGGGCGTTCAGGATCGGGGATGGGGAACGGTGCGGAAAGGCTTAACCATCGTCCTGCATAGGGGTCCTTGAGCTGTAAGAGATCCGCGACACGCACACTGGGTCCAAAGAGGAAGACTTCGTTCAGTGTCAGGGCACGCACAGGAACAACCGCATCTGCTTGAACGACTGCGGATGGATCTTCTTTCTCATCATCCAATACCATGGGCTCAGCAGCCGAAGGAGCAGCAGTCGCAGAAGGGGCAACAGCAGCCACAGGAGCAGAAGGGGCAGCAGCCTGACGTTTAAAGATAAACCACCGATTCAAGAAGGAAAACTCTTTGACTGACGCCGACATCGGAAACGACTGCTTTCCCTTTTCCGCCATCTGGTAGCTGACGTCAAAGGTATTCGTGGACGCTCCCAGGCCGATCTCGGTGAGTTCCGACTTCGTCAACAGCCGAAACCCAATCTCTGCCAGTTTGGATTGAAGAAGGGCAAACGGAACGAGATATTCGCGATGAGTCGAACCAATGCTGATGAACTCCACATCGATGGCCAATCCGATCGACGCATCATCATCTGTCAGGTGCTCTTGATCGTATGATTTGGTAATGGACCACAGCGGAACGTCGCCCTCCCATCCCTTTCGAGCATGACCCTTCTCCACGGATTGAAGCATCTGAAAGACCCTGTCTCCATCAAAGCAACATCCTGTAAAGTATCCCCCCATTTTCACCGTATCCGATAGATTCTGCAGGAAGCCGTCCAACATCGTGCTGGATTCAAAGAAGTAGTGAATGGCAAACATGCAGGCGGCCACATCGGCTCCCTCGCGAAAGGAGCCCGAGAGTTTGGTTTGAATATATGGAGGGAGAGGGCCCTTTGGGTCCGCTCGTCCAAAGATGGACCGCAGCATGTCCTGCTCCTCTTGTCCTGCTCCCGCCTCTCCTGACACAATGGACTTGGAGCTGTCACCAATGATAAAGGCCATCAAAGGCACCTTTTGCGGACCGAGTTCCGTAAGGGCCTCCACATAGCGCTTGTAGGCGCCGTTTTCCGAATTAGTAATGTTCTCTCCTGCCTGATCCATTCCCACCACAATATTCGCCCGATTGAAGATCCACTTATACAGATCACCGCCCTTTCCGCATGCCATGTCAAGCAGATTCTTCTTCCCCCCTTTGAGCACGCTTTTCAGAAGAATGCGATTTTTGATATACTTGTTGTGAAAGTCCTGGAGGCCCTTCACGAGGTTCATGTTCTCTTTCGGAGCCTTGCGCTCATAGTATTTTTTCGTGACATCGGTCTCACGGGAGTGGACAAGTGCCTCCACTTCTGAAAGGGTCGGCTGTTCATGACCCGTCTGAATCATAGACACTGTGACAGGATCATGAATGGAGTTCCACACATCATTGGCGACTCCTGAATCATTCATCATTCCCTTGTATACAATAGCACCCTTCAGTTTCATGGCGCGAAGAAGGCGTTCCGTCTTGTCATGGCGAATCCGAGAGGGGACCCATCGCCAACCAGGCTCTCTCGTCGGATCATATCGCATTTCCACGATGCTGCGGGGCGGGATGGGCTCATGAGAGTCCTCGGTCATGATGTATTGCTCTCCCGTTTCAGGATGAACTTCCAGGATGCGGTGGCAGGTGTGCGCCATGGTATCCGCATAGTCGGTGGGAGTAAAGAGAATGGGCTGATAGCGGGAGGGACCATCACCCTCTTTCAAAAGGGGATCTTGGCGAAGAATGGTGGAGCGCGGATCCTTGTGCTGGGCAGATGTCTCTCCACCGACATAGAGGCTCATCGTTTTGTATTGAATAGTCTGATTGTTGCTCGGGTCAATGTTGGTGGTGACTTTGTCTAGCGCGGGCTCATCTGGATCCTTTTCGTAGACAATCAGAAAGTCCACCGTGTTATCAATGGCCGGTTTCCATTTGAACTGATGTTTGAAGCGAACACCCGCACGATCAGGAAGCGGCTCCGTGTTGCTCGTCAGAATCAGACCGTCCGTGTGATAGATCCGTTTGGTCTCCAGAATACGGGTGGCGCATCGCGTAAAGACGGACTCGTCAAGTGCCGCAGCAAATTCAAACCGTTTCAGCATCACCATCAGGCGACTGGATTCCGTCAGGCTGGGGGCAATCGTTTTCGTATCCTGTGTCCACAATGCATACCAGTTTTTCATGCGAGCATACCGTGACATCCCGTCTCCGTCCAACTGTCCCTCGGGCGTAAAGGTCGCAAACGGAAGGCGAGAGACGGGGCGACCCTCTTCGTAGTAGATGTCAAAGAGGAGATAGTGATGAATCGCCCGTTTGTCATGGGACATCGTGACCCACTCGCCATCCACCATGGAGTTTGCACACGCCGCGTTTTGAAGACCCGTGCGATACACATTCAAACTCTGATCCAGCAGAAAGAGCTCTCCTGATGCATCTACCATACCCATAGCACGCAAGCCATCCGCCTTGTCCGTCACATTGTATCCTGTGCGAATATTGGGAACCTCCTCTTGGATGTCTTTGGTCATGTTTTTGACCTGAAGGGTCACGGGACCGACACCGCGAAACACGGGATCGCGAAACTTGTCACTGCCCGTCAGGGTTCGGTAGTCGGATCGCACGCGTTCCGCAACAGACGCCCGAATCAACAGAGAATTCTTCTGAATGGCACGCAGAACCTCTCCGCATCCACGGATCAATGATTTGAGCGCATCATCTGCTGTGGCGGTGTGTTCGGTTCCATGAAGCAACTCCACTTCCACCTCATAACGAGGGACCTCCATCAACACGTTGTGCTGAAGAAAACGCTGAGACCACTGGTATTCTTTGCGACCTGGAGTGCGACTGGGGGTGTAAGGAGATTGGCGAACCATGGACAGATCTACGCGAATCCCGTGACCCTCAAAACTCCATCGTCGGATCAATCGGAAGGCCTTGCGCAACGTCGGCCACTGTTTGATGAGGTCCAGGATACGCGGGTCCGTTGGTCCAAGGGGTTCCTCGCGTCGCACTTTGAAACGCATGTGATATTCGTGGAGATTGACGTTGCTTTCTGAAGAGGCGCGGTCTTTCATCATGGAGGTGAAGTCTTTTCCTTCGAGATTGTCATCGCGGCAATAGGACTGAATGATTCCGAGACCATCCAGGGTAAACCGAATCTGATTCGGAGTGAGGATGTTCAAATAATCCTGTTGGGGGAGAACTTTCCATCCTTTGGCACGAATCCGTTGCGCAATGTGGAGAAAGGTCGTGGAGTCCACCGCACCCTCTTTTCCAAAGGTGGCCTCTACTTCTAAGAGGGGGTGGGCGAACCAGTCTTGGACAAATCCAGCCAGCTGTTTGGATTGATCCAGAGTGAGGTCCATTCTACTATGGAGTGACAAAAGAACCTTATACCCTTTATATCTAACGAATCACGTGGTCAAATTTTATAGATCCTAGTGCTGAATGATCTGATAGGAAAAACGTGCTCCATCAAAGGAGCTCTCAATGATTTCAATGGCTTCGGAGTGGTTACCATGGTCATAAAAGAGGTCTACGAAAAACGCACGACGCTCAGGATAGGTATGAACCGTCATATGACCCTCTTCTAGAAGATAGGTATAGCAATATCCACCGCCATGGGGGAAAGCATGCCCTGTCTGCGCGACAACAGAACATTGTATGTGATACACGACGCGATCCCACACAGGGCGTCCATGAGTGATATCTGTCA
>Ga0114974_10002669_pt1 | contig 13708 bp, 10 predicted proteins | sample S_130206_EF_Meta_FD_87318 | JGI IMG/M metagenome (GOLD analysis project Ga0114974, IMG submission 87318) | Freshwater microbial communities from Lake Simoncouche, Canada to study carbon cycling - S_130206_EF_MetaG | ecosystem: Environmental > Aquatic > Freshwater > Lake | place: Lake...
GCGCCTCGCTCCGCCTCCGAGCCCCCGCATCAGGTCGACCAGACCATTAACGCCCGCCTCGGCACAGCCGGGCTTGAGCCGCGAGCTGACCACTTGGAAAGTGTGCCGTCCGAAGGCGTCGTCACTGAGAACTTAGCACGCCTCAGCGCGTTGGCGTGCCCGAACGCGCCACGCGGATCCGTGAGATCAACCCGTCCTTGAGCGTGTAGTACACAAACACCGGCACGCGGATCGACTCGCCTTTCTTGAGCGGCGCGACCACAAAATCGGGCGCGTCTTCACTGGCGGTGAACACGCTGACAAAGTCGCCGACGATGCCGTTCTCGTCGAACACAATCTGGTTGATCTCCAGGTTCTCGCGCACCGTGCGGAACATCTTGGTGTAGTAGTCGACGATGGCCTTCTTGCCATCAAGGTTGCCGACCGAGCTCAGCTGCAGTTTCACGTCATCCGTATAAAAGCTCGAATACTGATCGGGCAACGCACCCGAAAAAGCACGGGTATAGGCGAGGAAGGCTGCACGCTGTCCGGCATGGCTACCGAGCTTGGGTGCTTTAGTCACACCGGTCTCGGGCTTCCACGTCATGGTCTTGAGCGTCTTGATCTTGCCGTTGATCACCGTGTATTCGGCAAAGAACTTCACCGTCATGATGTCGCCGGCTTGCAGGGCGCCAAAGGTGAAATCGGGCCGCGGCTTTGAGGCCACGAAGTCCATGTCGATCTCGGCAAAGATGTGGTCCTTGTCCCACATCACAACCTGAGGGCGGGCGATCTCGCGCACGCCATTGTGGGCCCAAGCCAGAAACTCGTTCATGCCCTTGTGCCCTTCACGCACACCGCTGCCGCTGATCATCTGCGTATCGGTCGTGAAGTACTTCTCGACCAGTCCGCGGTCATCACCACCGTTGAAGTCGCGCACATAGGCGCGGTAGTCCAAGGGCATCTCGCCCACGCCCTGCCAGCTTTCGGCCAAGGCGGGCAGACTGCTGACGGTCAGGGTGACTAGGGCAAGTAAACGGATGAAGCGGATGGATGACATGGCGGCCTCGGCTATCTCGGGTCAGTTGTTATTCGTTAGTGCTAGATCAGCGCCAGTTCGCGTTAGCGTTCCAGAAGGCGACGCTGCGACGGTAGGCCGCGGTGTCCAGCGGGACACCCGATCCACCCTCTTGCACACCCAGAGCATTGCGCATCATGGTGATCGGCGCCATAGGGATCTCGGCCGGTTCGCTGGTATACAAGCAACCGACTATGCCCCAGTCGCCGTCTATCGGCGTGCCCTCTGCCAGCAGCTGCTCGCGGCTGTACAGGATCGGGATGAGGTAGCTGGCCACGGGCGGCTCCACACCCTCGAACCAGCGCACCAGCACAGGCAGTTCGCTGCGCTGCCGCGCCTCGTAGCCCGACCGCAGCAGGTGCTGGTTGGCTTGGGTGATAGGCAAAGTAAGGCAGCGGGTAGAGGTCCAGTTGCGGTGCACATGCAGCCTGCAGAACGGCGCGTAGCCGGGCAGGTCATGCAACGGCACATGCTCATTCAAGTGGCGCTCGAAGGCTTCGGCCGTAATGTCTTGGATGGTATTGGGCCGCAGCTGCTTGGGGAACAGCCGGGCACGCGCAAAGTCGGTCAGGATGATGCGCATGGGCGCCATCATACGTCAGCGGGCTGATTGCCCGAACGCAGCACTCTGCCGCACGCGCTGCTGATCATTGACCGCAATGATCTGCTGCCGGTCTATATCCCACTGCAAACACTTTAGGTGTGCCGGTATCTCGTGCAGACGTATGCGCCGCACCGACGTGAACAAGTGCTGGTACTGCTCATGGCAGCGTGCCAGCGCGTAACCGGGTATGGCTGCGCTGAGGTGATGCACATGGTGATAGCCGATGTTGGCCGTCAACCAATTGAGCCAGCCCGGCAGCACCAGATAGCTGGTACCTGACAGCGCACTGCGGTCGCTGTCCCAGCGATCTTTACTGTTGGCTTCGGCTTGCTCGAAGTTGTGCTGAACAGTAAACAGCGCAATGGCAAAGCCGCCAGATATCGACACGCCGATGAGGTAAACCGCAAACAAAGTCCACGGATTTGCCGCCTGCGTAGCAACCAAGGCCCATAGCGACAACAGCACCACGTTGTTTGCGGTCATGTGCCGGTACTCGCGCCAGGAGCGCCAATAGCGCGGCTTATAGCTGTGCAAGCCCTGCCCCCGCAGCAGATGCAAGGCGCAGGCGAAGGTGCCTTTGAGCCATGTAAAGCGTGGGTTGAACAGCAGGTAGACAAAACCACCCAAGGGCGCCAGCGCAATATGCCGGGCGCGCAAGTAGCTGCGCTGAGCCGATGGCGATAGCGCTTCAAACTCGGCCACCGAAAGGGTGGATAAAGGCCCGCGGTAACTGTCCCAATCGCCATTGGTGCGATGGTGATAGTCATGATGCTGCGCCCAAACGTACTGCGGCATGCCCGACAACACACCAAACACAAAGCCAAAAATAGTGTTTAACGACTTGCTGCGAAACACACTGCCATGGCCACATTCGTGCAGCAGCGCGAACACGCGCACCATCATCAAGGCCAGCGCCAACGTGAGCGCCACAGCCGCAAACACCGACTGTGCGGCATAGCGATTGGCCAGCCACCCGATCGCTGCCAGCGGCAGCAAGGTGACGGCCACATGCCATGCACCTTGTGCGTCAGTGGCACCGGCAAACTGCCGAATCAGTTCTCGCTTGTTCAGTTTGAGCGCCGACACATCGGACATAGCGTAGATCTCTTGCTGGCACGTCTTGGGTGCGCGCCTAGGTCATTGGAGAGAAGAAGCCCCAGTGTGCCATGGCATCGGCGGATAGGCAGTTCAATTCACGACAGCCACGAACGCCAGCCTGGATCCGAAATGGAGCCTATTCTAGATTCATGTCGATCAAGCGACGCGGCTCTTAAATCACTCCCACTCAATCGTCGCCGGCGGCTTACCGCTGATGTCATAGACCACGCGGCTGACGCCCTTGACCTCATTGACGATGCGGCGAGAGCACACATCGAGCAGCTCATAGGGCAAGTGCGCCCACTGCGCGGTCATGAAGTCGATGGTCTCGACTGCGCGCAGCGCGATCACCGGGTCATAGCGGCGGCCATCACCGGTAACACCCACACTCTTGACCGGCAGCAACACCGCAAACGCCTGGCTCGTGCGCTCGTACCAGCCAGACTTGCGCAGCTCTTCGATGAAGATGTGATCGGCCAAGCGCAGTGTGTCTGCAGCGGCACGAGTGACCTCGCCCAGGATGCGCACGCCCAAGCCCGGCCCCGGGAAGGGATGACGCTGCACCATCTCGGCAGGCAGGCCCAGCTCTAAGCCAATGCGCCGCACTTCGTCTTTGAACAACTCGCGCAGCGGCTCCACCAGCTTCATGCGCATGTGCGCAGGCAGACCTCCCACGTTGTGATGGCTCTTGATGACATGCGCTTTGCCGGTCTTGCTGCCGGCCGACTCAATGACATCGGGGTAGATAGTGCCCTGTGCCAAAAAGTCTACGTCTTGCAGCTTGGTGGCTTCTTCATCAAACAACTCGACGAACAAGCGACCGATGATCTTGCGCTTTGCTTCAGGATCAGCCACACCAGCAAGCTCTGTAAAATAGCGCTCTGCAGCGTTCACGCGGATGACGCGCACGCCCAGGTTCTGCGCAAAGATGCGCATGACGTCATCGCCTTCGTTGTGACGCAGCAGGCCATGATCGACAAACACGCAGGTGAGTTGATCGCCAATGGCCTTGTGCAGCAACGCTGCCACCACGGACGAATCGACACCACCCGACAGACCCAGCAGCACCTTGCTGCTACCCACCTGCGCACGTACGCGCGCGATGGCATCTTCGATGATGTTGCCGGCGGTCCATGTACCCGCGCAGCCGCAGATGTCATGCAGGAAGCGCGCATACAAGCGCGTGCCCTGCGTGGTGTGCGTCACCTCTGGATGAAACTGCAGCGCGTAATAGCAGCGCGCTTCGTCGGCCATGCCGGCGATGGGCAGGTCGGGTGTGGAGGCAATGACTTTGAAGCCGGGCGGCAACTCGACCACGCGATCGCCGTGACTCATCCACACATCAAGCAAGCCGTGACCTTGCTCGTTAACACGGTCCTGTATGTCGCGCAGCAGTGCGCTGTGGCCGCGTGCGCGCACCTCGGCATAGCCAAACTCATGCACTGCACCGGGCTCCACACGACCGCCCAACTGTGCGGCGAGTGTTTGCATGCCATAGCAAATGCCCAGCACCGGCACGCCCAACTCAAACACCGCATCAGGTGCTGCGGGTGCATCGGCCTGTGTGACCGACTCGGGCCCACCAGACAAAATGATGCCGGTAGGTGCAAAGGCGCGCACATCGTCACTGCCGGCATCCCAAGGGTGAATCTCGCAATACACCCCCAGCTCGCGCACACGCCGTGCGATCAGCTGCGTGTACTGCGAACCGAAATCGAGGATCAGGACGCGCTGTGCGTGGATGTCGTTTGCGGTCATTGTGGGCACTTAGTGGACTCGATTGACGGTACGGGGCGACGGACACTGGAGGCTGTTGCCACCACCGGAGCACCTTTCGTGGAACATCTGTATTCGCTGTATGATGCGTTGGTCAGCATCAACATCCCGCCAGACAGGGCTAGGGCCGTAGCCCACGCCATGGAGCGTGACATGACCAACCAACTGGCCACCAAGTCCGAATTGCGCAGCGAGCTGCAACTCGTCCGGCAGGAAATAACTGCAACACGCGAGCTGCTTTCGAAAGACATCCAGAACCAAACCACCGTCATGACGGTGCGCTTGGGCTCGATGATCGGCGCGGGCTTTGTGTTGCTGTATGCCCTGCAAAGGCTTGGCTGACACCACCACGCCTGCGCCTCAAGACACCCGGTAGTTGGGTGCTTCCTTGGTGATGGTCACATCGTGCACATGGCTCTCGCGCATGCCGGCGCCGGTGATGCGCACAAAGTGCGGCCGCGTACGCAGGGTGTCGATGTCGGGGCTGCCGGTGTAACCCATGGCAGCACGCAGGCCGCCGGCCAGCTGATGCAGGATGGCGACCAAGCTGCCCTTATAGGCCACGCGACCCTCAATGCCCTCGGGCACCAGCTTTTCCATTTCCGCCGACGCATCCTGAAAATAGCGATCGGCAGAGCCGGTCTTGCCAGACATGGCGCCCAGCGAACCCATGCCGCGGTAGGCCTTGTAGCTGGCACCCTGATACAGCTCAACTTCACCGGGTGATTCTTCGGTACCGGCAAACATGCCGCCGATCATCACGCAGTGAGCCCCAGCAGCGATCGCCTTGGCGATGTCGCCCGAGAAGCGAATGCCGCCATCGGCGATCAGCGGCACGCCGGTACCCGACAACGCACGTGCCACATTGGCCACCGCGCTGATCTGCGGCACACCCACACCGGCCACGATGCGCGTGGTGCAGATGGAGCCTGGGCCAATGCCAACCTTGACCGCATCGGCGCCAGCATCGGCCAGATCTCGTGCAGCTTCGGCAGTGGCGATGTTGCCGGCGATGACTTGCAGCTCGGGCCAACGCGCCTTGATGGCGCGCACCGTGCTGATGACGCCAGCCGAATGACCGTGTGCGGTGTCGACCACCACCACATCTACGCCTGCCTCATGCAGCGCGGCCACGCGATCGAGCGTATCGGCGGAAGTGCCCACTGCAGCACCCACACGCAGACGACCGTTTTCGTCCTTGCTGGCACGCGGATAGTCCGTGGCCTTCTGGTAATCCTTAACGGTGATCATGCCGCGCAGTTCAGAGTCGGCACCGACCACCAGCACCTTCTCGATGCGATGCTTGTGGAGCAGATGCAGGATTTCTTCTTTGGGTGCGTTCTCGCGCACGGTGACCAATCGGTCACGCGGGGTCATCACCGTAGACACCGGCGCATCGAGCTTTTCTTCGAAGCGCAGATCGCGGTTGCTAACGATGCCCACCACGCGCTCACCCACCACCACCGGCACGCCCGAGATGCCGCGTGCACGGGTCAGATCGATGACTTGGCGAATGGTCAGATCCGGCGACACGGTGATGGGGTCGCGGATTACACCGGATTCGTACTTTTTGACGCGGGCGACCTCGCGGGCCTGGCCCTCGATGGTCATGTTCTTGTGGATGATGCCCATGCCGCCTTCCTGCGCCATGGTGATGGCCAGGCGCGCTTCGGTGACGGTGTCCATGGCTGCAGACACCACGGGCATGCCGAGGCGTATGCGACGCGTGAGCTGGGTGGAGAGGTCAACCTCGCGGGGCAGCACACTGGAGTGCGCCGGGACGAGCAGGACGTCGTCGAAGGTCAATGCTTCTTCGAGGATACGCATGGGACTCACGCTGGCGAAGGAAGCAAGACATTGTACGCGTCGGGGGGCTGCGGGGCAAAAGCACCCGCAGAAGACTCAAAATCGCCAGGTGTAGCCGGCGCGCAGGCTGATCTCGGTCGAAACGGTCGTAAACCGGCCGTCCTTGTCGACGTCCTGCAGGCCCTGGTTGGCCACCAGGAAGTACTTGCGCCCTGCCCGCGGCACCCACACCAGGCGGGTCTGCAGGCCCATCACCTCGGAGACGTTGTCGTATTGCACCAGCGTGATCCAGCTGAGGAAGGAATTGAAGGCCACCTCGGCCGTGCCGCTGACAATGCGGGTGGTGAAGTCTCCGGCGCGCAGCGAGATGTCGTTGAAGCTATAGCCGGCCTTGAGGCCTAGGTTGCGCGATGGCCGCCAGGTGACCGCGCCGCCTACCGCAGTGCGGTTGCCATCATAAAAACTGCCTCGACGGATCGATGCGCTGCCTGCCCACTCGCGCTGCGACCCTGTCTCCAAGTCAAACCCATAGTCGGCAAAGCTGTAGCTGCCGACAGGCACCACAATCCGGCGCTTAGGTTCCTGGTAGATGGTAAACGGCGTACTCAGCTGCTCCTGACTGGACTGGTACACCACACGCAAGATGTCGCGGCCGCGTGTTTCCAGTTCCAGGGGGCGCACCGAGAGCACCTGTGTCTGCAGGCGGCCATCAGTGTCTTCAACGCGCTCGGCATCGACGCCTGCGAACCAGCTCTGCAGCACGCTGCCCCGCACCACTCGCGTATAGCCCACATCAACCATGGTGTCGCGTACGCCGCGCCGACTGACAAAGCCCAACGCCGGACGGAACTGACTACCGATCTCTTTGGTAGAGGCGCCCATACGCAAGCCATCGCTGCCGGGCAGACGCACACCGGCACCCCATGCACGTGTGCTGCCTGGCAAGCTGCCGCTGGCCTGCGAATCTTGGAACCAAGCCTCCGCCTCAACACTGCGCCCGCCGGGCAGGTGGCTATCGAGATACAGGAAGTCGACGCCATACAACGACGCAGCGCTATTGCTGCTCGGATCCCCCGACGTTGCGATAAAGCCGACGCTGGATTCAGCAAGCACATCGGCTGACACACGCACCACACCCAAGGTGGCGCGATCGATGTTACCGGCCGACGTGGCATAGCCATCCTGACGCACAGCCAGCGCGCCGATGCGATAGCGCCCTGAGCGACCGCTGAGCTTTGCGCCCGCCTCCAGATCCACTGGCATGCCAGCGGATGAAAGACCCAAACGACGCGAGAAGAACGGCCGGCCGCTCTCTTGGCTGGCGCGCGTGGTCGAACGGTTGTTGCCCAGATAGCCGCCGCTGCCCAAACGGCCGAACTCAAACAGATCGGCATCGTTAAGGAAAAAATCGCGCTTCTCTGGGAAGAACAATCCAAAGCGCGACAGGTTCACCTGTCGATCGTCGAGTTCGGTTGCCGAGAAATCGGTGTTGAGCGTCAGCGATGCATTGAGAGAAGGCGTGAGCCGGTAATAGGCGTCGAGCGAGGGCTCCACCACAGTGGTCTGGGTGGAGTTCACCTCGTCGCGCCGATGCCGCACGCCGGCCGACATCACCACATCCAGGCCCTTACCTTGATCCACGTCCTTGATGCCGCGCAACTCGCCCAGCACTGCAGGCCCCCAAGCGCGATTGCGCGACGTCCACAACACTTCTTCGCCCTTGCGGCGAATGGCCCGCGACACGTTAAAACCCCAAGCCTCGCGACTGGCATCGAAGGGCAGCGTCTTAAAGGGGATAGCGATCTCAAGGCTCCAGCCGTAATCGGTCAGCTGTGCGCGCGCGTCCCATATCACGGTCCAATCGGCAGTGAACGATGTCGCGCCGGTATAGAGCATGTCGTTGCGTACGCTGTTGAGGTTGACCTCGAAGCGATAGCCGGTGCGCGATGAATCAAACGGATCAAGGATGATGGCGATGCGATCGTCTTCTGACAGTCGGGAGCCTTGGCGCATGATGTTGGCGCTGATGCCCTTGGGGCCGGCGCTGTCCCAGAAGCGCGCCGCGATATACAGCGCATCGGCATCGTAGGTCACCAGAATCTGGCTGCGCTCGGTACCCGGCGCACCATCGTTGGGGCGGATCTGGCGCAGATCGTCGATGAGCGCGGCCTGCTCCCATAACGGCTCGTCTATCCGCCCATCAATAGTGGGGGCGACGGTGGTACGGGTGATCTGCAACTGCGGCCGCTCGGCAGTCGCCGCTGCTGCGCAGACCGGCACTACGGCCGCCAGCAGCAACGCATAGACCGCAAGACCACTACCCCGAGTTGCACTAACAACGCTCAGCATGCCGGAAGCTCCAGATCCAAGATTCGCTCGCGGAGTGTACTAACATCGACACATGAACGAGCCGGCAAACAGCAAGCGCATCTATACCGTTAGCGGCCTCAACCGCGAGGTGGGACAACTGCTGGCGCACGGTCTGCCGCTGCTGTGGGTCGAGGGCGAGATCTCCAATTTCACCGCGCCGGCCTCGGGGCACTGGTATTTCACCCTCAAGGACCGCGACGCCCAGCTGCGCTGTGCGATGTTCCGCGGGCGCCAGAACGGCATGCGCTTTAAGCCAGCCAATGGTCAGCATGTGGCCGTGCGCGGACGAGTCGGACTGTACGAGCCGCGTGGCGAGTACCAGATGACGGTTGAATTGATGGAGGAGGCCGGCCAAGGCGCATTGCAGCGGGCCTTCGAACAACTCAAGCAGCGTCTGTCTGCCGAAGGGCTGTTTGAGATCGCCCGCAAACGCGCCCTGCCCACACTGCCCCGCCGCATCGCGGTCATCACCTCGGGTACGGGCGCTGCGCTGCGCGACATCCTGCATGTGCTGCAGAGGCGTTTCCCGTTGGCGCAGGTGCTGTTGCTGCCGGTGCCGGTGCAGGGCACTGCGGCAGCCCCAGCGATCTGTGCTGCACTCGATAGCCTCAGCACCCGCACCGATTGCCAAGTGGTCATTCTGGCGCGCGGTGGCGGTTCAATCGAAGACCTGTGGGCGTTCAACGAAGAGACCGTAGCGCGTGCCATCCATCGCTGCGCGCTGCCAGTGGTCAGCGGCATCGGCCACGAAACCGATTTCACAATTGCAGATTTTGTCGCCGATGTGCGTGCGCCCACGCCCTCGGCTGCAGCACAACTGGTCAGCCCAGATCAGCAATCGTTGTTGCAGCAATTGAGCGCGCAATTGGCACGGCTGCGACTGGGCATGCAACGCCAACTGTCGCATGCCAACCAGCACCACGCGGCTGCCGCGCGGCGTTTACAGCAAACCCATCCTGGTACGCGACTGCACCAGCAGGCACAGCGCTTGGACGAACTTGAGCAGCGCATGCGTTTGGCGTTGGGACATAGCGTGCGCGAAAGCCAGCAACAGCTGGCGGCTATCAACGCGCGACTGCAGCGTGTGAATGCCGGCCAAGTGGTTGCCCAACTGACGCAACGCTGCGCACAACTGGCGCAGCATCTGCGACGCGCCATGATCGATACCCTCAATCACTGCAACCAACGCTTGGCGCTGGCGCAACGTGCGCTGGACGCTGTGAGTCCGTTGGCCGTCTTAGGCCGCGGCTATGCACTGGTTGTCACGCCAGACGGCAGGCTGATCAAGCAGGCTGTCAGCCTGCATGTTGGTGATGCACTGGACATCCGCTTAGCCGATGGCCGAGTGCAAGCCATCGTACACAGCATCAAGGACGCTTAAATGCAGCTCAAGCCACTGTGGGTCGCACTGCTGCTTGCCCTGCCTACAAGCGCTGCGCTAGCAGCTCTGCCGCAGCAAAGTCTGGTGCCCGGCGGCGTTGCGGTTGTGGATGTGGGCGATGCCCAAGAGCCGGCACCTGCAGTCACCTTCAACGGCCGGCGTGTACTGACAGTGCACGAGGGCGCGCGCTGGATGGCGGTTGTGGGTATGGCGCTGTCGACCAAACCCGGCACCGTGCACTTGGAGGTGCGGCCACTGCAGGGTGCACCACGCAAACTGCCTCTGACCCTTGCCGACAAGCGCTATGTGGAACAGCGCCTCAAAGTGGCACCGGGTCAGGTGGACTTAGCACCAGCAGATTTAGCGCGTGTCGAAGTGGAACAAAAACGCATCCGTAGCTCACTCGACAGCTTCAGCGATACCAAGCCTGCAACGCTGAAGCTGCGATCACCCGTCACAGGCCCACGCTCCAGCAGCTACGGGCTGCGCCGTGTGTTCAATGGCCAGCCCCGCGCACCGCACTCTGGCATGGACATCGCAGCACCCACGGGCACGCCGATCATCGCGCCGGCCGATGGCGTGGTGCTCGATGGTGGTGAGTTCTTCTTCAACGGCGGTACGTTGTTCATCGACCATGGTGGCGGCTTTGTGACGATGTACTGCCACTTGAGCGGCTGGGATGTGAAGCCCGGCGATGTGGTCAAAGCGGGTGAGGTGATCGCCAAAGTAGGCGCGACCGGCCGCGTGACCGGCCCTCACTTGCACTTTGGTGTGACGCTCAACGGCACCATGGTAGATCCGGCGCTGTTTCTGCCAGCGCCGTAAGCCGTCAACGCGCGCGCGTACGCCCGGAAGTCTTGCCGGTTGCTGCGCTGACGCGTGGTCCGCGCGTATTGGCCTTGCCACTGCGACTGCTACCAGGCTTGGCTACACGAGTGGCATCGGTGGCGCCACGATTCTTGGGACCGGGTTTGTTGGGACGCCCAGCCTCAGTAGGCTTGGCACCCTTGGCGCCCTTGGCACCCTTGACTGTCTTGGCCTTGGCCTTGGCGCGCCCGCCGGTCACGCCGCGCGTGGTCGGACGATCCACTACATCGGGTCGTGAGGTGGTCTTGCGCAAGGCGCGGCGCCGATCGTACGGATTCTCGTCGGTACGAAACTCCAGGGCGACCGGGTTGGCAAACAGGTCAAAGGCCTCGCGAAACACGTTCGACAGATAACGCTTGTACGCATCAGGCACGGCAAAGGTCTGATTGCCGTGGATGATGATGCGTGGCGGGTTCTTACCGCCCTGATGCGCATAGCGCAGCTTGATGCGACGGCCCTGCACCAGCGGCGGCTGATGCGCTTCGATGGCCTTTTCCATGACGCGCGACAACTGCGGCGTGGCCATCTGACGCATGGAGGCGTCATAGGCGTGCACTGCAGCGCGTGTCAACTCACCCACACCGGTACCGTGGCGGGCCGAGATGAAATGCACCGGCGCAAACGGCACGAAGTTGAGACGCAACTTAAGGTCGTTATGAATAGCCTCGCGCTGCGACAAGGGGATGCCGTCCCACTTGTTGACGGCAACCAGCAGCGCACGCCCGCGTTCCAGTGCAATGCCCAGCACGCTGGCATCCTGTTCGGCGACCTCACCGTGCGCATCGAGCACCATCACTACGATGTGTGCTGCGGCAATGGCCTGCAGCGTCTTGGCGACGCTGGCACGCTCGATGGCATCTTCGACGCGGGCACGACGACGCACGCCTGCGGTATCGATGAGGGTGAACTTACGGCCATCGCGCTCGAAGGGCACAAAGATGCTGTCGCGCGTAGTGCCGGGCATATCGTTGGCAATCACGCGCTCTTCGCCGATGAGACGATTGACCAACGTGGACTTGCCTACATTGGGGCGGCCGATGATGGCGATACGGATCGAATCATCATCGGGCACTGCGGCATCGGCGTCCGGCTCGAGCCCGGCCAACACCAAGTCCATAAGTTCTTTGCAGCCGATGCCATGCGCAGCAGCAATGGCAAACGGATCGCCACAGCCCAAGCGATGAAACTCTGCCGCGATCACGCCGGGGTCACGACCCTCAGCTTTGTTGACAGCCAGAAACACCGGCTTATCGGCACGGCGCAACAAGCGCGCCAAAGCCATGTCGTCTGTGGTGAGGCCGGCTTGGCCATCGACCACCAGCAACAGATGATCGGCCTCGGCAATAGCGCGCTCGGTCTGCTCGCGCATCAACGCTTCGACGCCAGAGACCGGGCTTTCAACTATACCGCCGGTATCCACCACGATGCAGGGCACGGGACCTACGCGACCGTAGCCATATTGGCGGTCGCGCGTGACACCGGGTACGTCAGCGACGATGGCGTCGCGGGTGGCAGTCAGCGCGTTAAACAGCGTCGACTTACCAACATTCGGCCTTCCGACAATGGCAACAATAGGCAGCATGGCAGCGGGTCAGCCCCGACGCGATTTGCCAATGCGCCAAGCGGTGAGCTTGCCCTGGTCATTCATGAACAACACCAATCCGTCAGCCACAGCAGGCGGCGCAGACACCAGTTTGCCACCGCCCTTCACGCGGCCTGTTTCTTCGCCGGTGGCAGTGTCAAAGGCATGCACCACGCCGTCAAAATCGGTAACGATAACCACGCCAGCAAGTACGACTGGTGCAGACGGCCGACGATTCTTAAGCGTGTCTTTGCGCCAGATCTCAACACCAGTACGGCGACCGATCTTGATGATCTGGCCATCAGCATTGCTGACATACACACCATCGTCATCGACAGCCAAACCGCGATAGCTGGACACGTCACGCGCCCACCAGATCTGGCCACTGTCACGCGCCAAACGCGCGACCTTGCCTTGGAAGGTCACGGCATAAACATCGTCTTCGAGCGCTTTGATGGTTGAATCCACATCGACCAGTCGCTCAAGTTCGGTACGGCCGCTAGGCGGCGACACTGCCACATCCCACACGGTGCTACCGTCGCGTAGCGCCACAGCCATCACACGACCATTGTCGAAGCCCGAGATGGCGACATCATCCAGCAGCAAAGGTGTGGCCGAGCCACGCAACGACAGCCGCGGCACCTGCTGTTCGATCTGCCAGATCTGCGTGCCATCGCTGGCGCGCAGCGCATGCAGACGGCCGTCAACGGTACGCACGACGATGTAATCGCCCTTGATGGCGGCAGCCGACAACATCTCGCTGTTGATGCGGGTCTTCCAGCGACGACGACCAGTGGTGGCATCGAGCGCGACCAGATCACCATGGCTTGCACCCACTACCACCAGACCATCGCCGGCACCGGGACCGCCGGACAGCGGCAGAGCAGTGTTCCTCTGCCACAGTTGCTTGCCGGTCTTGAGTGACAGCGCGCGCACCTGGCCGTTGTGACCGGCGATGAATACGCGATCACCGTCGACCGCCACACCCAGACCCAGCCGCAGCTTGGGCTTGGCACCACCGACGCTGGCTGTCCATGCCTTCTGCAGCGGCACGGTCTGCTTAATCTTGGTCAGCTTGGCTGGCTTGTCAGCCTTATCGACAGTTTCACAACCGCCGATCAATGCCAAAGACAGCAGCAGCGCAGCGGCAAAACCGAAGCGGCTGGA